>Ga0209656_10000085_pt1 | contig 58695 bp, 57 predicted proteins | sample BogFormECP12_OM2_FD_188239 | JGI IMG/M metagenome (GOLD analysis project Ga0209656, IMG submission 188239) | Bog forest soil microbial communities from Calvert Island, British Columbia, Canada - ECP12_OM2 (SPAdes) (version 2) | ecosystem: Environmental > Aquatic > Freshwater > Wetlands > Bog ...
GCGCGGGCCTCGTACTCGGATGTCCCAACGGGTTTCCTCCCGCCAGGCTTCGTCGCGATCGACATCGCGGCTGCTCTGGGTATGCCGCTGCACGACCCGGACGCCAAAAACGCCCTAATAGCCGGGAACAGCTATCCGAGCCGGAGCAACGGCGTGATCGGACCCGATCCGAACAAACCCGAAATTGTGGTCGCGGCCAATGGCGGCTCCGACCTCGTTTATCTGCCTAAGAAGGATAGAAAGCTCGCGGTCCGCGTGGTTTCGGCGCTATTGGCGCAGGACTACGTGAGCGGTCTTTTCGTCGACGATTCATTGGGTAGAATACCCGGCACTTTGTCGCTAACTGCGATCAACCTGAAAGGTTCGGCGTTGACGCCGATGCCGGCGATTGCAGTAAATTTCCGCACCTTCTCGATGGGCTGCGAGCAGCCCCTGACTTGTACGGTGGAGCTCGCCGACACGGGCCTACAACAAGGCCAGGGCATGCATGGCAGCTTCAGTCGAGCGGACACGATGAATTTCATGGCTGCCATCGGTCCAGACTTCAAGGCAGGTTTCATCGACGAGGCGCCGGCGAGCAACGCCGATGTCGGCAAGACGCTTGCCCAAATTCTTGGTCTGAAGATCAAGGACAGGGGCAGGCTGATCGGCCGCGTCCTTACGGAGACCATGCCCGGAGGAACCACACCGAGGTACGTCGCGAAGGTCGCGCGCTCCGATCCTGCCGCAGGCGGCATCCGGACACTACTGAACTACCAACTCGTCGGCAGCACACGATACTTCGATGCCGCGGGCTTCCCGGGACGAACGGTCGGTTTGAGGGACACCAACAATGCTGCCGCGATTGCCCATTCGTCGCCCTGATTGTTCCCGACTCCGACCGGGATTTCGATACGACTACGCACCCGAACGGCGACTATCCTGGATGGCGTCTCTTCCTGTCATGACATGGACTGCGCAAGGGCGGTCCCTCCAAGCGCGCTGACGATAACCACGACCAGCGGCGGCCCCGACGCGTTTGGGGAAAGTCTCCCAAAAGGGCAACCTCGCCACGCGTGGTCGGCTGGTCGGTCCGGATGCAGGTGCAGGAAACGCCAGATAATGAAGCCTGGTCACGGCTGCTGTGCTTCGTCTGTGAGGGTCTTGAGAAACGCAACAAGGTCGTTCTCCTGAGCATCACTCAAGCCAAGATCACAGCAATTCGTGTTTATGTTTTCCGCGTTCTCGGGAGCCGGCCAGCATGATACTTTCTCCCCCGCCGCACCCGCTTGACATCTCGGCAGAGTGTCCCGGGTATTATAGAAATGAACGATTTCCTTAGGCTTTTAAAGTAGCCGTTATGGGCATATGCCTTTACGAAATCCGGTCTTGGACGCTTGTCCACATTGCGCAACGTCGCAACCCGGAAGCGACCGTCAAACTTTGACGCGAGTTCCCTCCAAGCCTCGTTCGCATTCTCCGGGCTTCGCAAGAAGTTGCCGACACCCTTGTCCACAAAGGCTTCGCCTTGCGCATCGGGCACGTAGCCGAACGCGTCAGCTTGCGTCTCATGGTAGAAAGCAAGGTGCGGGTTGCGTGGCACGCCAAGGTTCGAGGTCGAGTTATCGGTGAACAATGGATGCTGAGTTCCCTTCGGGTCTTCATGGCAATTCTGGCATTTTGCTTGACCGTTAAAGAGGTCGTAGCCGCGGTGCTCCGCCTCGCTCAGCTCGGTCTTCCCGGCGAGAAAGGCGTCGAATTTGGAGGAGAATGGGCTCACCTCAGGTGAGGCTTCGTAGGCGGCAATCGCCTCCGCCATTTGATCGAACGTCGATTGCACACGGGCCCGATCCCGCGGGCTCAATTTAACGACGTAAGGCATGGTGTTGCCACTAGGAGTCTCAGACCCAATGGCGGAATTAGGAGTGTCGTTGGGCTGCCTGCACAGCGCCTCGGTGTTCTCCGGCCATGTGACATTAAATGCGTGCGGGCCCCATACCCGTTCGAAAAAGGCCTTATAGGGTCTCTCCGCCATCCGATGGACGATGCAGGCTGGGTCGGGACTGGCCATCTCCGTCGGATTAAGGGGTGATCCTTCCGCCTGCATGGCGGTGGAATTTTGCAACCGTAGCCCGGTCGCACGCAGGTCCCAGAAGTTACCGCCGATAAAGCAATGGACGCATTTTGCTTGCCCGGGCTCGTCCGCGTCGATCAAGGGTGGTGAGAACGCGGCGTACGCAGCGCTTGGCGGCTTACGTAGGGAGAACCGGTTCCTAATCGACCCGGGCTGTGCGACCGCCCCCAAGTTCAGGTTTTCGATAGCTCCCTGAAAGCCCGTCTGCGGCATATGGCAAAAGGCGCACGCCTCATTCCGGTTGACCGACAAGTTCTTGTCGAAGAAGAGCACCTTGCCGAGGGTGGCTGGCTTGTGAGACCCGCCGAGCGGCAGGGACGCGATCATGACGACGGTGTCAGCCTCGATGCTGTCCACCTGCTGTTCGACCTGCGCGATCTCTTGCTGTAGCGAGCTGTGGGGCTCTTGAGCATCGCTTGCTGAAAAGCGCAGCAGCGTTCCGAGCCCTGTTGCGCCTACCGCAAAGAACAGAGCCAGCCGCCATCGTGACATTCTCAAACTCATCCTTGTCATGACATAGCCTTCGCGAGGGCCATTCCTCCGAGCGCGCTGACGATAACCACGACCAACGGCGGCGCACGCCAGACGGTGAGAAGGACAAAGCCCGCGAGAGCGATGCCAAAATCCCCCGGGGTCTTGACCGAGCTTGTCCAGACCGGGTTGTAGAGCGCCGCGCCGAGCAGGCCGACCACGGCCGCGTTGACGCCGCGCATCACAGCCTGCGCTCCGGCACGCTTCCGGAAGCTCTCCCAGAAGGGCAACGTGCCCATAAGGATCAGCACACCGGGAAGAAAAATGCCGATCAGTCCCAGCACCGCGCCCGTCAGCCCGTGCGGTGACAGGCTGACGACAACGCCAAGATAGGCGGCGAAGGTGAATAGAGGGCCCGGAACTGCTTGCGCGGCGCCGTAGCCGGCAAGGAATGTATTATCGCTCACCCAGCCTGGCGTCACAAAAGCCTCGCGTAGCAACGGCAGCACGACGTGGCCGCCGCCGAACACCAATGCGCCCGAGCGATAGAAGGCTTCGAAGAGCGCGATACCCTGCGAGTTTACGAGGCCGCGCAGGACGGGAAGGCCCGCGAGCAGCAGAAAGAACACCGCGAGCGCGACCACGCCCACAGTGCGCGAGACAGGCACTGTAACATGTCCGGTCGTTGTTGGCGGCTCGGCCCGGCAGAGCCATAGCCCTGCAAGGCCACCCAACAGGATCGCTGCGATCTGGGAAACCGAAGACGCACTGAACAAAATGATCAGTGCCGCCGCGACCGCAATCGACGCCCGCTCCCGGTCGGGGCATAGCGTGCGTGCCATGCCCCAAACGGCCTGGGCCACGATCGCTACGGCGACAAGCTTGAGGCCATGAAGCAGCCCGATCCCGACCGGGCCGCCGAGCTCAGCCGCGCCGTAGGCGAAGAGCACCAGAGCTATAGCGGAAGGGAGAGTAAAGCCGGTCCATGCCGCGAGCCCGCCGCGATGGCCTGCGCGCATCAGGCCGATGGAAAATCCGACCTGGCTGCTCGCGGGGCCGGGCAGGAACTGGCACAGACCCACGAGATCGGCATAGGCCTGCTCGTCGATCCAGCGGCGGCGCACGACGAACTCGTCGCGGAAATACCCGATGTGAGCGATCGGGCCCCCGAAGCAAGTGACGCCCAGCCTGAGGAAGACGAGCAGAACTTCGAGGGGCGAACCTCTCTGCCGGTTTTTAGGCTCGGCAGAGTGCGCGGCAATGTTCATCCGGGCGCTCCTGATCGCTTACGCATAGTTGAAGAGCGCCATGAACCCGAAATCCATGTGCAGCTGCTGGTGACAGTGGAAGAGCGTCAGCCCCGGATTGTCGGCGACGAAGTCAAATTCCAGTTCCTGGAATCCGCCCAGCATTACCACGTCTTTGATCACCCCCGCAGTCGGTTGGCCGGCGATGCGCGTCAATTCGAAGCTGTGCCGGTGCAAATGCAACGGATGGATGTCATCGCTCGCATTGCGGAATGTCAGCCGGTAGCGGCGCCCCTCGTGCACCGTGTACATCGGCTTCATCGTCTCCATCGAAAAAGCCTCGCCGTTGAGGGTCCACTGGTTGAAACCGTTGAGCGCGCCGTTATGCTTGACGATCGTCATCTCGATCGTCTCGTCGGGTGTGGCTGGCACGCCATTCGTCTTGCCAAATCGTATGTAATCCCAGTGGAACGGTTTCGGCTTGATCCACTGCGGCTTGCCCTTCAGCTCCGCATATTCGACGACAATTCCCATCCCATGCCGCCGGTCGTCATCGGCGAGATCGCCCATCATCCACACGCCGGGGCGGTTCATTTCGACGAGCGCTGAGATGCGTTCGGCGGTCCCGAGCCAGAGCACAGGCACCTCCGCTTGTGTCGGGACGGGATTGCCGTCGAGCGCGACAATCCGAAAGAGATGCCCCGGCAGGGCGAGGCTGCGGATCTCGGTGGCACTCGCATTGAGCACATGAAATAGCACCCGTTCGCCCACCTTCACGCGGATGGGCTCACCGTGCCCGAGCATCCGGCCATTGATGCCGAACAGCTCGTAGCCCACCTCGAAGCCCTTGGTTTTCTCCTGCGCTTCCTCGTCCGCAGTCCTCCCCATCTGCTGCAACGCGTTGATGGGAGCACCGGCGAGCACGTCCATCGCCATATCCCCGCCGCGGCTGAAGGCTGGCGCGAACTCCTTCATCACCAGAAAAATTTCGCGGTCATAGGCGCCAGGGTTGTTCTTCGGTTCGATGTAGACCGGCCCGGCTTGGCCCGTGTAAGTGCCGCGGTTCAGGTCGTCCCCGGCCACGACATGCGTATGGTAAAACCGGAAGCCCGAAGGCTTTGGCACGAAAGAGATCCGGCGCATCCCGTGCGCCGGCACGAACGGCGAACCTTCCTCGGAAGCGCCGTCGACGTCGCTGGGGATCATCTGCCCGTGCCAGTGAACCAGCTCCGGCGTATCAGTATCATTGTGGATATCGACAACGACCCGCTGGCCTTCCTGGAACCGCAGCAGGGGTCCAGGAAACTGGCCGTTATAGAGGGTGGTCGAGACAATGTGATCCGGCGCCAGCTCGACCAGCCCTATCCCGATGCGCAGCGTGTAGTCCGCCTTCTCCGCAGTGACTTCGTCGGCAGCGAATGCGAGGCGCGGAACCGCACTGATCAACGGAACCAGTCCGGTATATCCGAGAAAGGAGCGCCGATCGATCATCCGAGCTTCACTCCTCGCGCCGCTACAACCACAGGACGAGTGCCAGCCAAAGGAGGTGCTGCTTCTCCCTGAGCTCAGGGAGAATCCACGAAAAAATCCGCAAAATGATCGGTCTCAACCTAATATCCTTCGTCAGATCAATAGGTTATAAGAACTCGTTGCGCATCGAGCAGGGAGGCTAGCAGGGAGCCGAATTGGGGCTCTGAGGGAGCGAGCAGGGAGAGGGATGGGGCATTCCCTTCCGGTAGGTTCCTCCCTGTAACGACACAGAGCATACGCTCTGATCTTGATGACAAGATGGCGGTGTAGATGCGTCCTCCCGGGTGCGGACGGGCTAAACGGGCCGGCTGATCAGCGCGCCAGCTGCCGCGGAATAAATCGGCGGTAGCCGAGTCGTTTAGGCCCGTGGGAGCCTTCGATACGGGGGTCACAACTCGGGATTAGGGCCGCGGGCCTTCCGACCGATGCAGCAGCGGCAGCGCCAAAGCGAGACCGACGAGCTGTGCGAGAATAAAGCCCGGCGCATCACTCGGGCGGATGCCGGCGAAGGTGTCGGTGAGCGAACGCGCGATCGTCACGGCCGGGTTCGCGAACGATGTCGAGGCTGTGAACCAGTAGGCCCCGGTGATGTAAGCCCCGACGGCAAAAGCCGTCACCGGTTCGCGATGCGCGCGGCAGCCCCAGATTACCGTCAGCAGGCCGAATGTCGCTATGACCTCCGCGACCCACTGAGGAAGCCCGGTGCGGGCATGCTGCGAGAGCTGCCAGATCGGCAGGTCGAACATGATATGCGCCAGCCATACGCCGAGGATGGCGCCCATGATCTGGGCGGCGATGTAGGCCGGCACCGCGTGCCATCGCAAACCCTCCGTCGCCGCAGCGGCGAGTGTTACGACCGGGTTCATGTGGGCACCCGATTGCGGCCCGAAGGCGAGGATCAGCGCCACCAGCGCACCCCCCGTGGCGATCGCGTTGGCGAGCAAGGCAAGGCCGACATTTCCGCCGCACAGCTTCTCAGCCATGATCCCCGACCCGACCACGGCGATCAGCAGAAAGGCCGTCGCGACCAGCTCGGTGAAAGCCTCACGGACAACAGGGCGGCTCAGCGCATGCCGCCGGGCCGCCGTTGCTATCGACGTCACGGCGCCGGTTCCTCGGAGGCAACAACCCGGAGATGGCCGATCTCGTCGACTTTCCGCTTGACCACCAAGCGATCGAGGGCGTCGAGCCGCAGGCTGGCGAACAGCTTGATACGGGTTTCGAGCGCCTGAAAGGCGTAACGGAAAACACGGTTCTTATCGGCTTCCGTGCCCTCGACAGCAGCGGGGTCCGGCACCCCCCAATGGGCGGTCACCGGGTTGCCGGGCCAGACCGGGCATACCTCGCTGGCAGCCTGATCGCAGACGGTGAAGACGAAATCCATTTCCGGCGCCCCCGGCTTGGCGAATTCGCCCCAGCTCTTGCTGCGCAGCCCGCGCGTGTCGAGACGGGCCCTTTCGAGAAGGTCGAGCGCCGAGGGATGCACGGCGCCCTTAGGGAAGCTGCCGGCGCTGTATGCCTTGAACCGTCCTCTCCCCCAATGCTCGAGCAGCGCTTCGGCCATGATGCTCCTTGCCGAGTTGCCCGTGCAGAGAAAGAGTACATTGTAGGTTTTCGCAATCACGCACCGCTCCTAAGCGGCGCAACAGGACGGAGCGCAGCAGGCCTCCGCTGCCGCCGGCTCAGCTGCGGGCTCCGCGAATGACGGTTCGCAGCATACGGCGCGCTCGGTCGCCTCCCTCAGTTTGGCGAGCGATCCCTCGCCGTAGAGCGTGGCCTCGCCGTAGGTGAAAAAGGTCTCCCACGGCACCCCTTGCGGATCGGCGATCCACTGCTTGTCGGACCGCGCATAGCAGCAGGTGGTGCCCTTCGCTTCGACGATCGGCCGCTCGGCCAGGCTCAGCCGGTCGTAAACTTCGCTGAGCTCGCCCTCGTCCTCGGCCTGGATACCGAGATGCGAAATGCCGGCGATGCCGCCCTCACGCTTGCTGATCGCGAAATTGACCCGGGGATCGTCCAGCATCCACTTCGCGTAATCGTCCTTGAGGACGGTCGGCTCGGCGGCGAACAAGGTCGAGTAGAACCGTATCGATTGAGCCAGATCGTCAACCGACACGTGGACGTGCAGGCGCTTCATCATTCTCTCCTTTGGCAAAGGTGTCGGCGGGGTTGCAGACCGGCGGGCATATGGCGGCGCCGCGGCCGCAGCAATTCTCGGTCAGGTAGGCCATCAGCTCGTTCATCGCGCCGTACTCGGCGGAATAGATCAGCTGTCGGCTCAACCGCCGCTGCGTGATCAGCCCGGCATGCACGAGCTGCTGAAGATGAAAGGACAGCGATGAGGGCATCACGCCGAGCTTCTCGGCGATCACGCCCGCCGGCAGCCCCTCGGGACCGCGGGCCACGAGCAGCCGGAACAGCTCGAGCCGGGTTTCTTGAGCAAGGGCGCCGAGGGCAGCGATCGCGCGTTTTTGGTCCATCGTTCGTCACAAAAATTTCATGTTTCAACGATAATCGAATATATTGACGCAAACCGACTCTGTCAAGCACATTTCGCAAATTATCGAAGTGAGGTTGGGCGCTTATGCCCTGAGGGAGCCGGGCTATGATCCCGATGTGGGAAAGAACCGAGCCGAAGCTCGCAACATCATGGAGAAGCTCGGCTACGGACCGGACAACCGGCTCAAGATCAAGGTGTCGACGCGGGACACCCCCTTCTACCGTGATCCGGCGGTGATCCTGATCGACCAATTGAAGGAGGTTTACATCGACGGCGAGCTCGAAACGATCGACACTACCAACTGGTACCCGAAGGTCATGCGCAAGGACTACACGGTTGGTTCCAATCTTACCGGAAACGCGCTGGACGACCCCGACCAGAATTTTTATGAGAATTACGCCTGTGGTGCGGAAGGAAACTATAACGGGTACTGTAATCCTGAGGTGGACAAGCTGATCGACCGGCAATCCGCCGAGGCCGACCAAGAAAAGCGCAAGAAACTGGTGTGGGAGATCGAAAGAAAGTTGGCCGAGGACGGCGCCCGACCGATCATCTTTTACGACCGGCGCGATACCTGCTGGCAGCCGTATGTGAAGGGGTTAACGATCATGGTCAACAGCGTCTTCAGCGGCGCTCGCATGGAAGACGTGTGGCTCGACAAATAGGTCGGTCCCCAAAGGAGGACTATAATCGACGAGAGTGCCACCTTGCCGGCGGCAGCGCCCTTGCGCTCATCGCAGCAATAGCCTTGAAAGCACCCAGAGTGGTGACCGAGTGCGCAGCGGACTGGTGCGGGGTTTCCCACGGACAACATCAGCGATTATTTAGCAGCTTTGGGCGGCGGGTGTTCTGCATTGTCGCCGACCTGATCGGTCGTGTCGTCAAGCCTCCGGCTGATGACGATGAGTAGCGTAGCGGGCCGAGCAGATTTCGGAGCCACTCCCCGCGCGCTGCTGATCCGGGCGGCCTTCCGGCTGGAGTGGTTCGCCGTAGCGTGGATGGTCATCGAGGCTGTGGTCGCCCTCGCCTCAGGTGTCATTGCGCAGAGCATCAGTTTGACCGCCTTCGGCGTTGATAGCCTGATCGAACTCGCCTCGGCGGGCGTGCTGATCTGGCGGCTTAACGTCGAGCTGCGGCGCGGTCAGGCCTTCGCGGAAGCGGCCGAGCGCACCGCAAGCCGCATCGGTGGCGCGCTCCTGTTTGCGCTCGCGGCCTACGTCATGGTGGCCGCCGGCTGGAGCCTATGGACACGCCAAGGAGCAGAATTCTCATGGCCAGGCCTGTTCGTCAGCCTGGCGGCTATCCCGATCATGTGGCTTCTGTCGCGGCGCAAGCTGCGCCTTGCCGACGCGCTCGCCAGCCGGGCCCTGCGCGCCGATGCCATCGAGAGCATCACCTGCGGGTGGTTGTCCTTCGTCGTGCTGATCGGGCTTCTGGCGCAGCTCGCGCTTGGCGCATGGTGGGTCGATGCCGTGACCTCGCTTGTGATCGTGGGGTTGTTGGTGAAGGAAGGCCGCGAGGCGTGGACTGCCGAGGAAGACGACGACTGAGGGTGCGCGGCGGCGCATTTTGTTTCGGCGCGCTTGTGACCGCGACTCTAAAATAGGATTCTACCTGGGAGGCGGGCAATGAGCAGCACGCAGCAGGTTCTCGCAGCCGGGCCGCGCATATCGGTCAAAGCCCCGTGGCGTCCGCCCGGACACCGCCACCTGCACGGCTCGGATTTCGCTTGGACGATCGCCTTTGTCCTACCGTATGTGGCGGTGTTTTTCGTTTTTGTTGTCTATCCCTTCGGCTATGCGCTGTGGATGGCCAGCAAGCCCTCGCTTTACGCCGAGCTGATCGCAGATCGGTCCTACTTGCCGACGATCGTCAATACCTTGCTGTTCGTTGGCCTCGGTGTGAATGTGAAGATGTTCCTGGCCTTGCTGCTATCCGGCTTCTTCCTGCGCCCCCGCTGGTGGATCAGGGCTTTGCTGGCTGTCTTTATTTTGCCGTGGGCAATTGCCGCGGCACAAGCGTGCGTTTCCTTCCACTGGATGCTGCAGGAAGGGGGTTTGGTCAACGGCGTATTGTCGGCGCTGTTCGGGATTAACGGTCCCATTTGGTTCAATGATCGTTGGCTCGCCCTCGGATCAAACATTGTTGTCTATATTTGGAAATGGATGCCGTTCTGGACCATAATATTTCTCGCCGCGCGGATGAAGATTCCTCGCGACATCTATGACTCGGCGGAAGTTGACGGAGCCACCGGGACCCGCCGCTTCGTTTATGTCACCTTCCCGCTGCTGGCGAACCTCTATCTCCTCTGCACGCTGCTCTCCACCCTCTGGACAGTTGGCGACTTCACGACCGTCTATCTTGTCTCGGGCGGGGGGCCGGCGGGTTTGACGTACGTGCTGGCCACGCTCGGCTTCCACTGCGCCTTTGATACCGCCAGGCCGGCGCTTGGCGTCGCAGCGGCGCTGTCGGCCCTCCCGGTGCTGATCCCGATTGCGATCGTATTGATGCGCAGGCTCAAGACGAACGAGGTGGAGCTATGAGCGTCGCCCTGGCGCTTCCGCAACCGGCGCGCCGGCGCTACCGGCTGCGACGGGTTCTCACCGAAGCGAGCTCGGTGATTCTCGGCGTCGTCATCCTGATCTGGTCGCTGATGCCCGTCTACAACATGTTCCTGATCGCGCTCGATCCCGAAGAGGGGGAGATCGAGTTCGACGGGAATCTCTGGCCGCCTGAGCCATCACTCGAGGGCTTCCGCGCGGTCGTAACACAGGAGGCGCGGTACCTCGAGGATTTCTGGCATCAGTTCGGTAACAGCCTTTTTATCGGTCTGGTGACGGTGCTTCTGACCGTGCTGATCGGCTCGCTGGCGAGTTTCGCGGTGAGCCGCATGCGGTTGAGCAAAGGCTCGCTGCTGACCAACGCCGCGCTCCTCACCTACGCGATCCCCGCATCGTTCCTGATAGTCCCGTACTTTCGGATCATGCACAGCTACGGGCTGTCGGATGATCCCTGGGCGGTTATCACGGCGCAGGTGACGTTCGCCACCCCGTTTGCAATCTTGATTTTGCAGCTATACGCGAGGTTGATACCGTTTGAACTGGACGACGCGGCGCGTGTCGACGGCGCATCCGCCGTTCAAGTGTATCTGCGCATCTATTTGCCCTTGATGACGCCGGCGCTGGCGGTCGTCGCCATTTACGCCCTGCTGCTCGCCTGGAACGACTATTTGTATCCTTCCGTGCTGCTCGCGGTACGAAACATGACTGTTGCGGTGACGCATGGCCAATTGTTCGCCGACGTCGACGCTCCGTGGAACGCTATGATGGCCGCCGCCATCATTTATGTATTGCCGCCGATTGCGCTATTGTTTGCCCTCCGCCGCCACATCGCGGTGAGCCTCATGATGGGTGACGTCAAGGGATAGGGGCGGGCCGTGATGCGCCCGAGGTCACGCGCCACCTAACATTCAAATCTCAGGAATATGCCTCGGGCTGACGTTTCGATCGGCACGGCGAGTTTTAGCGGCCTGACCTTGCAAGTGATAATCCGGTGGTCGCGCTGAGTCGAAACAGGCGCGCAGGTTACTCTGAGATGACGAAACTCATTTAGTGCCGCCAAAACGCTTTCAGCGCGGCAGCGCTCAGAATAACGCCGAGCAGCAGCTTGAGCACTTTGGCCGATGTTGACCCAGCGAACGCCCCGCCCGCCGCCGCACCAACAAGGCTTTCAATCCCCATCGGCAGGCCGATCCGCAACAGTGTGGAACGGCCCGGAAGCAACCCGATGCGGCCGTAGCGAAACAGACCCATGCAGACAGTCGGGATCGAGACGAACAGAACGGCGCTTCCGGCCGTGTGAATGTCGGCGCCGAAAACAAAGATCAGTGTCGGGATGAGCAGCTCGCCGCCGGCGACGCCGAGAAACGAGCTGGCCGTGCCGATGCACAAGCCAAGGACGATACCGGCAACGATCTGTGCTCCGGGCTCGGCAGGCACGAGCGTAGGCAGGCCCGCAGGCAGGAACTGCTCACCGATCAGCAGCAGGCCAATTCCCATCAGCAGGATGGCAATGGCGCGCTCAAGGTGGTGATCCGAGACGCGCGACAGCAGCCGCGTGGCGAACCATGCGGCGGTGATGCCACCCAGCCCAAGCGCGACCACCGCCGCAGCGAACCCGCCGACCCCAACCAATGAGCCGGTATGCCACCGCACGATCAGCGCCGTTACCAAGGTGACGAGACTGAGGATTTGATTCATCGGCACGGCGGCGCGAGCGGTGAAGCCGATCAGGCCGACGAGTATCGGCAATCGAAACTCGCCCCCGCCGAGACCGATCCACCCGCCGGTGCCGCCGATCAACAGGGCGCAGCCTAGGGCAATCGTCGTCGTTCGCCAGCCTGAGAGAGCCGGTGCAACGGCAGCGGCAGCCAAACTCATCATGCACCCGCTCACGCGCTATGGAGTCGTGGCTATAGCGCATGAGTGTCGCTATGGCAATATGGACATAGCGGTTTTCCGACCCGCTTGTGCGGGGCAGATCCGGCGCCTATCTCCTTTTCAGATTTTTGGGCTGGCGTCCGGCCGCGCCCGCCGTGCGATCGCCGCCATATCATCGACGGCGATAGCAGCCGCCCGATCATGAATCCGGCGATAGCGTTCGAGCACTTCGGCGCCGAACGGTGTCAGGGTTGTACCGCCGCCGCCCGAACCGCCCGGCGCGGCCGTCACCACGGGTTCGGTGAAGGCTTGGTTCATGCTGTCGAGCAGCAGCCATGCCCGCTTGTAGGACATGCCCATGTCGCGCGCGGCGGCCGAGATGGAGCCGGTATCCCGGATGCTTTCGAGCAGTTTCGCCTTGCCGGGGCCGATGCGAGCGCCGGATTCCAAAACTATGCTGATCCGAAGCTTTGCCATCTCGACAGTGTGCCACGCGAGATGGTGAAAATCGCGGCCCATTTTTAGCCGTCGCCGGGCACGTGTGGTCACGGCGGGTGCACGGAACCAAGCTGTTCGAACGATTCACCCATCTGAAGCAGAGAGGATCACGCTATAAAGCTCAGAGATGGAAATTGTGCGTGGTGAGTTCTGCTAGTTCCGCCAAGGCTGGACCTTCGGCAGCGACCGTTGCTGCCGTATGCGGCGCCGAAGTCCTTGGCCTGGCGGGATACTCAACCATACCGGCGCTCCTCCCGCAATTCATAGAGGCTTGGTCTCTGAGCAACACACAGGCCGGCTGGCTCGCCGGGAGCGTATCCGCGGGTTATATGCTGGCCGTTATCCCTCTGGTGAGCCTGACCGATCGCCAGCCCGCCCGACTAATCTATCTCGCATCGAGCATACTCAGCGCGCTGTCCTGTTTCGGGGTTGCGTTGTGCGACAGTCTGCTGCCGGCGCTTGGATTCCGGGCCGTCGCCGGCATCGCGCTCGCCGGCATGTATATGCCCGGCTTGCAGGCGCTCACCCACGGGGTCGAGGGGACAATGCGTGCGCGAATTGCGGCGTGGTATACCAGTTCCTTCACTGTCGGCGCGTCGTTGTCGTTCCTGTTGGGCAGAGTCGGAACGCTGTTGGGCTGGCGCAGCGCTTTCGTTCTCGCCGGTATCCTCAGTACCGCTGCTGTCGTCATCGCGTGGGCGGCGCTACCGCGAGCGGATCCCGGATCCCGCAAGGAGCCAAAATCGCTGCTCGACTTCCGTCCGGTTTTGGCAAACCGCGACGCCCTCGTCCTGATCTTTGGGTATGCCGCGGTGATATGGGGTTCGGCTGGATTGCGGCAGTGGATCGTTGTCTTTCTCGCGTTCTGTGCCGCGGATCAGGCCGGTGTTCCCGCGCAAGCCTGGATCATGCTGGCGGTCGGTGCGCTGATCAGTTTTCTCGGCGTCCCCGCCGGTCTTCTCGGCAACGAGCTGTCGATCCGCTTCGGCCTGCGCCCCATTGCCACCCTTGTCTTCCTGCTGTCGGCGTTGACCGGCGGCCTATTCGGCTTCGCAGCGGTGCTGCCTTACATCGCCGTCTTATGCCTGTCCGTAGTCGTCGGCTTCACCGTACAGGGGAATTTTTCCAATCTCACTTCGGGTGTCCTCGCCGTCGCCGCCCCGCGGCACAGAGGAGCAACGATCGGGGTGTATTCCTGCGTCGGCTTTGGCGGCGGGTTCCTCGGAACACTTCTCTTCGGCGTCACGCTCGATCAATTCGGCGGGACAGCGCAGCTCGGCGCCTGGATAATGAGCTTCGGCACCTGTGGGCTCGCTTGTTTGGCCGGCACTGCCGCCACGATTTTCCTGTCACGAGACATTTGGCAACCGCGAGCGTAGAGGCTCCCTTGGAAAGGAAGCTACGCCTGTGACGGCATTGCTGTGGGCGAGGTCCGCGCCCGAAGCGCCATTAAGGCAAGCAGAGCAGAAATGCTCATGCCCGCGGAAATAGCCAGGGCGCCAACACCCAGCCAATCGATCAGAAGTCCGAAAATGAGGGGCGATGCCGCCTGCGCTGCGCGCGCGGGTGCTCCGAGCACCCCGCTGCGCAATCCGTAGCCGACCGGCCCAAAGATAGCGAGAGGCAGCGTGCCCTTGGCGATTGTCAGTAAGCCGTTTCCGGCCCCGTGCAACAGCGCGAAACCCATGATCGCCGGCGCACCGAACGCCGCCAAAATTCCGGCACCGAGCGGATGCAGCGCGGCCGCGATCCGGGCCGAGACCAGCGGGTGAACCCACCGCAAGGCGCCAAACTCCACCAGCCGCGCCGCGACCTGGGCGGGGCCAACGAGCGCAGCGGCCGCGATTGCGGCCGTCGAACTTGCCCCGGCGATTTCGAGGAGGCGCGGCATATGCGCGGCCATCGCCCCGGTGACAAACCAGGTCGCGGCGAACACGAAGGCCAGTATCGCCATGGTCCCGCGCGGTGATGCCGTCGCACTCCCTTCCGGCTCGACCGCGCGTTCAGGCGGCGGCGCGCGCGGAATCAGAAGACGGTTGAGCGGAAGGCCGATCAGCAGATGAAGCGCCGCCCAGGTGAGGCAGGTGCCGCGCCAGCCCAGGCTCGCGTCAAGAAAGGCCGAGAGCGGCCAACCGACGGTGCTCGCGAAGCCGGCAATGAGAGTGATCCCCGTGATCGGTCCGCGTGCCGCGCGCCCGTAGAGGCCGGCGAGCGTGGCGAAGGCGGAATCGTAGAGCCCCAAAGCCATGCCCACGCCCAGCACCCCCCAGGCCGCGGCAAGGCCGATGACGCCTTGCGCGAAAGCGAGCAGAACGAGCCCGGCCGCGAGCACGGCATTGGAGAGAACCAGAACGCCTCGGCCTCCGCGGTTGTCGATCGCACGGCCGACAGCCGGGCCGAGGCACGCCGATAGCAGCAACGATCCCGAGAAGACCCCGAACACCATAGTTCGCGAGAGGCCGAGCCCTTCGGCGGTCGGTTCGGCAAGGATGGCCGGCAGGTAGTAGCTCGATCCCCACGCCAGGATTTGTGTCGTCCCGACTGCAGCAACGACGACGGTGCGTTTCACCACCCGCGGCTCCGCGACGCGCGATCAGAAGGTGCTCTCCCGTCACTCATTATCGAGGCGATGTCCTTCTGCCACCGCGCCCTGTTCGCTGATGACCTAGAGCCTGCGCGGGGCAGGGCCCTCCAACCTAACGGAGATAAGCCATGACCGACCTTTTTAAACAGGTTCTCGCAGCGCATGGCGGCCTTGAGCGGGGGAACGCCTTTGAGAGAGGCTGCTGATCGAGAGAGAGTTCAATCCCGCTGACGGGATCTTGGGCGCCGGCTTCGACGAGTTCCGGCGGCCGCTTCCCGTGCGGCCTGGAGACGAGCTGCGCGTCGAGAACGAAATCCTCGAGGTAAGGCCATCAAGGTGGCACCTTTACCAAGGGCTGATCAAGGTGCGGATGACGACGCTAAACCAGAACGGTCAGGCCGTGCAGGTTCTTGTCGACAATCTGATCGCGCCGCGGTGTGACATGTAGGAATTTCCGTAAACCCCGCGGCTGGGGGCCGGCACATCCTGTTTTCCGCCTGAAATTGCAGGAGGCGCAGGGGGCGGCTCTCGCATTGTACGAAACGCACACGATCCGGGCGACGCACCGCGCGGGGAGCCCGCACATCATCGTGACCTGTCACGGCGGCGCGCGGCCGAGCAATGCCATCAGCTCGCGCCACTCGCGGCGGGAGAGACCGCTCGCTTCGGGTGTCACGGTCTCGCCGGCCAGCAGCCGGCGGATCACTTCGAGACCGGTGGCTGAGATCAACGCCGCGTTCATCCGGTATTCGAGGAAGGCCGCATGGGTCATCGGGACCCAGCGCGCCAGCGTGCCGAGCATCGCCTCGGCATAGGCTCGGATCTCGTATTGCGCGTGGGGGTCGGCGCGCAACGACAGAAAATGCATCAGATTGTGCAGGTCGGTTTTCCAGTACCACTGCGTGTAGAAATTGAGCGACAGATTCATCCGCGCAAGCTCGCGCGCCAACCCCGGTCGGCTCGGGTCGATCGGCGTGCCCGCCGCGTCTTCGTTGAGCAGCTCGACATAGCCGCGATAGGCCCGCTCGGCATCCTCCCGCAACAAATCGAGGACGTGCTGTGCCGCCGCGCCTTCGAGAATCGTGCCACGTCCCTGGCGGTTCGTCGTCGCCTGCGCCGCCAAGTGCTCGGGTGCCGGAATATAAAATTCGTTGTCCAAGATCGAGTAGCGCCCCGAGTATTCGTTGACGTTGGCCGTGCGGTGCCGAATCCATTGTCGGGCAACGAAAATCGGCAGCTTCACGTGATACTTGATCTCGCACATCTCGAAGGGTGTCGTATGGCGGTGTCGCATCAAATAATTGATGAGCCCCTGATCCTCGCTTGTCCTTCGGGTGCCACGGCCATAGGAAACCCGCGCCGCCTGCACGATCGCCTCGTCGTCGCCCATGTAGTCGACGACGCGGATGAAGCCGTGATCGAGCACCGGCACCGGCTCGTACAGCATCTCTTCCAATGCCGGCACGGTGGCGCGCCGGGTCGGCCGGGTCTCGCCGCGTTGGCTCGCGACCTCATCCTGCTGCTCCGGCGTGAGCCGCATGCCTTTCTCTCCTCACCCCATTGCGGCGCGGCACGCTCCGGGATTGCCTCGCTCCGCCGGCCGCCCTATATTCGCATCGTCGGGCAACCGACTATGGCGATAAACGGCTTGTGAAATAAGCGTTGCGGACCCGGGGGCAGTACCCGGCGCCTCCACCAACTCCCCGTCGGCCTTGAGGTCGGCGATTCGCGGGGGCGAACTAGGCTCGACGCGCGTGGTAAAGGCAAGATCCGTCGCCCGGCATGATACCACCGTTATCGGGTCATTATCTAACTGCGAACGACAACTTCGCAACAGAGGCACTCGCGGCCTAACCCTTCACGGGGTAAAAGCCTAGAGCAACTCGCGGTTCGAGGGGCACCGGGCAACAGAAGCCCCTCACTTACGTTGTCGATCCACCCATGCCAACGAACGAGCCGCCGGAAATGGCCCAGGACCTTTTCGACTACCCCCAGATGGTCGAGACTGCCTTGCGCGGGGTCGTGCGCGAGGCGCTCGCACGCGCGGCACGAGAGGGGTTGCGCGGCGCTCACCACTTTTACGTGAGCTTTCGCACCGATGCTGCCAGCGTCGTGCTGCCGGACTACCTGCTGGCCAAATACCCCGACGAGATGACGATCGTCCTCCAGAATCAGTTCTGGGGGCTCGAAATCCGCGATCAGGATTTTTCGGTTACCTTGAGTTTTCAGAACCGACCGGAGCAGCTGACCATCCCGTTTGCGGCGGTGACGAGCTTCGCCGACCCCTCGGTCAAGTTCGGCCTTCAGTTCGAAGTCTCGGCCGCGAAGCCGCAAGGCGCCGCAGCGCTGCCCGCGAAAGTTCCCGCCCGAGAGACGTCAGAGCCGCCGCCGAGGCAAGCCGCTGAGGTCGTGAAGCTCGACAAGTTTCGCAAGCGATAGCTGGATCAGCGCTGTGCGTCCTTCGAGACGGCCTCCTCAGGATGTGGGAATTTTTTACTGCTATCAATGACTTACCTCATTCTGAGGAGCGGCCCTAGGGGCCGCGTCTCGAAGCACGCACGACGCCGATGCAACCCTTGACGCCGGTGCGGAAACGGCGATTGTGCGGTGAGATCGCACCGCGGAGTGATGCATGAGCGATGCCGCCTATCACGAGCTCTTCCCGCTCGGCGCGGATGACGCGCCCTACCGCAAGCTCACCGGCTATTACGTGTCGCTCGGCACGTTCGAGGGCCGGCGCATCGTCAAAGTGGCTGGCGAGGCCCTGACGCTCCTTGCCCGCCAAGCCTTCATCGATTCCGCCCACCTGTTGCGCCCCGGCCATCTCGCTCAGCTGCGCGCGATCCTCGACGATCCGGAAGCCTCGGCCAACGACAAGTTCGTCGCGTTCGATCTCTTGAAGAACGCCAATATCGCCGCCGGCAACGTGCTTCCGATGTGCCAGGACACCGGCACCGCGATCGTCATGGGCAAGAAGGGCCAGCAAATCTGGACCGACGGCGACGACGCCGCGGCACTCTCCGCCGGCATCCGGCGTACCTATACCGAGACCAATCTGCGTTACAGCCAGCTTGCCCCGTTGTCGATGTATGAGGAGGTCAACACCGGCGACAACCTTCCGGCGCAGATCGACCTCTTCTCCGAGCCCGGCGAGGCATATAAGTTTCTGTTCATCGCCAAGGGCGGCGGCTCCGCCAACAAAAGCTTCCTTTATCAGCAGACCAGGGCGGTGCTGAACCCGCAATCTCTGTTGAAGTTCCTCGACGACCAAATCCGCACCCTCGGCACGGCCGCTTGCCCGCCCTACCACCTCGCCGTTGTGATCGGCGGCACTTCGGCCGAAATGAATTTGAAGACGGTCAAGCTCGCCAGCTGCCGCTATCTCGACGCGTTGCCGATCGAGGGCAACCGCTACGGCCAGGCCTATCGCGACCGCGGGCTCGAAGAGGAGGTGCTCGAGTTGACCCGCCGGCTCGGCATCGGCGCGCAGTTCGGCGGCAAGTATTTCTGCCATGACGTGCGGGTGATCCGGCTGCCGCGGCATGGTGCCAGCCTGCCGATCGGGATCGGCGTCTCGTGCTCGGCAGACCGCCAGGTCCTCGGTAAGATCACGGCCGAGGGTGTGTTCCTCGAACAGCTCGAGGCGAACCCGGCCCGCTTCCTTCCGGAAATCAGCGATGCGGCGCTCGGCGGCGAGGTCGTGCCGATCGATCTCGCCCGACCGATGGACGAGATCCGCCAGATCCTCTCGGGATACCCGATCAAGACCCGCCTCAGCCTGACCGGTCCGCTGATCGTGGCGCGCGACATCGCGCACGCAAAGCTCAAAGAGCGGCTCGATCACGGCGAAGGGCTGCCCGATTATGTAAAAAACCACCCGATCTACTATGCGGGACCGGCGAAGACGCCGGCGGGATATGCTTCCGGCTCTTTCGGACCGACCACAGCCGGTCGCATGGATAGCTATGTCGATGCTTTTATGGCGGCAGGCGGCAGCTTCATCACGCTCGCCAAGGGCAACCGGGGAGCCGAAGTCCGAGCGGCCTGCCGGAAACATAGCGGCTTTTATCTTGGCTCGATTGGTGGGCCGGCCGCACGCCTCGCCCAAGACTGCATCCGCAAGGTCGAGGTCGTCGAATATCCCGAACTTGGGATGGAAGCGATCTGGCGTATCGAGGTGGTCGACTTCCCGGCCTTCATCGTCATCGACGACAAGGGAAACGATTTCTTTAGCGCGCTCGGTTGAGGGCGGACGGGGATGCCGAAATGCGCCGTCCACACCCACCAACCAACAGTATGAGGCAGCCTGATTGGCGCAGGGAGGCGAGCTGGACGCGCTCGCGCGCGGGGACAAGGGGGCGTGGGAAGCGTTTGTGCGGCGCTATGCCGGCCTCGTTTCCGCGGCCGTACGCGGTGTAGCGCGCGAGGCAGCGGAGGTCGAGGATCTGGCGCAGGAGGTCTTTCTCCGCCTGTGCAAGGATGATTTCCGACTCCTGCGCAGCTACGACCCCGCGCGAGCCGGACTGTCCACGTGGATTACGATAGTCGCGCGCAGCACCGCTCGCGATGCCATGCGGCGGCACCGGCCCGTCCTGGTGCACATCGACGCCGTACCCGAGGGCCGACTGGCTGTCGACCCGGTCGAGCCCGCACAAAAGCTCAAGCTGCCGGACGCACTGCTGTCGCCTCGGCAGCACGAAATTTTGACGATGTTGTATGATCGCGAGATGGAGGTTGCCGAAATCGCCGCGGCGCTCGGCATCGACCCGCAGACCGTGCGCAGCGCGCACCACAAGGCGATGGTCAAGCTGCGCGCCTATTTCAGGGCCAAGGAGGAATGACCGGCTCTCAACCACCCGGGAAAGTCGGGCTGCGGCCCTTGTCACAGCTGAAGGGTAGAACCGTAAGGTTGCGGGGATGGCAGCGATGCGATCTACGTAGATAAGCGAGGAGAACCTTGCGATGAGCCGAACCGACGAGGAACGGGAAGAATTGCCGGACTGGTCGTCCGACCGTGCCCTTTGGCGCCGCAGTTGTCTAACCGACGCCACGGAGGACGAGGTCTCGCGCTTTCTCGATCTTGCCGCTTTCGCCGACGAGCTTCTCGAACCGGACGAAAGCGATCGCATAGCAGCACTTCTCGCCGCCGATCCCGTGGCGAGGGACGACGTCGCGGCGGCACGAGCCGTCGGCGCCGGCCCCGACGAGCTACCGGGAACGTTGGAACGCATCATAGCGCGAGCCTGCGCGATTTTGCCGAGCGAGCCCAACTCGCGTGTTGTCGCCTTTCCCCCGCCGCGGCGGCGTATCCTGCACGGCATCGCTCAATGGGGGAGCCTTGCCGCCGCGATGGTGTTGGCGAGCTGGCTGGGCTTTGCGATGGGTAGCGACACGTCGCGTGCGCTCAGTGCTCCGGTCTCGTCGAACGATGCCAGTTTTCTGCCCGAGCTGTTCGATCCGGGAAGCGGTTTCGTGCGCGATCTTGGTGAGGCCCTGCGGACGTGACGCTCGTCTCGACGGCGACGCGCGGCGCCACGCGACACCCTCTCCTATGGGTGGCGTTAACTCTTTCCCTGGTGCTGAATTTGTGTTTTGTCGCCGGCGCTTTGTGGATCCGCATTCAGGGTCCTCCGCTGCCGGCGAGCCCTGCCGAACGGCTTCAGCGGATAGGAACAGAGCTCGCGCTCGATCCACACCAGAGGCAGGCGTTCGATCAATATTCCGAGAACGTGCGCGCGCATATGCAGCGGATGCGCGACACCGTCGAACCGTTGATGACCGCTGCCTGGTCCGAGCTCGCCAAACCTGACGCTGACCAGGCGACAGCGGCCCGGCTGTTCGACGAAGCCGGACAAGCACGGCGCAGTCTTCAGCGCGAACTGCTCGCACCGACTCTGGCGTTCCTGGCGACATTGTCGCCCGAACAACGGGCCAAGTTCGTCGAGCTCTTTCACCAGCGGCCGAGAAGCTGGGGACAACCGCCGCAACGCGGGTCTCATTAGCCGAGGCTGCTTCCCAACCGGCGTCAGATGCCTCGACCGCCCGGGTAACGTTAGCTAGAGTGGCGTGCATCGACGACCTGTCGCCAGTGCGCTGCCGGCCGATGTGTGTGTTGAGTTGTGGCGGCTTTCCGAGAGAACGCGTTGAGGCGACAACCGCTCTGGGCGCCGGGTACAGTGACAACCGCTTTGCTTGAGGGAAATCATGGCAAGGGATCAATTCGCTGAGCATGACCGCCGCGATTTTCTCCGCATGGCCACGAGCGGCACGGCGATGCTAGCACTCGCGGCGTCGCCGTTGGCCGCTCTCGCGCAACCGGCCGGCGGAGCATCGCTCAAAATCGGGATGGTGGGTTCGGGGCGTGAGGGCGGCGCACTCGGCACAGCGTTTGTCAAGGCTGGCCACCAGGTGATGTTCTCGTCGCGCCATCCCGAGGAGCTGAAGAGCCTCGTCGACGGTCTCGGCCCGCTCGCGAAGGCCGGCACGGTTGAGCAGGCGATTGCGTTCGGCGATGTCGTGGCGATCGTCATCCCCTACACGGCAATGGAGCAAATCGGCAAAGATCATGCGGCAGCGCTCGCTAAGAAGGCGCTGGTGATCGACGTGAGCAACCCGATCGCGCGTCGCGACGGCGACGACCTCGTCAAATGGGTTGAGCAGCAAGGGGGCGCCGGTCTCGCCACGGCGAAGCTGCTGCCCGGCGCGCATATCGTCCGCGCATTCAACGCGATCGGCTCTGCAAAGCTGGCCGAGGATGCGCATCGTCCGGGCCAGTTGGTCGGGGTGCCGATCGCGGGCGATGACCAGAACGCCCTTGCAATCGCGTCGAAGCTCATTGGGGAAATCGGCTTCGAGCCCGTTGTCGTCGGCGGGCTCTCAATGGGTAAATATCTCGTTCCGGGAACGCCGCTCGGCGGCGAGCATACGTCGGCAGAGATCCGACAGATCGTCGCGAGCCTCCACTGAGCCGCGATTGACCGATCCCAGCCGCACGGCGGTTCGGTACCCGGGGCATGGCTGATCGAGTCCATCGTCTGCTGCGCCGGTTCATCGAAGTGAGGCCGGAGGAAGTGCCGGTCGTCGGCTGGTGCTGGCTCTATATCTTCTCGGTCCTCTCGTCCTACTACATCATGCGGCCGATCCGGGATCAGGCGGGTGTCGCCGGCGGGGTCAACAATCTGCAATGGCTGTTCACCGGCACGCTCGTCGGCATGCTGGTGCTGAACATCCCATTCGCCTATCTCGTCAAGAAACTGCCGCGCAGCCGCTTCATCCCGATCACCTACCGCTTCTTCGCCGCCAATATCATCCTGTTCGCAGCGCTGCTCTACTGGTCCGATGCGGAGCAGACTATCTGGGTCGGGCGCATCTTCTTCATCTGGGTCTCGGTGTTCAATCTGTTCGTCGTCTCGGTGTTCTGGCAGATGAACGTCGATCTGTTCAGCCCCGAGCAGGGCAAGCGTCTATTCGCCTTGATCGCCGCCGGGGCGACGGTCGGCGCGATCGTCGGCTCGAGCGTGACCGCCACCTTGGCGCGCTACGTCTCACCGATGTTCTTGCTGCTTGGCGCGGCGATCTTGCTCGAAGTCGCTGTGTTCAGCGTCGGTCGCCTATCGCGCCTGTCGCCGACCTTGCACCGCCAATCGATCGCCGGCGACACGGAGGTCCCGATTGGCGGGAGTGTGTTCGCCGGGATCACCCATGCCTTCAACTCGCGATACCTTGTCAATGTCAGCCTCTTTTTGTTGCTGTTCGCGGTCACCTCGACTTTTCTATATTTTCAACAGGCGGGCATCGTCAGCCGCAGCTTCAGTGACCGCGGGGCGCAGACAGCGTTCTTTGCGAGCGTCGATCTTCTAGTCAATGTCCTGACGCTCACGGTCCAACTGGTTCTGACCGGACGGATCGTACTATTGCTCGGTGTCGCCCTAACGCTCGGAGTTCTGCCGGCACTCACCATCATTGGGTTTGGTGCGCTCGCCCTCTTCCCGACGATTGCAGCTGTGGCCGTGTTCCAGGTCCTACGCCGTGCCTCGGACTACGCAATTGCGCGACCGACCCGCGAGGTCCTCTTCACCGTCGTCCCACGCGAGGACCGGTACAAGGCAAAGAGCTTTATAGATACCGTGGTCTACCGCACCGGCGATCAGGTCGGCGCCTGGTCCGTCGCCCTGTTGCGCTGGGCGGGTCTGGGCACGGCGGGGACGGCCTTAGTGGCGGTTCCGATCGCTGCTCTATGGTTCCTCAACGCTCTGTGGCTCGGCCGCCGGCAGGAGCTGCTCGCGACCGAGCAAAAGGTAGAACCCGAGTTGCAGCTGGCGGGGCGCGCGGCGCCTCAGCCCTTCGGAGGCAGGACGGGGGGCTGATCAGCGAGATGGCCGCAAGCCCTCGCGTCTCGGCCTGATGGGGGCAGGATTGTTAGGTGATCGGCACCCCTGATAAGCCCAACCCCTTCGAGCTTAATAACCCGGGTGGTTCCACTTGAAATCTCGAAAAACCCTCGGAGCGTGGGCCCGAGCCATCTGGTTCGGGCTGGGAGCGGCGCTCGCCGTCGCTCCGTCAGAACCGGCGAGCGGAGAGCAGGCGGCCTACCGCTGCCACGCCGACAGCCGCCGGGAAATTCCTGATGATCTCGGATCTGCATTTCGACCCGATGGCTGACCCGGGGCTGGTCGATCGGTTGGCCTCGGTCGAGATCGAAAATTGGCGTGCCGTCCTCGAAAGTTCGGGCGAGATGAGCCTCGGCCGGTACGGCGCGGCCGCGAGCTGGTTGCTGCTCCGCTCGGCTTTCCGGCAGATGAAAGAGACGCGGCCCGATGCCGCGTTCCTGCTCGTGCCTGGAGATTTCCTTGCACACAGTTTTCGCCGCCATTTCGACGCTGCGGCTAATGACCATTCGGACGCCGCATATCGGCAGTTTGTGGGCAAGACCGTGCGGTTTCTGGCGCAGCAAATCGATCACACATTCCCCGATACGCCGATTCTGCCGGCGCTGGGCAACAACGACGAGGTGTGCGGCGACTTTCGGCTACAGCCCGATGGGCCGTTCCTCGCCGACATGCTGCCGGTCTATCGCGAGCTCGTCGGCGCCAACAGGAATACCGGCTTCGACCGAGACTGGACGAGCTACGGGAATTACAGCGTGGCGCATCCCGGCGTGCGCAGCGTCAGGGTGGTCTTCGCGAATACCGTCTTCTTCTCGCCACGGTATCGAAATGCTTGCGGTTCGCCAAGCGAGGCCGATCCTGGGCGGGCGCCGCTCGCCTGGCTAGAGGCCGAGCTGGCTGCGGCAAAGCGGGCGCAAGAGCACGTCTGGCTGCTGTATCATGTCCCGCCGGGCGTCGACGCCTTTGCGACGCTTGTTCGGGAGTCGTGTCCCGAGACCATCCTGCCGATCTGGGATGGAGCCTATGCCGAGCCCTTTTATGCTCTACTGCGGCGTTATGCGGATACGGTCATCGCCAGCTTCGCCGGCCATACTCATATGGACGATTTTCGCCTGGTCGGCGACGACAGTGGTTAGTACGCCTTCACGCTGATGACGCAGGCGCCGAGCCCGATCGTTGGGCAGGACGGTCGCCTACGGTCCCGCCGGCGGCGTCCTCGATCATACAACCTACGATCTCACCAGCCTGCCGGACGCAACCGTGCCGTTCCGGCGACCTGGCAACCGGAATACACGTTCACCCAGGAATGGCACTTGCCGCGGGTCGATTTAGGCAGTCTCGAGCGGCTCTATAAGACACTCCAAGACGTGCCGGAGGCCCGCGAGCGCTGGCACGCTCTCTTCCCGGTATCGAGCCCGGTGTATTGGTCTCGCAGCTCGGTCGGCGGCGAGCATCAGGCGCAGGCGATGCGCGCCTCTGACGCGGCGCGCGACCTGTTTCGGCGCGCCGCGATGAGCGGTTATTCGCTCGCGCAACTCAATCTCGCGGCAGCCTTCGACCATAGCCGCCTGATGCCGCACAATCCGCTACGCGCCTACATCTGGTACAGCATTGCCGCCCGTCTGGTCTCGGATCAGGCTTTACGCGACGAGGCAGCGTAGGGTCGCGAGCGATTTGCGCAAAGAATCGCTCTCCCCGATATCGAAGCGGCACGCGTCGTCGCGGAATCCTGGACCCCAGGAGGCCCGGACCCCGACGAAGGAGTGGCGCCGCCGCGGCGAATGACCACCCGACCGCCGGGCGGCGACCGGCTAAGCTCGGGCGGTTCCGGATTTATCGTCAGCCGGACCGGGGATGTCCTCACCAACCACCATGTCGTCGACGGCTGCCGCCAGGTGCGCGTGCTGCGCAACGGGGCGCCAGTCGTGGCGACCCTTATCGCGACGGACCCGACAGCCGATGTCGCGATCCTGCGCTTGCCTGAATCAGTCGCCGACGCAGCGCTGGTGCGCGGCGACAACCCGGTCAAGCCAGGCGAGGCTGTGGTCGTCGTCGGCTTTCCGTTCCAGGGTCTGCTGAGTTCGCAGGCGAGCGTTACCGCGGGGATCGTCAGCAGATTGGCGGGGCCGCGTGACGACCCGCATCGGCTGCAAATAACCGCGCCCGTGCAGCCCGGAAAAGCGGCAGCCCACTTCTCGCCGCGAGCGGCGCCGTGGCCGGGGTTGTCGTCGCCAAACTCAACGGCTTGCGCATCGTCAAGCGGACCGGGGCGATCCCCGAGAACGTCAATTTCGCGGTCAATGCCAAATACGCCCGCGCACAGCTCGATCGCAGCGGCGTCCTCTACCAAACTGCCGACGACGATACATCGTCACGCCAGCGATCGCCGAACGAGCGCTCAAATTCACCGTCCCGGTGCAATGTTTCAAGTAAGGCGGGCGGACGGCGGATTTACTTGGTGCCGAAGAGGCGGTCGCCGGCGTCGCCGAGCCCCGGAAGGACGTAACCGTGACTGTCGAGGCATCGGTCGAGAGCCGCCGCCACAATCGACACATCGGGAAAGACGCTTGAAACCTTCCCCACCCCCTCCGGTGCAGCAACGAGGCAGACGAACTTGATCGAGCGCGCGGCAAGTTCCTTCAAACGCGAAATCGCCGCCACCGCCGAGTTGCCGGTGGCGAGCATCGGGTCGACCAAGATCACGTCGCGTTCTGCCAAGTCGTCGGGTAGCTTCAAATAGTATTCGATCGCCTGCAAGGTTCGGGGGTCGCGGTAGATACCGATGTGCCCGACTCGTGCCGACGGCAGCAGGTCGAGCATCCCGTCGAGAATCCCGTTGCCGGCGCGCAGGATCGACACCAGGCACAGCTTCTTGCCGGCGAGCAATGGGAAACTCGCACGTTCGAGCGGCGTATCGATCTCAGTCGCGGCGAGCGGCAGCTCCCGTGTCGCCTCATAGGCCAACAACAGACTGATCTCACGCAGCAGACGGCGAAATTCCGCGGTCGAGGTATTGCGGTCGCGCATCAGCGACAGCTTGTGCTGGACGAGCGGATGCTCCACGACCGTCAAGCTCGCCCATGGGGGTTGCATCATCGTGTCCCTAAAACAAGGTGCCATCGCTGACGACAGCGAGCGGCGGACTGCCGTCCCGCCGCCGTTCGAAAGCGATCTCTCGTCCCGCCGCCCAGCTGCCGCCTTCGAGCACTCTGACGAGCGGAAAATCACGGGCGCTTTTGCCCAGATGCTCGCGCACGAGGGCCGCAAGCCTATCGAGCAGGGTTACCGTGAGCGCACGCCACTCGACGACGGGCTCGCTTAGCGCGTCGAGCGGATATTGCAAGAGGCCCGGGTCACGGGGTGCGATAACGCCGCAATCCAGGAATAGGCCGCCATTGCGGTATTCGGCAAGGCCGGTCAGCCCATCCAGTTCGAGGACTCGCACGCCGCCAGCCTGGAGCGGCTCGATCAGCGAGTAGGCGAGCCACTGGCAGAGCTTATGAAACGGCACGAGCCCGTCGCCGGGCGCAGCGGGATGACGGCCGCAATCGCCGAGCGGGACGCCGGCAACGCTGATTCGGCCGGGCCAGATCGCACCGAACGCCTTCAGCAGGGTGCCGAGCACCTCGTTCGCGGAAAGCGGCTCATCGCCCTCCGACCAATGATCGTAGAGCCGGCCGAGACGCGCCGGCGCCCCGAACAGTGCGGGGGATGCGACACACGCCTCTCCCAGCCTTCGCAACAGCAAGGCTCGTCCTTCGAAGCCGACGAGCTCGTTCCCGGCGGCGTGCTGGAACGCTCGCGCGAGGCTCTCCGGAGTAATCAGCGCCAGCGCCTCGGCATCGACGCGCCATGGGGTCGCAGGATCGGCGGAGAAGAGCCCAGTCTGCATGGCGCGAAGGCTCGCCACGGCAAGGCCCTCGGAACGGGACAGGACTTGGCCGGTCTCCACCTCGTCATAGCGCCAGCGCGGTCCCGCTCCTGCATCAAGCAAAACCGAGACGATGGCCAGATCGATCCGCGCCCGTGCGGTTTCGGTTAGGTCGGCGCCGGGCGCGATAAGGGCGGCGCGGTCGATTCCGCCGGTCGAGAAGTGTCGCCAGCGGCTATGATAAGGGACGGCAAGATCGGGATAGCGCCGTCGGGTCACGTCGACGACGCGTCGCGCGGCCTCGTCGAGCCGATCCGAGACGAGCCGGAAATATCGGGTCTCGCCGCGCCGGACCGCTTCCGACACGATCGCGCAACGGGCGCGCACGGCGCCAGCGCTCAGCAGCGCTGTCGCCTCACTCGCCGAGGGCACGGCCTTTCGTGCGGCGTAGCTCGCGTGGATCCGGTATCCCGGAGGGCGAGAAATATCCGGCAGCTTTTTTCGCCTCTATTTCAACCGCTGCATCGAGCGGTACCAGCCGATCCGGGATCGCCAGCTGCTCCACCACCTCGATCCCCTGCGCCTCGAGCGCATCGCGCTTGACGTTCGACATCGAGACCCAGTGGTCGATCCGGCGGATGCCGAGCCAGTGGAAAACATCCGGCATCAGCTCCTGAAAGCGCATGTCTTGCACGCCGGCGACGCACTCGGTGCGGCGGAAATAGCTGTCGACCGTATCACCGCCTGGCTGTCGCTTGCGGGCGTTGTAGACGAGAAACTTGGTAACTTCACCGAGCGCGCGACCCTCCTTGCGGTTGTAAACGATGAGCCCGACCCCGCCCCGTTGCGCTGTCTCGACGCAAACTGCCATCCCGTGAACGAGATAAGGACGGCATGTGCATATGTCCGAGCCGAAGACATCCGAACCGTTGCATTCGTCGTGGACGCGGCAGGCGATCACCGTGCTCGGCTCTGCAAGACGCTCGACCTCGCCAAAGAAATATACCGTCGTGCCACCGATCGGCGGCAGCAAGACCTCGAGGTCGGGACGGGTGACCAGCTCGGGAAACATGCCCCCCGTCTCCTCGAACAAGGTACGGCGGAGATCGGGCTCGGAGACCCCGAAGCGCGCCGCCACCCCCGGCAAATACCAAACCGGGTCGATCGCCGCCTTGGTGACGCGGATCTCGCCGCTGTCGAGTAGCACCTGCCCGTCTGCCCGCAGCCTGCCCTCGGCTAGAAGCGGATGGAGCTCAGGAGGGGCCAGCCGTGCCTTAGTGATAGCGATTGTTGGACGTGCGTCGAGGCCGGCGCGGATATGTTCGGCGAAGACCTCGCCGACGAGATGACCCCAAGGATCAATCGACACTATTTTCTTCGCCTCGGTCCATTGGGGCTGCGGCGCGATTCGCACCGCCGGCGCTGTGTCGGTCAAATCGGGGCGATGGTTTCGCGCAAGCGCCTGCGTTGCAACTGCAAGCGCGCGATAGATCGCATAAGCGCCGGAATAGGAGCCGATCGCATTGCGACGCTGCGGATCGGCGGGGCTCGCGACCACAGGTCCACGTTCGGCCGCAACCGAGGCACCCCAACGCAGCGGAAGCGCGCTTCGGCCGGCATCTCCCGGATGGGAAGTTAGCCGGATGTGCCGCGGTATCGAGTGCTCCATGCCGCCTTCCGTAGCGGAAAGACGTAAACAGATAACCTAGTGAGGAGCGCGACCGATCGCAACCACGCGTGGCTGGGTCGTTCAATTACCCGCGCCGCGTTACGTCCTGCATGCTGTTGCGGCCACGCCTGCGGCGGCGGGTAAGATACCGATCGCGGCTGCTGATTTTCCTAGGTTCCCGTCAGCGCCAGAGCCGCAGTCCGCTTCAGGACCTGGGTCGAGCCCTCCCAGATCATTCGAAGCGAGACAAAGGTGACGATGCCGAGACCGACCCAAGAAATCCAGAAATGGCGGTCAAGTAACCGCGCGATGTAGGTCGAGGCAACGCCCATCAGCGCGACCGAGAGGACGAGCCCGAACGCCAGCAGCTCGAAATGGTCGCGCGCGATGCCGGCCACAGCGAGCACATTGTCGAGTGACATCGATACATCGGCGAGGACAATCTGGGTGAGGGCTTGGCCGGTGCTCTTCCGCCGGATCGGGACCCGATTTTGGCAGCAGCCGTCCGCGGCTAAGGTCGCTCGCTCGGCCGCCTGTATCTCGCGGAACTCGCGGTACATCTTCCACGACACCCAGAGGAGCAACACGCCGCCAGCCAAGGTCATGCCGATGATTGCGAGCAGCTGCACAGCAAAATATGCGAGCAAAATCCGCAGTATTGTGGCGGCTGCTATGCCAAGGACGATGACGCGCCGGCGGCGCTCGACGGGGAGCCCGGCGGCTGCCATTCCGACGACGATCGCATTATCGCCGGCGAGCACCACGTCGACGATGACCACCGACAGCAACGCACCGAGTTGATTTACGCCGGTGAGCACCTCCGCCACATAGGCATCGCCGTGCGCATCGTCGAGGCTCCTGCGACCCCGAAATTTGTCCCCTTGCCCCCAGCCGCGCGACTTTCCGCGGTGACGGGAATAGGTGGCGGGTGCGCGGCTCTAACCCGCTACTTGGTACATCGCGGATGCGAATCGGCGGCACTCGTCGCCTTGGCAACCGCGTAATCGTGAAGCCCCTTCGCGTCGAGGGTGCTCGCGAGTTTCATCATTTCTGTGGCCTGTTGGCAGACTTGCCCCATCGGAAGCGCGCCCTGCTTGAGCGAGATCTGATTGGCGAGGCTGGTATTCCAGCGATCGAAGTCGCTTTGGGCGTTGCGCGAGCCGGCTCGACGGAAATGGTCGATCATCGCCTTCTGATAGCGGATGATCGCATCTTTGTTACGCGCCCGAAACTCGCCGTAAACCGTGTCTTTGCAAGCCGAGCTGATCACCATGACATTGGTCTGGAGCAGAATAGCCTGCTCCGCCTCGACATCTGCCGCCGAATAACACTGCCTGTCGGCAGCAGACGCGCCCTGAAAAGACGCGGCAGCGAACAGCGCTGCAGCCAAGACAACCTTCCTCATCGCATTCCCCCAGACCCAATCAACGTCCACGATAACGCGACAGCATACCCAGCCATCGACTATTTTCAAGAGCAACCCCACTCATCATCAGGTCTGGGCGCTGCAAACCGGAAGAAAAACTTGAAGTCCTCTTGGCCTAGTGCCCTGCTATCGCCCAACCGATGATTGCCCCGCAGCGCGACTTTTTGAGCCTGGCATCGAATACGAACGAAAACTTACCCAAAAATGCTGAAATCTAGCGGTTGTCAGCGTCAGGGTTGACACTGTGGCATCAATGACACACGCCCAGATAAAAATCCGCTTGTGCGGCACGGGTCTTTCTGTGATCCCGGATCCGGACTAGGCAGCCCTGCCGCTTCCCAATGATCGTGTTGTTCACAGATTTTGGCCTCGAGGGACCCTACACCGGCCAGGTTAAGGCGGTCCTGTACCGGACCGCCCCCGAGGTTCCGGTTGTCGACCTCTTTGCTGATGCGCCGGTAGGAAGGCCCAAGCCCGCAGCCTATCTGCTAGCCGCCTATGGGGTTTGGTTTCCTCCCGGCACCGTGCTCCTCGCGGTTGTCGATCCGGGTGTGGGTGGACCGCGCGCTCCGGTCATCGTCGAGGCGGAAGGGCGCTGGTATGTCGGTCCGGACAACGGCTTGTTCGAACTTGTCACGCGGCGCGCCGAGAGCGCGCGGACTTGGGAGATCCTGTGGCGCCCCGAGACGCTGTCCGCGAGCTTTCACGGGCGCGACCTCTTTGCCCCGGTAGCGGGGTGGCTCGCCCATGGCGAACGTCCTGCCCATAAGCCACGCGCTCCCGAAATCGGCCGACATGCTGATTGGCCCGACGACCTGCCGGAGATTGTCTATGTCGACCGGTATGGCAACGCTATGACAGGGCTGCGTGGGAACTGTCTGCCGAACGGCGCGCGGCTCGCCGTATCCGAGCGAGCGCTGATGCGCGTTGGTACCTTTTCCGATGTCCCGCCCGGTGAGGCCTTCTGGTACGAGAACTCTAACGGTCTCGCCGAGATCGCCGTCAATGCCGGCCGGGCAGCGGACGCTCTGCAACTGGTGATCGGCAGCCCCGTCGCCGTGCTTCGATGATCGGCGAACGCACCGCTTCCGTCGACGTCAGGGGGGCGGGATCACGACGTTGATGCCTTGCGGAACCCTGAGCTGACGCCGCCTCTGCAACCGATGAGCGATCCGAACGGCGACCGCGAAAACGACGAACGCGCCGAGCATGACAAGGCTGAAGGAGCGGACGAGATGACCGAGGACGGCGTGGAATGCGTGCCCGAGGAAATAGCCGGCGGCGATGAAGCTCGCCGCCCACAGTCCGGCCGCGAGGAAATTCAACGACAGAAAGCGCTGCCAGCGAATAGCGCTCATCCCCAAGGCGAACGAAGAGAGATTGCGTACGCCATAGATGAACCGGAAGGACAGGATGAAACCGGTATTGTACCGCTCCAGCCAACGCAGCGCCATCTCGACGCCATACCGCCAGCGCGGGAATCGGTTCAAAATCCTCAACCCGAAATGCCGGCCGATCCAGAAATACGTCTGGTCCCCAGCGAAGCTGCCCAGCCAGGCGGCCACGAGCAGCAGGATCGGGTTGAGCAGACCCTGCGCCGCTGCAAAACCCGCAAAGAGGACGATCGTCTCGCCTTCGAGGTACGTCCAGGCAAACGCGATCAGATAAGTATATGTGCCGTATTCAGCGATCAGCTGATGAATGTCCATTCCCAACCGCTTCCTGCCCCGGCTCGCTGCCGCGGGCGACCGCTCAAGGGCGCCGCCCGCAGATCCCCCCACGGCACGGCGCGCATGCTAAGTTTTTCCGGGACCTCGGTCGAGGAGGATTCCCGTCCGGCTTGCGATTTCCCGTCGCGCCGGAGACGAGGCCGCGGCGGCGACGCAAGGAGGGAGAAGATCCAATGACGGGGTTGTATTTCGAGGAATTTGAAGAAGGGCAGGTCTTTGATCACGCGATGAGCCGCACCGTTTGCGAGATGGACAACGTGCTGTTCTGCTCGCTAACGATGAACCCGCAGCCGCTTCATCTCGATGAGGAGTTCGCAAAGCGAACGGAGTTTGGCCAGCGCCTGGTAAACAGCCTATTTACGCTCGGCCTAGTGATCGGCATGAGCGTCGGTGAAACGACTCTCGGGACGACCGTCGCCAATCTCGGGATCAGCGATGTCCGATTCCCAAAACCAGTCTTTCACGGCGACACATTGCGCGTACGCACGGTGGTTCGAGCGAAGCGGCGCAGCCAATCGCGACCGGACGCCGGCATCGTCGAGTTCGAGCATCAAGGCATCAACCAGCGTGGGGAAACCGTCGCAGTCTGTCGACGGGCCGGTCTGATGAAATGCCGGCCGGCGGAGTGATTAAATGCGTTCTCTGCTCTTCGTCCCCGCCGACTGCGAGCGCAAACTCGATCGGGCCCGGCAGTCCGGCGCCGATGCCTTGATCCTCGATCTCGAGGATTCGGTGGTGCCGGCCAACCGTCCGGCGGCGCGAAGTCAAGCGCGCGCTTTTCTGGCTTCGAGCGGATCCGGCGGTTTTCGCCGTTACGTTCGCATCAACCCCTTGGCAGGCGGGGCGGCGCTCGATGATCTCGTCGCGGTCGTGCCCGAAAGGCCTGACGGCATCGTGCTGCCAAAGTGCCTGCCCGAAGATGTGCGCATACTCGATCATTACCTGTCCGCTTTGGAGGCAGCCTCCGCATTGGCGCCCGGAGCAATCCGGGTGATCGCCATCGCGACCGAGACCCCCGCAGCAATGTTGGCGCTCGCCGACCACGCCCGAGGGGGCTATGCCGGCGTGTCGCCGCGGCTCCAGGGCATCACCTGGGGTGCAGAGGACTTGGCAGCCGCTCTCGGCGGTCACAACCGTCGGCTGGACGGGATCTACGACGATATCTATCGATTGGCGCGATCGCTCTGCCTGTTGGCAGCCGCGGCCGCCGAGGCTGCGCCGATCGACACGATCTATACCGACTTCCGGGACGAGAAGGGGCTCGCCGCCGAGTGCGCCGCGGCTCAGCGTTCGGGCTTCACCGCGAAGATGGCCATCCATCCGGCACAAATCCCGGTCATCAACGAGGCCTTCTCGGTGACCGAGGAGGAGCTCGTCTGGGCGCGCAAGGTCGTGGCGGCGTTCGCCGAAAATCCCAATGCCGGGACGCTCGCCCTCGATGGCAGGATGGTCGACCGGCCACACCTGACTATGGCAATGCGGCTTCTCGGTCTCGGCGTCGCATAGGCCTCAGCGAAGGGCTCTTTCAAGAAACCGCTCGGCGAGCCGCGCGAAAAAGCTGACGCCGATCGTGAGGGCGTCGTCGTTGAAGTCGTAACGCGCATTGTGCAGGAAACAACCGTCCTCGCCTGGGCCATTGCCGAGCCACAGCATGGCTCCGGGACGCGCATTCAGCATGAATGAGAAGTCTTCGCCGCCCATCGACGGAGCGATGTCGCGGATGACCCCGTCCGCACCGCAGATCTCGGCTGCGACTGCGGCAGCGAATTCGGTCTCGGCCGCATGATTGATCGTGGGCGGGTAGTTGCGGCGGTAGTCCGCTTCGGCGCTGGCCCCATGCAATGCGGCGACACCACAGGCGATCTCGCCTAAACGCCGCTCGATCAGGTCGCGCACTTCCGGACGAAAGCTGCGCGACGTGCCGCCGATATGCAATTCATCCGGGATTACATTGTAGGCCGAGCCGCCCCGCATAAAGCCGACGCTGACGACCGCGGAGTCGAGGGGGTCGATATTGCGGCTGCCGATCGTCTGCAATGCCAACACGATTTGTGCGCCGATCACAAAGGGGTCGGTGCCGAGATGCGGATGTGCGGCATGGGTGCCGCGGCCCTTGACGCGGATATCCCAGCGGTCGGAGGCCGCGAGCAGCGGGCCCGGTTTTGCCGCGATCTGGCCGACGGCGATGCCGGGCTTGTTGTGGAGCGCGAAGACCGCATCGCACGGGAACTTGTCGAAAAGCCCTTCTTCGACCATCACACGGCCGCCGCCCCCACCCTCTTCGGCCGGCTGAAAGATCAGGTGCACGGTGCCTTCGAAATTGCGGGTGGCGGCGAGATACTTGGCGGCGCCGAGCAGCATTGTCGTATGTCCGTCATGGCCGCAAGCGTGCATCCTGCCGTCGCGGGTCGAGCGGTAGGCGAAATCGTTCATCTCCTGGATCGGCAGCGCGTCCATATCGGCACGCAGCCCAATGGCGGCCGGCGTATTGCCGCGGCGAATCGTGCCGATCACTCCGGTCCCCGCCAGCCCACGATAGACCTCGCACCCATATTCGGCGAGCTTGCCCGCGACGAGGTCGGAGGTGCGTTGTTCGGCAAAGGCGAGTTCGGGATGCGCATGGATGTCGCGGCGGATAGCAATCAGTTCGTCCCGATAGTCGAGCACCTGGGGAATGATCGGCATCTGCGGCTCTCCGGTTCGGCGGCGTGTGCGGCGCCGGAGCACGATAGTCGTTAGGCGGGGAACGCGACAACCTCGAGCCGGGCAGCGATCGGTTGCCGGATTTCGTCTTGTAGCACCAGATCTCGGATTTGGTTATATTGTGTCGGCCGGAGAGAACTGTCAGTTGATGACGGAGGTCGGGAGGGATGAGCGCAAAATCGCTAATTCATATAGTTGCCATGGCGGTCCTGGCAGCGGCGTGCTCGCCCCAGCCGCCGCTATACTTCGGACCCGCGCCGCAGTCGATATTCACCGTCCCAGGGGAACTATCGTCATTCACCAAGGCCGAGGCGGGCATCAACTCTGACGCATTTACCAAACGCCCGCCGCTGCCCGGCCAGCGTGGCTACCTCGAAACCATTCGATTTATCGATGATGGAATGAAATATATAGATCCCTTTGCTGAGTTCTTTATTTCATCCGATGGGCGAATGTGTTTTCGCGGTCTGGTCAATCGCCAGCTCCCTTACTTTGAGAATTATCAGAATTACTGGTGCATATATCCGGCTTCCGTAAACAATGTCGAGGAACTGGAGAACAACGTAACGACTGTGAACTCGGTGCGCCTGTGGTGCATTCTGGAGGCTCCGCAGTGCGCCCGCCGGATCGGGTTTTGGAACTATCTGGATGAGAGCCAATCGTTCGGCAACAGCATATTGGCGGAGACCAGACCTTCGAGGGAGCAACGCGCGGCAATCGAGCATCTGATTTATTTGATGGGTGGAAATGTTCGAAGTGTTCAGGCGTCAACCCGCTGATGGCGTCATCGGCGGAAACCGGGCGGCCCTCGGGCACGCCGTGCTTGACAGATGGTCACCAGGGTCTAGCGTCGCCCGGCTGACCCCCGAAATGGAGGAAACCTGATGATCATCGAGATGCGCACCTATACGCTGCAGCCGGGCACGGTCGCGACGTTCGAAGAGCGTTTCGGAGCGGCGTTGCCGGCCCGGGCGAAGGTCTCGCCGCTTGCCGCCTTCTGGCACACCGAGGTGGGTCCCCTCAACCGAGTGATCCATGTCTGGCCTTACGACGATCTCGCCGCCCGCACCCGGCAGCGCGAGGAGGCGACAAAGCTGCAGGGCTGGCCGCCCAATGTCCGGGAGTTCGAAGTCGAGTTGCAGAGCGACATCTATCTCCCGGCGCCCTTCTCGCCCAAGCTCGAGCCGCGCCAGCTCGGCAATCTCTATGAGATCCGCATCTATACCTTCAAACCAGGCGGCATCCCGGGGGTGATCGACCGCTGGAGCGGGCACATCGCCGAACGCATCAAGCTCTCGCCACTGGTCGGCGCCTGGTATTCGGAGCTCGGCGGCCTCAACAAATGGTGTCATATCTGGGCCTATAAGGACGCCGCCGACCGCTTCCGCATCCGCGAAGAGGCGCGGGCAAAGGGCATCTGGCCGCCTCCCTCCGGCGGCGGACCGAACATGATGATCAAGCAGGAGAACATGCTGGTGGTTCCGGCCTCCTTCTCGCCCCTGCGCTGAATGAAGGCTGGCGGCGTCGCGCAACGCGGCGCCGCCTCCCGTTCTTGCCAACCCGGAGGGACCGTGCCCTTTCTCGATCGCGGCGGCGTCAAGATCTATTGCGAGGATCACGGGCACGGCCCACCCATCCTGCTCAGCCACGGGTATAGCGCGACCTGCCGCATGTGGGACGGGCAGATCGCCGCCTTCGCCGCGCGCCACCGGGTCATCACCTGGGATTTGCGCGGCCATGGTGAGGCGGACGACCCGGACGATCCCGCAGCCTATTCCGAGGCGCTGACCGTCGAGGACATGGCGGCATTGCTGCGCCATTGCGAGATCGACCGCGCGGTCATCGGCGGTCTCTCGCTCGGCGGCTACATGTCGCTCGCCTTCCACCTCGCTCATCCCGAGATGGTAGCCGCGCTGATGCTGTTCGACACCGGGCCTGGGTTTCGCAAAGCTGAGGCACGCCGCTCCTGGAACGAGCGGGCGTTGCAGCGCGCCAGCGACCTCGAGACCCGCGGGTTCGCGGCACTCGGACAGAGCGACGAGGTCCGCGCCAGCAAGCATCGCTCGGCGCGCGGTCTCGCCGGTGCGGCGCGCGGCATGCTGGCGCAGGCCGACGACCGCATCATTGCCGGGCTCGACAGGATCTGCGTACCGACTCTGGTGCTGGTCGGCGCCGACGACACGCATTTTCTCGCCGCCGCCGACTACATGGCGCGCAAGATCCCGGGCGCCACGCGGGTAACGATCCCCAATGCCGGGCATGCCTCGAACCTGCACCAGCCGGACGCGTTCAACCGCGCTGTCGCGGAGTTTCTAGCTGGACTGCCGGCAGCGGCGTGATGGTTCTCGTCGACCGCGCCGAGCCGCGTTCCCCACGGCTGGCGCCAGCATCCGCTGTGCTCGATTGCAATCATCAGTTGTTCTCACTTGCACGGCTGGCTGAACCTGCAGCAAATCAGCAGCTAGATTCATCTCAAAGTTGAAAACCTTCCTGCTCCGCGGCCCATTCCGGATGCTGTGATTTGCCGGCAGTATGTCGTATGATTTTGGCTATTTTTGGAATGTCTTAAATAGCAATCCCGGATCGGCGACGCGATCGCATGGCCACGTGCTCACCGTGAAAGCCTGACTCTCCGATGGGCCGAACTGAACGAATGAGGTTGACCATGCCAAGGAAGGTTTTGTGATGGCTCGCCATCCGGCCGGCGGAGAACGGTCTCCGCCGGGTAGCCTCAGCCGCCCTCGCCTGGCCGAGGCGAAATGCCCTGGAGGGGCGCTGATCAGTTTACGAATCTGTAGAGCTTGGCGGCGTTCTCGCAGACGATCTTATGCCGGGTGGCAGCGGGCAGATGGCCGAGCTCGCGCTGGATGTATTCCTGCGAATCCGGCCAAATGCCGTCGGGGTGCGGGAAGTCCGAGGCCCACATGATATTGCCCTCGCCGATCTCCTCGACGAGCTTGATGCCGACCGGGTCGGTCTGATAGGTCGCATAGCATTGGCGCCGCCAGTATTCGCTCGGCGGCATCTTCAGATCGAGCTCTTTGAACTGGTCCTCCCACTCGGCATCCATGCGGTTGAGCACATAGGGGATCCAGCCGATCCCGGCCTCGCCGATGACGACCTTAAAGCCGGGATGTCGCTCGAGCACGCCGCAGAAGATCATCGATAGCAACACGTCCGCCATGTACATCTGAAAGGCGGTGATGCCGGCGGCGCGCGCGGCGAGCTGCACCTTGGGAGCGAGCTTTGAGGTGTCGGGCCGATTGCCCCCACCGATCGTGTGGAAATGCAACGGGAGACCTGTCGCCGCTACTGCGTCCCAAACCGGGCTCCACCAGGGATCCCACAGTGGCGCCATATCGTGCCGGCGCGAGATTTCGAGGCCGCGCGCCGCCCCGCGGCCGGCAACCCTCTCGATCTCGCCGATCGCCGCTTGCGTGTCGTGGTTCGGGACGCAGGCGAGGCCGGCATAGCGATCGGGATGGGTGGCGCAGAAATCGGCGAGCCATTCGTTGTAGATGCGCAGCATCTCGCCGGCCGCCTCGTTGTCCTTGATCCGGATCGTAGCACCGAGGATGCCGTACAGCACCTCGGCCTGCACGCCGTCACGCTCTTGGTCCTTGAGGCGCAATTCGGGATCGGTGGTGCGGCGGATGCCCTTCTTGCCGTCGTCATAGAGCCCGGTCGAAGCCATCCGGTCCGAGCGATGGATCTGGCCGGGGATGTATTGCCGGCCGCCCGAGCCCATGCCGTTCATCAGCCCGAACGTAGAACCGTTCTTGGTGACCCACTCTTTGCCCCGCGGCCCGTCGGTCACGTACGGCATCCGCTCCTTGAACGCCGCGCTGGCATTCTCGGTGAAGAGATCGGGCGGCAGCCAGATCAGATCGACATGGCAATCGGCCGAGATGATGTCGTATTTCATTTTTTCCATCCTCATGGCAATCGGCCGAGATGATGTCGTATTTCATTTTTTCCATCCTCCGTGCGAGCCTGCAGTTAGCATGACTCGCTAAAAGCCCATGTGCGACTGAAATTTCCGGTCAACAGAAATGCAGGAAGAGCCGATGCTGCAAGCAATTGGGGTGCAGAAAATCAGTGGCACTGGCATCACTACCGGGTCGGAGTGCGCCTTAGAGGTTTCGACTGGACCAGCACGCCACTTGGTCGACACCGTGGATATCGAGAGCAACCTCGAAGCCCGGGTGGACTACTCGGGGATAACACGCCGAATGACACCCCCGGGTTCGCTGGTGTCAACCCCAGCATCGAGCACCTTGCTCGCGTCGTCTGGCCATCGCTCTCCTAGCGCATCAGAGCACCCACGGCATAGACAATCACGGTGCAAATCCGGGAAGATGGTATTACCTGGGCCGCCGCCTCCGGCCAAGCTGCTGCGAGCTCTGCCGATGACCCTGCGAGACGCTCAGAGTGCCTTTCAAGAACCCTTGTGGAAACGCAAAATCAGGGGTTGCACGATGCGGGCCGGATATCAAAACGGAGTTTACGGTGAGAGGACCGCACTGTGTCGGGTGATTTCAAGGGTTAAAGCTGGGTGAATGCTCGATGTCCATTCCCCTCACCTATAGCCTGATGCGTTACCTCGCTGCCAAGAAGAGCGTTGACGACCGGGCGCTGAATTGGCAGGTCTGGCAGCGCTTGGCCGCGGCTCTGCCACGAGCCACCCCGGAGCAACCCCTGCGCATTCTCGAGGTGGGAGCAGGCATCGGCAGCATGGTGGAGCGGCTCTTGGCCGATGATGTGCTCACCTATGCGACCTACACGGCCATTGATTTGGCGCCTACGCTATTGGCCGAAGCCCGCCACCGTCTAACCCAGTGGGCTGACGAGCGCGGTTTTCTGGTGGACGAGAGCTGCCAGGGACAGCTGCATGTGCACCGGGAAGGGCAGAATATCACGGTAGAAACTGAGGCGATCGAAGTCGCGCGTTTCGCGGCCCGCGATCTCGGCCGACGGGCCTGGGACCTGCTGATTGGGCAGGCGTTTCTCGATTTGATAGATATCCCCACGACGTTGCCCGCACTCTGTTCCCTGGTCCGCCCAGGCGGGCTGCTTTATTTCCCGACCACCTTTGACGGCGATACGGTCTTCCAGCCGGAGAGCGACGCAGAGTTCGATAGGGCCATTGAGACCTGCTACCATCAGACGATCGACCAACGTGTGCTGGATGGCAAACCGTCTGGAGACAGTCGTGCCGGACGGCGTCTGTTTGCCCACTTCCGGACGGCCGGAGTGGATGTGCTCGCTGCCGGCAGCTCCGATTGGGTGGTTTTCGCCGGCGCCAGCGGCTATCCCGAGGATGAGGCCTATTTTTTGCACGACATCATCCATACCATCGGCACAGCGCTGACCGGGCATCCCCACCTAGATGCAGAGCGCTTGGGCGCCTGGGTGGCGCAGCGCCACGCCCAGATCGAGCAAGGCATACTCGTGTACATCGCGCATCAGTTAGACGTCCTGGGACGTGCCCCTGGACACTTCGGGGAGAAACAGGGCCGGGAGACTTAAAGGTCTATGTCTACCGAGCACCTCGTCCGGCAGTTTTACAATGAAATGTACCGTGTCCATGCGCAACCCGGCAACGCGTACGATATCGGGGACCAGCTGCACGATTTGAGCGTACACAAGCATTTGGATAGGGACCCGCTCATCCAATTTCGCGAAGCGTACCAGTGGGTGCATCAGGCGGGAGCCCGGCTCGTCACCGACGCCGGTTGTGGCTATGGCGGCTTCGCCGTCTTTGTGGCGCGCCAAGACCCGACTCTCTCGGTCGATGGCTATACGTTGAGCGATGTGCAACAAGCCGTAGCCCAGCAGGTATTGACGCGCCTGCATCTATCGAAATCACGCGTGTTGTTGCAGAGTTATGACCAGCTCGAGCGCCAATATGATGCAGTGGTCGCCATTGAATCCCTCGGCCACTCCCCCAATGTGCCGGTCACGCTCCACCATTGGGCCAGGCATCTGCAGCCAGGGGGCGTGATAGTGATCATCGATGACTTGTTTCGGCCCGAAGTGTCGCCGGCGCATCCTGAGATACAACAGTTCACGCAATCCTGGCACTTTTCCTTATTATTGCAGCGGGCGCCTTTTGAAGCCGCACTGCACGCGGCAGGCTTGTCGATGGCTGCCTCAGTTATTCTGAGTGAGCGCTGCCAATTTCACACCCGGCCAGATGAGGAATGCGACCGCCTCTTGCATGCGTATGAGCTCCAGGGTGCCCACCCGGGGTATATCGGAGGGCTACTGCTGGAAAAGTTTTATAATCGAGGGTGGGTCGACTATGTCCTGCTGGTACTGACGCCGCACCGTCCTGCCAGTCGTTGAGGCATCGCAGGCCAAGCCTACCACACCGCCATGGCACCACCATCGACCACGACGGTCGTCCCGGTGATATACGCTGCGTCATCAGAGGCCAAGAAGACTGCGGCTTTGGCTACCTCCGCTGACACGCCCAGCCGCCGCAACGGCGTCCGCGCAATTTCGCGTGCGGTGCTCTCCGCCTCGACAAACGCTTGTCCCCCGAGCCGCTCGGTGACGATGACGCCTGGGGCGATGGCGTTGACGCGGATGCGGTGCGGGCCAAACTCTGCCGCCAGGGCATAGGTCAGTTGCTGCAAACCGCCCTTGCTAGCATCGTACGCGCTGCCTCCAGGGCTGGCACCCCCATAGTGACCCGAAGCGGAGGTGATGTTGATAATGGCGCCGCCACCGCGCTTCAAAACGGGGAAGGCATACTTGGCGCACAGCCACGGCCCTTTCAGGTTGACGTCCAAGACGCGTGCAAACTCCGCGGCGGTGAACTCGTCGATCGGCTTGAAGGGGGCAATGCCTGCATTGTTGACCAGGATATCCAGACAGCCGAAGTGGTGCCCGGTGCGCGCTATCATGCCTTTGACCGCTTCCTCATCGGCGACGTCCGCCTGCACGACCACGCACCGTCGCCCCAATGCCGTAATCTCCTGCTCGGTTTGTGCGGCTCGCTCCATGGACCGGCCGGCGATGAGGAGGTCCGCGCCCTCCTGGGCCATGGCTACAGCGATGGCATGACCGATCCCTCGCAGGCCGCCTGTCACCACTGCGACTTTCCCTTTCAGTTTCACTGCCGTGGATTCTCCTTCTCATTGCGTCATCGGATGCGAAAAGGTCGTCTGCAGCGCCAGTGCTCGTCCCTCCGTGGCAGAACACAACGCCGTGAGCATGATGTCCAGCACATGCCGGGCATGGGTGGCGCTGTTGACTGGCGCGGTATCGTGCCGGACGCAGTCGACGAGGTGGGCCACGCCTTGTACCCAATCGTCGTCGCGCGGCCAGCGTCGAGTAAGTTCGTCGACTGCCCAGCCAGTGCCTGGTCGAAAGATATGGATGGGCGTATTGGCATAGGTCGGGTCGCCCGACAAAGTGCCGTGCTCGCCATACACTTCGCATGTCACGTTGCGGCTGGCCTGGACGCACCACGAGACGTCGAGCGCGGCGAAAAGGTCGCCAAAGTCCAGATGCAGGTGCACGGAGTCCTCCACTTCCGTGCGCACGCGCCTGCCGGCTGCCGGACCATGGCCGATGATGTGCTCGCTGATGATGGTGCCGGCCATGGCGCTCACCCGCAACACGGGCCCGAGGAGACCGGTGAGGGCGGTCAGGGCGTACACTCCCCCGTCCATGAGCGGTCCATTGCCAGCGGCAAAATACCATACCTGGTCCGCAGAGAAACCATCCCAGGTTGCCGGGGCCAGGAGCTGAGCGCGCGCAAATGTGGCACGACCGATCATCCCCTGGAGCAGCAATTGCCGCCAGCGCTGCATGGTCGGCAACAGCAGCATTATCGGGGCACAGGCGAGCTTGACGCGATGGCTCTGCGCCGTATCGATCAGCTGCGTGGCGTCGCCCACGGACTGCGCCAGCGGTTTCTCGCTATACACATGCCTGCCAGCCGCCAAGGCCGCCATCGAGACCGGCATATGGGCGCGGTGCGGCGTCAGATTGACGACGATTTCGGCGTCGCTCCCGCGCAAAAAGCGGTCGAGATCGGTGTAGTACGCGCGTGCACCGAAGCGCTGCTGGGCTGCTCTCGCCCGCTCTTCCACTTGGTCACAGACAGCGACCAGGGTCGCCTTGTCATGCAGGCGGTGGAACTCCGGAAGATAGACACGCTGGGCCACCTCACCGCACCCCACCACCCCAACATGTATGGTGCGCATGGCGCGACTTCTCCTTCCTCCTGCAACCCCGGTACAGGTAATGGGTGCAGCAATCGTCGCAGGCGGTTCACAGGCGGGCGCGCATCGCGTCCCGTAAGATCCGACACCCGATCACCTGAACGCCGGTCTTGCGGATATGGTCGAACAACTCGGCACTTTGGAATGCGGCGTGATCTGCCACCCGGAACGGCCAGTCGGGCGCCAAGGCGCGCAATTCGGGACTATCACAGGCCGCGTGCACGAGAAAACAGGTCAGCCCTGGTGGCAGGCTATCCAAAAGACGTTTAGCCTGCCGCACGCGATCCTCCTGCGCGGTCGCGGGAGGTGAGCCGATCACATGGTCGAAGATCGGCATGCCTTGGTCTTCCCATTGCAGGATCCACCGCGCAATCTGCGGCGCATCCTGCTCGCGGTAAGGCCAGTGCCGCACTACCAATGCCGGGATCGCCTCGGCAAAACCCAGCGCAACATAGGGCGGCAGCAGCCTTGGCTCGAAATGAGCAAACATGTGGGAATCCAGGTGGGTAAACTCCAGGCCCGCCTGTTTGGCGCGTGCGACCTGGGCTCGCATTTCTTTGCACGCCGCGGCGATATCGATGCACCGCCAGAGGGTTTCTGCGTCACGCGGGAAATAGCCGTCCTGGTCGACAAGCCCCGTGGCAGGATCATGCGTGGTCAGAGGTCTCCAGCGATAGGCTTTCCATTCACTCGTCAGCGTCACGTGCAGGCCGACATCCGCGGTTGGACAGGCACGCAGCAGGGCCGCAGCCTGAGGAAACCAGGGGCACGGGACCATCACCGAGCCGGAGGAGACGAGCCCCGCGGCAAGCAAGTCGACAAAAGCCGGGAGAGTCGCCTGGCACATGCCGAGGTCATCGGCATGAATGACCACCACGCGATCCGTCGCCGCAAACCCCAAATGGCGCAGCACAGGATTGCCGGTCATGATGTCCCTTTGGTGGTCGCGAGAGGCAGTGTCGGCATCGGCCGTCGGGTCATGGGCGGACGGTCAGCGCATAGACGACGTCGGTCAGCTTCGATGCATGTAGCGGGAACTGCCTCTCGAGGTTCACCAGGTCCGCATAGCGCATGGTGCACCCGATATCGTCATGGTACGCGTCCATGCCGATCTGACAGGTCAAGATCCGGCCGCGAGATCGTAGCACCGCCACATAATTCTCGAGCATGATCAAGAAATGCTTTTTGCAACAGACAAAAGACGCCAGATTGTTATCGATGATAAAGTCGTAACTGTGCGAGAGCACCGACATCACTTTGCGATTGTACTTGTTGAGCAGGTACACGGTGTAATTGGGGATCGCCAGTGTATCCGCGTAGATTTTTTCATTCTGGTGCACAGTCAGGCCGTCAATGCCGCGAACGCGACCGGCAAACCGTTGGGCGAGTTTCGAATTGCCGACCCCGACGTGGAGAATCTGTGTTTCCGCGACCGCCATCGTGTCGAGCACTGCCTCGATGTGGACCTGGTCAGGAGTGGTCTGCTGCCGTGTCCAGTCTATCGCTTCCTCGTTCGAGGCCACACTTGGCTCTTCGCTGCCGCAATACTCCTTATACGTCCCAAAGGTACGCGTTTCTCCTGACATCGTACGCTCTCCTGCGGCAGCGCTAGGGTGCGGCGGTCAAAGCTGGTTTTGCAGACGGGCTTCAAGGAAGGCATTCATATCCTGTGCGCGCCGTACAATGGTAGATAACTGGTGGTGATCGGGCAGGACGAAGAAGCGTTGCTGCTCCACGGCATCGACGACGATCTCGCCGATCTGGTCGGGTGTCATCACTACGCTATGAAACACGGCTGAGCTGGCGGCTTCGGCCAGGGCAGATTCGGGTGTGATGCCGATAGCGCGTTCGGTCTCGTGGAGATTGGTGTCGACACCGCCGGGGCAGAGCACTGAGACGCCAATGCCCCTCGGGCGTGCGTAGAGTGCCAACGCTTCTGAAAGACCGACGATCGCGAACTTCGACGCCACGTAGGGTGCACCCTCGCCGGTAAGGGCGATCAGCCCGGCGACAGACCCGGTGTTGATAATGTAGCCACTGCCGCGCTCAAGCATGTGCGGCAAAAACGCGCGTATGCCGCGCACCACGCCGAGGAGGTTGATGGCGAAAGACCACTCCCAGTCCGCCACCGAGATCTGCTCGAGTGCACCGCGCAGAACCACGCCGGCATTATTCATCACGATATCGACACGCCCCATCTCACGCAAGGCGGTCGCCCCTAGGTGCTCGACATCGGCATCGTTGGATACGTCGCAATGCAGGGCCAGCGCACGCCTACCGAGTGCGGCGATGGCGGCACGCGTTTCCTCCAGCCGTCCGTCATTGATATCGGCGATGACGAGATCCGTCCCGCGTCGAGCCATGGCCAGTGCCGTGCCGCGGCCGATCCCACTGGCAGCGCCCGTAATGACCGCGACTTTGCCTGCGAGCTGCATGGTACTTGCCCCCTTTCCGCCAATGATCAACCTGTCACGCGGCTAGTGCTGGCATCACCTCGGAGGCCATCAATTCCAGCGCCTCGAAGTCCGTCGGGTCGTTGTGTTGGAGAATCAGCTGCTCCACGCCTTCGTCCGCCAGCGCCTGGAGTTGCACGATGATCTGGTCCGGTGTGCCGACGATCCAGCCGTCCCTCCGGAGCGCATCAGGCACAGCCGAAAGGTCGAGTGAGGCGAGGCCGCGAATCAGCTGTTGCATCACTGCCCCACGCCGGCGCAGTGCCGCTTCATCATGACCAATCAGGTAGGCAGTTGAGACGCAGCGGCGGATTTCGCCGGGATCGCGGTTGATACGGCGGCAGTATGCGTCCAGGCGTTCGCGCCTGGAGCGGTAGGCCGGCGGTGAAGTGATACCCGGCGCGTCCCACTCATCGGCATACCGGGCGACGACCCGGAGCATACGCTCCCCACCCGTGGTACCAATGAGTAGCGGGATGCGGGGCTGCTGTATGGGTTTGGGGCGCGGGTTTGCGCCGTTGAGCTGATAATGCCGACCGTCAAAGTGGCCCGGTCCACCACCGAGCAGGCGCAGGATGACCTCGATCCCTTCCTCGAGTAGATCGATGCGCTCCCGCAGGGGCGGGAAGGGGATACCGAAGACGCGGTGTTCGTACTGGTTCCAGCCGGCGCCCAGGCCTAACACCAGCCGTCCGCCGCTCAGAACGTCAACGGAAGCGGCCATCCGTGCCAGGAGGGAGGGATGGCGAAAGGTCATCGGGCACACCAGCGGTCCGAACCGGAGCCGTGTCGTTTCCGCGGCAGTCAGCGTTAAGGCCACCCACGTTTCGATCGCGTCACGGCTGCTGTCCTCCAGCGACATGAAGTGGTCTGAACGCCAGAGCGACTCGAAGCCCAACGCTTCCACCCTGGCCGTGAGTCGTCGCCATAGATCCCAGGTCACCCCCTCCTGACCTTCGATCATCACCCCGAGTTTCATGCCAGTCCTCATCGCTCAAAGGCGCCAGTCCTCATCGCTCAAAGGCGCCAGTCCTCTGCTCAAGAAGAGAACATGGTAGAGGACAGCAATCCGGTCTCAGATGTGGACGACGTCGGCCGCCGGCAGAAAAAGTCTCTACCACGCTGGCCTCCGCCGCACCTGCATCGCTGAGCCGAAAAGCGCCCTAAGGGCCGCTGATCAGTTCACGAATCTGTAGAGCTTGGCGGCGTTCTCGCAGACGATCTTATGCCGGGTGGCAGCGGGCAGATGGCCGAGCTCGCGCTGGATGTATTCCTGCGAATCCGGCCAAATGCCGTCGGGGTGCGGGAAGTCCGAGGCCCACATGATATTGCCCTCGCCGATCTCCTCGACGAGCTTGATGCCGACCGGGTCGGTCTGATAGGTCGCATAGCATTGGCGCCGCCAGTATTCGCTCGGCGGCATCTTCAGATCGAGCTCTTTGAACTGGTCCTCCCACTCGGCATCCATGCGGTTGAGCACATAGGGGATCCAGCCGATCCCGGCCTCGCCGATGACGACCTTAAAGCCGGGATGTCGCTCGAGCACGCCGCAGAAGATCATCGATAGCAACACGTCCGCCATGTACATCTGAAAGGCGGTGATGCCGGCGGCGCGCGCGGCGAGCTGCACCTTGGGAGCGAGCTTTGAGGTGTCGGGCCGATTGCCCCCACCGATCGTGTGGAAATGCAACGGGAGACCTGTCGCCGCTACTGCGTCCCAAACCGGGCTCCACCAGGGATCCCACAGTGGCGCCATATCGTGCCGGCGCGAGATTTCGAGGCCGCGCGCCGCCCCGCGGCCGGCAACCCTCTCGATCTCGCCGATCGCCGCTTGCGTGTCGTGGTTCGGGACGCAGGCGAGGCCGGCATAGCGATCGGGATGGGTGGCGCAGAAATCGGCGAGCCATTCGTTGTAGATGCGCAGCATCTCGCCGGCCGCCTCGTTGTCCTTGATCCGGATCGTAGCACCGAGGATGCCGTACAGCACCTCGGCCTGCACGCCGTCACGCTCTTGGTCCTTGAGGCGCAATTCGGGATCGGTGGTGCGGCGGATGCCCTTCTTGCCGTCGTCATAGAGCCCGGTCGAAGCCATCCGGTCCGAGCGATGGATCTGGCCGGGGATGTATTGCCGGCCGCCCGAGCCCATGCCGTTCATCAGCCCGAACGTAGAACCGTTCTTGGTGACCCACTCTTTGCCCCGCGGCCCGTCGGTCACGTACGGCATCCGCTCCTTGAACGCCGCGCTGGCATTCTCGGTGAAGAGATCGGGCGGCAGCCAGATCAGATCGACATGGCAATCGGCCGAGATGATGTCGTATTTCATTTTTTCCATCCTCCGTGCGAGCCTGCGGCTAGCATGACTCGCACGAAGCCTCTGTGAGAAATAAAATTTCCGGTTTGGAGACATGCAGGAACAGCCGATGGTGCAACCGCGGGCCAACACGCCTCTCTCCGATGTGACCGTGCTCGATTTCGGCCAGATCTTTCAGGGGCCCTATGCGAGCTTTCTGATGGCGAAGGCGGGGGCCTTCGTGATCAAGATCGAGCCGCCGCGCGGCGAGCCGGGGCGCCGGCGCGCAGAGCCGAGCAAGAGTGCCACCTTGCCGTTTGCGATGCTGAACCAGAACAAGCACGCGATCACCTTGAACCTCAAACACGAGCGCGGCCGGGACCTGCTCTTCCGGATGGTCGAGCGCGCCGACGTGCTGCTCGAAAACTTCTCGCCGGGAACGATGGACGATCTCGGCGTCGGCTGGAGCCGGCTGCATGCGATCAACCCGCGGCTGATCTATGCCACGGGAACCGGGTTCGGCATCAGCGGGCCGGACCGCGACAATTTGGCGATGGACATGACGATCCAGGCTGCCTCTGGGATCATGAGTGTCACCGGGTTTCCCGACGGACCGCCGGTCAAGGCCGGCCCGACCCTGGTCGATTTCATGGGCGGGATCCATCTCTACGCCGGCATCGTGACCGCACTTTACGACCGCGACCGCAGCGGGGTCGGCCGGCTCGTCGAAGTCGCGATGCAGGAAGCGGTCTATCCGACCTTGGCGGCGAGCTACGACTATTATTATCGGACCGGCGAGATCCCGCCGCGCACCGGCAACCGCCAATCCGGGCTCAACAGCGCGCCCTACAACGTCTTCCCGACCGCCGACGGCCACGTTGCGATTCACATCGTCACCGAGGCGCATTTTCAGAACCTGCTGAGCGCGATGGACCGCGAGGACTTGACCGACGACCCGCGCTTTGCGACGAACGCCGCCCGCGTGGCCCACATGGACGAGACTGACGCACTGGTCGAAGCCTGGACGCGCACCCTCCCGAAGATGGAGGTGTTCGCGCGCACCAAGGCTTACCGCATCCCGTGCGCGCCGGTGCGCAACGCCCCGGAGGTCATGAACGACCCGCACATGCATGAACGCGGCATGCTCGAGCGGATCGACCACCCCGAACTCGGCGAAATCGTCGTGCCGTCGACGCCGTTGCGCTTACACGGCACCGACCAGGTCGAGACCCGGCCGAGCCCGACGATCGGCCAGCACAACACGGAGATTTACTCCGGTTGGCTCGGCCTCTCCGCCAAAGAGATTGCGGAGCTGCAGGACGCGGGCGTCATCTGATTCGGTCCGGCTTGTAGAGCCATTCGCCCGACGGAAGCGGCTGATCGAGATCGAACATGCGCGCTGATGTGATCGTTCTCGGAGCGGGGATGGTAGGAGTCAGCGTCGCTCTGCACCTGCAGAAGCGTGGCCGCGACGCCGTGCTTATAGACCGCCGCGGGGTGGGAGAGGAAACGAGCTACGGCAATTCCGGCTTGATCCAGCGCGAGGGCGTGATCCCCTATACGTTTCCGCGCGAATTCGGCGCGATCTTGAGCTGTGCGATGAACCATCGCAGCGATGTCGTCTATCATTTATCGTCGCTGCCGCGCCTTGCGCCCTGGCTCTTTCGATACTGGCGGAACGCGGCACCAGAGCGCATTGAACGCTCGGCGCAGGCATTGGCGCCGCTGATGGCGCAGTGCGTGGCGGAGCACGACACGCTGATCGCCGAAGCCGGCGACGCGGCACGCACCCTGGTCCAGCACCAGGGCTGGATCAGGTGTTTGCGCACCGAGGCGAGACTGCGCCAAGCTACCGCCGACGCGCGCCGTCTCGACAAATACGGGGTGGATTACGCGGTGCTCACTGGGGCGCAATTACGCGAGCTCGAACCGAATGTGTCGGAGAGGATCATCGGGGCGGTCCATTTCCGCGGCTCGCCGACCTCATCCGATCCCGGCATGCTGACAAAAGCCTATGCGGATCTGTTCGCGCGCAAGGGCGGGCGCTTCCTCACTGGAGAGGCGCGCGATCTCACTCAGGAAGCTTTCGGCTGGAGCTTGCCCTCCGAGAGCGGGCCGATCACAGCGCGCGAGGCGGTCGTGGCACTGGGCCCGTGGTCGGACGATGTCTTTCGTCCGCTGGGCTACGACATCCCATTGGCGGTCAAGCGCGGTTACCACATGCATTATGGGGCCAGAGGCAACGCCACGCTCAGACATCCGCTGCATGACGGCGATGGTGGATACATGCTCGTGCCTATGAGCAAGGGCATTCGCCTAACGACGGGCGTCGAATTCGCGGATCGTGACGCACCGCCAAACCCGATACAACTCGCTCGCGATGAGCCACTCGCCCGCGAATTGTTTCCGCTCGGGGAGCAGTTGGAGCCGGCGCCTTGGCTGGGAAGGCGGCCCTGCCTCCCGGATATGGTCCCGGTGATCGGGCGAGGCGAGCGCCACCCCGGCCTGTGGTTCGCCTTCGGCCACGCCCACCACGGCTTCACGCTTGGCCCCGTTACCGGAAGGCTGCTCGCCGAAATGATGACTGGCAAGACACCGTTTACCGATCCGTCACGCTACTCTGCGAGCCGCTTCCACCATTGAGCCGCGCTTGCCACGATGGGCGCCGGCGCATAGCCTCATTTTCACGCAATCGCCGGAGGGGCCGAATATGGACTTTGCCGACAGCCCTGAGCATGCGGCATTCCGCGGCGAGGTCCGCCGCTGGCTCGAGACGAACCTGCCGTCCGAGATCTGCGTCGACGACGCGGCTGACCAGCGCGTTGCACCGGATCGGGAGACATTGGAAAAGCGCCTTCAATGGCAGAAGACGATGCATGCCGCGGGTTGGGTCGGGCTCTCCTGGCCCAAGGAGTATGGCGGCCGCGGCGCTAGCTTTATGCAGCAGGTCATTTTCGACGAGGAGTATGTCCGTGCCCGCGCGCCGGTGTTGCCGGGGGCGAGCGGGCTGAACCTGCTCGGCCCGAGCCTCATTCATTGGGGCACCGGGGAGCAGAAGCAGCGCCACCTGCCGCGCATCCTCAACGCCGACGAGCTCTGGTGCCAGGGCTTTTCCGAGCCCAACGCCGGCGGCGATCTCGCCAGCCTGCGCACCCGAGCGGTCGACCACGGCGGTCATTTCCTCGTCAACGGGCAGAAGGTGTGGACCTCGGGCGCGCACTTCGCCGATTGGTGCTTTCTGTTGGTGCGGACCGACCCCGAGGCGCCGAAGCACCACGGCATCAGCTACCTGCTCGTCGACATGAAGACGCCCGGGATCACGGTCCGGCCGCTCGTCCTGTTGAACGGCCACCGCCACTTCAACGAGGTGTTCTTTGTCGACGTGCCAGTGCCCAAGGCCAATCTCGTCGGCCCGCTGAACCAGGGCTGGAAGGTCGCGATCACGACCCTGATGTTCGAGCGCAGCGGCGCCGGCGGGCGTGATCACGCGGCGCAGATCGCCCGCTTGATCGAGCTCGCTAAGCAATTGCCGACCCGCCAGGAGCCGGCCTGGAACGAGACCCACATCCGCCAGCAGCTCGCCCAGCTGGCGATCGAGGCCAAGGCATTGCAGGTGACGCGGCTGCGCGGTCTGACCCGGCGCTTGCGCGGCGAGCCGCCCGGGCCCGAAGGCTCGATCCTGAAGCTCTTTGGCTCGGAGCTGGGCGTCCGCATCTCCGACTTCGCCTCGACCTTGCTCGGCCCCTACGCGATGGTCGACGCCTCGACCGAGGCGGTTCCCGACGCGTCGCGCTGGTTTCACCGAGTGCTCGGCGCGCGGCAGTACACGATCGCCGGTGGGACCAGCGAGATCCAGCGCAACATCATCGGCGAGCGCGTGCTCGGTCTGCCAAAGGGCTGAGGAGCAGGGCATGCCTGACGCAAAGCACTATCGGCTCGGCCTGAACCAGCTGGCCGGCAGTCCGACCGCCCGGCGCGCTGCCGAGATGGCCCAAGCGATAAATACGGAGACTAACGGTGAATTCCGCCTCGAGGTGTTTCCCGAGAGCCGGCTCGGCCCCGACCCCAAGATGTTCGCCGATCTGCGCGCGGGCGCCCTCGAATTCTTTATGGCGGGAGCCACACTCGGTGAAGTGGCCCCGACTAGCGCATTGCCATTGCTCCCATTCGCGTTCAGCGAGTCGAAGGCGGTGTTCGCCGCACTCGACGGCGCGCTCGGCGACCGGATCCGCAATGAGCTGGCGGCGAACGGCCTCCACGCATTCCGCCATTGCTGGCAGAACGGCTTCCACCACCTGACGACCAGCACCAGACCGATCCGCAATGCCGATGATCTCTCCGGGCTGAAGTTCCGCAGCCCGGGTGGTGCCATCGCTGCCGACTTCTTCAAGAGCCTCGGCGCCGATGCCGGCATGGTGCCGTTCAGCGGCATGTACGAGGCGCTGAAGGCGCGCAATTTCGACGGCCAGAGCGACCCGCTCGGCGTCGTGCTGTCATTGAAGCTTTACGAGGTGCAGACGTATCTCAGTCTGACCGCGCACTGGTGGTCGGGCTTCACCTTGCTCGCCAATGCGGCGGCGTGGGGCGCCCTGCCGCGCGCCATCCAGGAGGTGGTCGAGCGCAACGCCCAGAAATTCGCCTTGCTGCAGCGCGACGACATAGAACGGGTCAACGACGCCGGGGCCGAAGAGCTCGCGCGCCTTGGCATGCAGGTCAACACGGCTGACACCGCGAGCTTCCGAGCCAGGCTCGGCGATTTCTACGCGAGCTGGCGGGCTAAGGCCGGTCCGGAGATGTGGCGCCTCTTGGAATCCTACGCCGGCGAGATCCGGGGATAAGGTGGCGGAGGACAGTGCCTTTCGCCTGGACGGCAAGACGGCGCTTGTCACCGGAGCCGGGCGCGGGATCGGTCGCGCTGTGGCGCTGGCGGCTGCCGGCGCCGAATTGGTGCTAGTCAGCCGAACACCGAGCCAGCTGGACGAGGTCGCACGTGAAATTACGTCGCGCGGTGGCAAGGCGCGGGCGCTGCCGTTCGACGTGACCCGTTCGGACGCGGTCCGCGATGCCTTCGCCGGTCTCGACCGTCTCGACATCCTGGTCAACAATGCCGGCCTCAACCGGCCGCAGCCCTTTCTCGAAGTCGACGAAACGACCCTCGACCTGCTGCTCGGGCTCAACGTTCGAGCGGCGTTCCTCGTCGCCCAAGCGGCGGCGCGGAGGATGGTCGCCGCGGGCGGCGGGGTCATCATCAACATGTCCTCGCAGATGGGCCATGTCGGCTCCGACCTGAACCGCACCGTCTATGTGATGACCAAGCACGCCGTCGAGGGGCTGACCAAAGCCATGGCGGTCGAACTCGCACCTAAGGGCGTGCGCGTCGTCTCGATCGCGCCGACCTTCATCACGACGGCGCTGACCAAGCCGTTCTTCGACGACGCGGTATTCCGCAAATGGGTGCTCGACCGCATCCCCTTGGGCCGGCTCGGCACGGTCGAGGAGGTGGCGCTGGCGGTCGTCTTCCTCGCCTCACCCGCGGCTGCGCTCGTCACCGGCTCGAGCCTCCTCGTCGACGGCGGCTGGACCGCTTGGTGAGATTCAACGGTCACGGGAAAATTTGATGGCTACCCTCGCTGGGCAGCGCGCCCAATTTACGTGGGCTCTGAATCAATACAATCTCTCAGAAGATTCAGATACACGCGCTAAGTTTGCGAGACGGATGGCAAAATATATCGCCGCCGCGCCAAACAACGGCTTTACCGTCTCCGAAGTGACGCACGGGCAGAGCTACCCATCAGAGGTAGATCAATTCGTCGACGACCCGGGTGAGACCGATGATCCCGGAATTACCGAAGAGCAAGCAGTCAGAACGGTTAAGGAGATCGTAGACACCTCGGATGTGGTTAAGCTCGGAGAGGGAACAGGTGTCGTTTACGGATATGGGTATCATTGTTGTCAGGATCGAATAAAGATTGGGTCAACTGACTCGGATACTGTCGAGCGGATTGCGCAACAAATATATACCAGTGCGCCGGATAGACCGGTTCTTCTTATTGAGATCAGGACAAACAAATGCCGCGCTCTTGAGCGAGCCATCCAGGCCACCCTGGAGACACGGGGTTGCAAGATTACCGGTGGTGGTGCCGAATGGTTCAAGGCGAGCCGGGATGACATCGTGGCGATTTATCAATTCATCAATCAGTCCTGGAGAGGAAGTCATGTCCCGGCACATCAAGACCGCCGCGCTCGCCGGCCAGCAGGAAGAGGCGGACGCCAAGGTCAGGAGCACCGTCGAAACCATCATCGCCGATGTCGCCAAACGGGGCGACGCGGCGGTGCGCGAGTTGTCGGAGCGCTTCGACAAATGGGCGCCGCCGAGCTTTCGCCTGAGCGCCGACGAGATCGCGGCGCTGGTCGCCAAGGTCGCGCCGCAGACGATCGACGACATCAAATTCGCCCAGGCACAGATCCGCAATTTCGCCGAGATCCAGCGTGCATCGTTGCGCGATGTCGAGGTCGAGACATTGCCCGGAATCGTGCTCGGCCACCGCCACATCCCGGTCGGCAGAGTGGGCTGCTATGTGCCGGGTGGGCGCTATCCGATGGTCGCCTCGGCGCACATGTCGATCGTCACCGCGCGGGTCGCCGGGGTCGGCCACATCACCGCCTGCACCCCGCCGAACCAGGGCGGCCCGCATCCGGAGACGATCGCTGCGATGCATCTCGGCGGCGCCGACGAGATCCATGTGCTGGGCGGCGTCCGGGCGGTGGCGGCGATGGCGCTCGGCACCGCGACCTTCAAGCCGGTCGATATGCTGGTCGGCCCCGGCAACGCCTATGTCGCCGAGGCCAAGCGCCAGCTCTATGGCCGGGTCGGCATCGACCTCTTCGCCGGCCCGACCGAGATTCTGGTCATCGCCGACGAGACCGCCGACGCCGAGATGTGCGCGACCGACCTGTTGGGCCAAGCCGAGCACGGCCCCACCTCACCGGCGATCCTCTTGACCACCTCGAAGAAGCTCGCGCATGCCACGATTGCCGAGGTCGACCGCCAGCTGACCGTGCTGCCGACCGCCGATGTCGCCGGGATCGCCTGGCGCGACTATGGCGAAGTCATCTTGTGCATCGATGAAGACGAGATGGTCGCCGGGCCGACCGGATCGCCGCCGAGCATGTCGAGGTTCTAACCAGAGAGCCGCGCGGCTGGCTCGACAGGCTCAAGAACTACGGCGCCCTGTTCCTCGGTCCGGAGACCAACGTCGCCTATGGCGACAAGGTGATTGGCACCAACCACACATTGCCGACAAAGGGTGCCGCGCGCTACACCGGCGGCCTCTGGGTCGGCAAGTTTCTGAAGACCTGCACCTATCAGGAGGTCAGGACCCCCGAGGCGAGTGCCATCGTCGGCGAATATTGCAGCCGGCTCTGCGCCATCGAGCGCTTCTGGGGCCATAAGGAGCAGGCCGATCTGCGCGTGCGGCGGTATGGGCGCAAGAACGCGGCGGAGTGATCGCGGCAGGGTCCGAAATCGCTGCCGACAGGGCGTCAACCCGAGCACTGCATCCGTTCCGCGGACAGGCCTGCAATTGTCGCAGACTGCAATCGGCTAGCAGGTCGTGTGCTGCCGCAATCACCTGTTTTACCTCCGCCAGAGCGGAATCATAGATCTCTGATATGGTCGAATTCGGACAATAAGTGATCTTTGTATCGATTTCGATCGGCGTGTAGATGTCGCTGTCGACATTGCGAAAATACAGCCGAACCTTCACTCGGGCAAACGGGTTGGCTGTATCGGTGTACATTTCGCCGATGGTGGGGAACACGAGCGAATAAAACTTTACGGTCATGCTTCGTACTCCCTGTTTGATGAATGTAAGACTAGCTAGCTAGCTAGCTAGCTAATCACTGGTCTTGTGGAACACCCCGTCCTTCATGATGTGGGTCAGGTGCTCGCCCTGGCCGTCGAGCAGTGAAATGTCGGCGAGCGGGTCGCCGGCGACGGCGATCAGGTCGGCGCGGGCGCCGGGCGCGACGACTCCCAGCTCGCCCGCACGGTTCAACAGCTCGGCATTGACGATCGTCGCCGAGCGGATGATGTCGAACGGCGCCATCGCCTCGGCCCGGATCACAAATTCGCGCGATTGATGGCGATGCATCGGGCCCAAGAGGTCGGTGCCGTAACCGATCTTGACGCCTGCCCTCTGCAGGATTTCGAGCGAGCCGAGCCCCGCCTCGCGCACCTCGGCGAGCTTGGCCATGCTGACCTCGGGAAAACCGAGTTCCTTGCCGAAACGGTGGAGCGCATCATAGGTGACTAGAGTCGGTACGACGAAGGCATCGGCGCCGGCAACATGCTCGGCGGTGGCGCGATCGATTAGATTGCCGTGCTCGATCGAGCGCACCCCGAAATCGATCGAGCGGCGGATCGCCTCGGGCGAATAGGCGTGGGCGAGAACATAGGTGTGCCAAGCCCGCGCCTCCTCGACGATCGCGCGCACCTCCTCTTCGCTATATTGCAGGTTCCAGATCGGGTCGTAGGGCGAGGCGACGCCGCCCGAGGCCAGGATCTTGATCTGCGTCGCCCCTTTGCGCAGCTCGTCGCGCGCGGCACGGCGGCATTCGGTAACGCCGTCGGCGATGCGCGACAAAGCGGCACCTCCTTCACAGCAGGCACAGGTGACGACCGACTGGGTGCGGGGTCTGGTATCGCCGTGCCCACCGGTCTGACTGAGAGCGCTGCCCGAAGGGAAGATGCGCGGCCCGCGGACGAGACCCTCTTCGACCGCCTCGGCGAGCCCGCCATCGGCACCCCCGGCATCGCGGATCGTCGTGAAGCCGCGCTGCAGCATCCCCTCCAGCACCTTTGCCGCCTGCAGGGTCAGCAAGGTGACGGGGCGGTCCGACAAGCGGGCGAGCGCCGCATCGACCGCAAGCACATGGACATGCGCGTCGATCAGCCCCGGCATCAAGGTGCGCCCTTTGAGATCGATCGTCCGGGCGGCGCCGCTCTTGATCGGCCGGTCCGAGACTTCGCGGATCCGGTCGCCCTCGACCAGCACATGATGATCCTCGCGGCGCTCCCTGCTGGTGCCGTCGACCACCGCGCAATTGGCAAAAATGATCGCGGCCATCGCTACCTGCCTCCTGCCGCTGCTTCTTCGCTAGCCGGAGATTAGGCCGGATTGCAGCGTCAGCGGAAGCGGGCTAACGTCGGATCGGGCAATCCGGCCACCTCCAGGGAGAGAAACCCATGACGACCACTTTGGTCCTCGGCGGCACCGGCTTCATCGGGCGCCGGCTCGTTCCATTATTGGCGCAGCGCGGCGAAGAGATCGTCTGCATGGACATCAACCCCGGCACCGCGTCCTACGGCCATCTCGGCAAGCAGGTTCAAGTGATGCGCGGCGATATCAGCCAGTTCGACGACGTCATGTCGGCGATGGTAGCGGCAAAACCGGCGCGGGTGGTCAACCTCGCCTATTACCTCGGCAGCGAACATCCCCCGCACGTCGCGTTCAAGCTCAACATCCTCGGCATGGACAATTGCTTCGAGGCGGCACGGTTGTGCGGCGTCAACCGCGTCGCCTATGCGAGCTCATTGGCGGTCAGCGGCGAGCAGCACTTCTATGGCGACCGCGTGGTGACCGAGGACGATTTTCGCCACGGCCATGTCCAATACGCGATGCACAAGATCTTCAACGAGTGGCAGGCGCAGGATTATCGCGAGAAGCACGGGATGGAAATCACCGCCATCCGCCCGGCCAATGTCACCGGCAACGACAAGATCGTCGGCTCGGTCGACCACGTCAAATGCATCACTTTTCCCGCTCGCGGCGAGTCAATCTCGTTCCCTTACAAAGATGCGATGCGCTGCCCGATCCACGTCGACGAGATCGCCGAAATCTTCGCGCGGGTGATCACGACCGACAAACCGAAGCACTGGGTCTACAATACGGGCGGCATCGGGATCAGCATGGGCGAGATCGCCGATATGGTGCGCGAGTTCCTGCCCGACGCGAAGATCACCTTCGAGAAGGAAACCGGCGGCAAGGCGATCTCCGGCAATTACCTGATCGACAACAGCCGGCTCGTGCAGGAGTTCGGCGTGCAGTACCGACCCTATCGCGAGCGCGTATTACAGATCATCAACGAGGTCCGCCGCGACGCCGGCCTACCGCTCGTCGCGGACCGGTAAAGGACCCCCACCCACCCCGCCCTGCGGGCTGGGTCCCCCCTCTCCCGCAATGCTGAAGAGGGTGCCGAGCGTCGCGAGGCGGGTGAGGGTCACCGCGCGAGCGGATCGGGACGCAGCTGGAACCGCACCACCTTCGGCAGTGTCCCCTTGCCGGTTTCGAGGTGGAACATCGTCCGGGTCGCATAGGTGGTCCACAATGCCCTGCCCTTCCAGCCGGCGTTCGGGTCGTCGATGCGGCCGTCCATCCCTTTGGTGAAATAGTCGTTCACATAGGGGACGCGCAGGGTCACGAACTTGCCGTCGACGAGGGCCAGTAATGCGCTATTGAGGTTGCCGGTGGCGATCGGCACGTCCT
>Ga0209656_10000086_pt1 | contig 58121 bp, 54 predicted proteins | sample BogFormECP12_OM2_FD_188239 | JGI IMG/M metagenome (GOLD analysis project Ga0209656, IMG submission 188239) | Bog forest soil microbial communities from Calvert Island, British Columbia, Canada - ECP12_OM2 (SPAdes) (version 2) | ecosystem: Environmental > Aquatic > Freshwater > Wetlands > Bog ...
GGATGTGGAAACGGAGCTATGGTCGAGCCACTAAGGCACCGCCAGACGAAAGGGGCGGCAACAGATATGCCCGGCCTACTGCCACCGCGCCACATCCCGACTCTACCTGCAAAAGCAGGCGGCAGCGGGTTCGCGCCACGCTCGAACGCGGTAGCCCCGAGCGGCCCCGGATTCCTAGGCATCCGTCACCTCGAGCCTATCGGCGTTTGAAGCCGTCATCGACTGAGAGGTTCGTGTCATAACAGAGCGTAAACCAAGATCGAGTAAAAAACCACCCAGGACACAAGCCGCCGCCATGCCTATCAGCAGATACATAAGTAGTAATTTAGGATCTTCAAGTAATCTTGGACGAACGAAGGTCTCTGATTGGTAACCCATGAGCCGAAGTGTTGCTGCGATAGTTCGAGTTGCGACATTTCTGTCCCAATTCATCGCTACAGCGTAGTCAAAGCTAGCGTCATCGTCAGGCATATTCACAATCTTCTCGGTTGCCAACCGTTGATGGCGCAGCTCCGCGACCCGCTCTCGGCCGCGGTTTGTGCCTGCCAGATCTCGGACCCCGAGAAACCTCCCATCCCCAGTTGGATAGTCGACATCCCAGGTCGGATCCACCACCATCCGTCCGGCTTCGTACTGGGCTTCCACGACCGTGTGAATAAACCCGCAGTGCTGGCACGGCGCGATCATGACCAAGCCTGCGTCAATACCCAGGCTCTTGAGCATGGCCGCAACGAGACGAGACTTATCTCCGCATTCGCCTCCTTGTTCCATCACCTGGATCGGGGTGGGACCGAGCGCAGCAACAATAAAATATCGCTCATTTTTAGCAAAACCCTTGTTATCGAAAACCCAATCGTTAACCGCATGGATTCGTGCGGAATCGGTATTAAGGTTTTTGGTGATCGCCTCGGCCTGTAGCCGCAGCGCCACTTCGTCCTGGTGCCAGGTCAAGAAGACGCCAATCGCACACAAAAGAGGAATTGCGCCTATTACCCACCCCAATCTCCGGCACGACAAACCGGCACGAAGCCTACGGTTCCACATACTAAACTCATTCCCGGCCGGTTTTGAGAGGCAACAAGGCCCAAACGGGACCCGATAGCGCTGGCCTGACCCAAGACTTATACAACTGAATTAGATTGATGGCGACAGGGATTCGCTGTCCGATTGGCAAGCCTATTCGGAAATCTCTGCGAGCTTGGCGCTCGCATCACGGCGGACGAGCCTGACGTGGGCCTCGACGGGATGACATCCGTTCCTGAAAATCGCCTGCAAAAACAGGGGGACGGTGCTCAGGACGGATCTGCGAGTCGGGCCAGAGTTCACGCCTCGAGATGGGCGCGCCGGACATAGAGCGCACGGCCTATCGCGTGGGCTGAGGGTGAGCGAGGCAAGGTAGCGCAGCCCGGCCCGAGGTCGCCGGCCCCGAGGGCAGGTCGAAGCGATAGGACACCAGCGAGCTGAGAAAACCCGAGGTCAACGCCAATGCGCTGCTCGACGCGGGCAGGGGCCACAACTCGCGCACCAGTACAGCTCACAATCTTCACGCAACAGCGTTAGCCGCGTCACGTATATTTACTCGGTATGAGGTGTGGCGTGGGGCGAGGACACCCTCGACTGGTCATCGATCTCCGCGATCGCCGTGAGCTCCCGGCTCGCTCGGCTCTCCGAGATGCCCCTCAGGCCGATTGCCCGGCCATATAGACAAGAGCGCAGATTGGATACGCCAATACAGCCCGAGGCCGAGACCTGTCGGCGGCGGTGTTGGCGGCCACCACGCCGGACCCACTTGGCCCTTCAGCGAGAAGGCCCAGACGGCGTCGCCGGTGGCACTTCGCTGGATCGAATTGCCCCCGGTGGCGATGGCGATGTATTCGTCGCCGTCAACCTCGTAGACGATGGGCGGGGCATCGGCCCCGAACCCGGTCTGGAATTTCCACAACACCTCGCCGGTCTTGGCGTCGACGGCCACAAAGTTGCCGTCCGGTTCTCCGCGAAACAATAGCCCGCCGGCGGTTACTGACGAGCCGCTGCCGCCGCCCATGCGGTAAGGCATCTTGTGCTGCCATGCGATTTTATTGGTGTCGCTGTCGATGGCGGTGAAGGTGCCGGCGAGGGGCGTGTGGAAAGCCGCTTCCTGCGAGCCACTTGTGTAAATATTGCCGGGTCGGTACTGCCGGGGGAACCGTTCAAACACACTGGTGCGGATCGACCCGGGCACGTAAAAGTAGCCGGTATCCGGGCTGTACGGCATCGGCGACCAGTTGGTGCCGCCCTGGCCGGAAGGTTGGATCGCCACCGGCTCGTCCCAGAAAGGCTCGAAGATGCAGCCAGTCTTGAGGTCGGGTTGAGGCTGGGCGCATTGCGGCACCGTGGCGTCGCCCCGCGGATAAGGCTGCGTCTTGGCCGTCTTTTGTCTCGGTTCCTGCGGCACCGGGCGCTCGTCGATCCCGATCAGCGGCTTCCCGTTGGTGCGATCGAGGATATAAACCCACCCGGTCTTTCCGGCCTCTGCTATTCCTTTACGGGGCTGTCCGTCGATCACTGTGTCGAACAGGACGACCGGGCTCGCCGCGTCGTAGTCCCAGATGTCGTGATGCACCTCCTGAAAATGCCAGACATGTTCGCCGGTCTTGGCGTTCAGCGCCATGATCGAGGCGCAGAACAAATTGTCGCCTTCGCGCATCGACCCGTCATAGTCGGGCCCGCAATTGCCGGTCACGAAGTAGATGAGCCCGAGTTGCGGATCGAGCGCTGGCGTATTCCAGATCGGGGCCCCGCGAGGGATCGCTGCCCCGCTGGGGACCGGCCAGGTATCGCTGCCGATTTCGCCGGGCCCTGGCACCGTATAGGCCCGCCACAGGATTTTGCCGGTCTTGGCGTCGATGGCGGTCAATCGGCCGCGGATGCCGAGCTCGCCGCCGGAGATCCCGATGTAGACGATGCCGTCATAGTAGAGCGGCGCGCTGGGGAGGCTATACCCATTGCGCCAGTCCTCGATCGGCGTCTTCCACACTTCCCTGCCGGTCTTGATGTCGAGCGCCACGACATTGGCGTCGAGCTGGCCGAGGAACAGCATGCCCTCGCCCATCGCCAGCCCCCGGTTGAGCCAACCACAGCACGCGGTCAATTTCATCCGGTCGATCCACGACCAGCGCTGCCATAAGATCTCGCCGGTCTTGGCATTCAACGCAAAGACATCGTCATTGCCGGTGACCATGTACATGATCCCGTCCTTGACGAGCGGAGTGGCCTCGGCCGAATACTTGGTGCCGAATCCCGAGCGTTTGAGGCGGGTCCGCCACGCCCCGTTCAGTTGTTTGACGTTCGTCGTGTCGATCTGCTTCAGCGTCGAATAGCGCTGATTGGTCAGGTTTCCGCCGTTGGTTACCCAATCCTTGGCGACCGGGCTCTGCAGCAGGCGGTTGATTTCCACATCGGCGGCGAGCACCGGAGCCACCCCGGCGATGAGCAGCCCGAAAGCTAGCCACCCCAGGATCCTTCTGTGCGGGTGACGTCGCATGGAGAGGGGGACCCCGAAAATCGGACCACGAGCCAAAGTGGGGGTCATGCCAAGGTGCCGCCGGCCCGAACAAGATCCCGATCGCCTATCCGACAGTCTTGCTGGCATCGCTGGGGCTCTCTGTCGAACCCCAAATCATCCGAGCGTCGGCCGCAAGTCATGGTGGGGGCCGCCTATCTGTCATCGGCTCGTCTCACCGCCCGTGTTCCACGGCCCCATCGATGCGGGCGGAGATTATTGATAGTCGACGACGCATATACGGCCGACGGTAGGTTGGCGAATTTGAAGGGATTTATCAAGCTAAAAAGGGAGCTGGCGATGTCATTGCTGGCCCTGTATTGCCTGGCCTGTTTCCTGAGCGCTCCTATTGCACCGTGCCATCCCCCTTTAGCGGGATCACCGAGCCGGAGAGCTGGTTACCTTTCAGCGTAGCCGGCGTCGCCGTAATATTCCACAGCAGGGCGGTCTCGTAATCGCCGTCGTTGCGGAGACTGTTGTTAGTGATCGTAATCTCCGGCGTCGGATGGGTGACGCCCTCGGCGCCGATGGCGATCGCGGAGTTATGGTTCTCGGACTTTGGCCCTTTTTCGAGCGAATTGTCGCGCACGATGAGCGCGCCGCCGTTGGGGACTTCGATCAGAAAGCTGGATGTGCCGTCCGGGCCGTCCGTGATGGTACAGCCGGTCACTTCGGTGCGCAGTGCCCGGGATTTGATCGAATGACCCTGCCGCGTGTTGGAGAAGCGCGAGTTCTCGACGCGGAGCAAATCGACCTTCTCGATGTACATTCCGTGTGCGCACGCCGCGGCGCAAATACCGTTCCTGTCAAAGTCGCTGTTGCGGATCGTGACCGTCGTCCCCGGTACACCACCGAGGATACCGTTTTGATTGTTGATGAACTTGACTGTATCTACTGTCAAATTGCCCTTGTCCAAGCGAATACCCGCGCCGTTCATGTCGGGCACGCGGGAGCGCGTCAGGGTTAGGTTCCGCACTGTCGTGTTATTACCCTCAATGACAAAAAGTCCTTTTCCCATGCATGCTTTGTCGGTGATGACAACACCTGGACCGGTCCCCTCGATCACCAGGTCGTCGGCATTCCACACCGCACAGTCGAAATATTGCCCGGGCTCGATCTCGATATGATCGCCGTTCTTGGCGACCGCCGCCGCTGCCGACGGAGCCTTGTAAGTCTGATTGGGACCGACTTTGAGCGTTGCGCCAGGGCTGGGACTCGCAATCGCTATTCCGGTCAGGATCAGTACGGCAAGCTGCGCTTTCGCTATGGTCATTTTTGATCATCCATCTCATCTCAGATGCGCGACCTTGGGCAAAACCCGGCTGACCGTCAAGACAGTGCTGCCGGGCCGGACGCACCGTTCTACAGATTCGGGATCAACGAGTGAGAAACCGCGATGTCCTGGCTCTCCTATTCGTCCCTGATCCCACCGAATTTATTTATATTGATGGTTACGGGGCTCGCCCTTGCCTGGTGGTGGACCCGGCTCGGCTTGGTCGTGGCAACAGTCAGTGCCGTCTTACTTTACGCCGGTCATGGCCGATTACCCGTTCAGGCGCGTCGTGGCCCTTGCCGACGCCATGCCCAGCCTGCCCTCCGACGCGCCCCCCTCGGCGGTTATGGTGCTTGCGGCCGACTACCGGCACGGCCAGCGGTACACGGTGCGACCGCTGACACTCGAGCGCCTCGCCCAGGCGGCAAGACAAGAGCAGCGTCTCGGACCGCCAGTGCTGGTCAGTGGCCGGCGGCCAGATGAGGCCGACGACTCCCTCGCCGGAATGATGAGCGCGGTGCTGCAAAACGATTTCGAGGTCCCCGTTGCGATGGCGTAAGGACCGCTCGCGGAATACCTTCGAGAATGCCGCTTTCTCCGCGGAGATCCTGCGGCGGGCAGGCGCGCCGTCCGCGCTCCTGGTCACGCATAGCCTGGCCATGGCGCGAGCCCTTTGGTCGTTTCGCGCCGCCCGGCTACGCGGTGATTCCCGCCGCTCCCCGTCACCAAATCTTTGGCCAGCGGCGAAACGACGGCAAGGCCCGCGCGCTTTCGGAGAGCTCCTTCTTCCCGCAGGTATCCCGCTCTGCTCGTGAGCTACAACGCGCTCCACGAGCTGATCGGCCTGGGGTGGTGTCTATATCGCTCTGGTGACCGGGAAGTCAGGCCCGGGGCGACGGTTGGAATTTCTGATCACTTGCGGGAGCGCGTTGCCGGGTAGCGATCGAAGAAACCGGCAATGGGCCGGCGGCGCCTTTGAGGACGCCCTCTCGGTCTGGACGCGCGAAGGTAGTCCGGGCGACTGGGCAGGGATGAGATCAAGCGGACACGGTTGTCATGCCACTACTCCGTAGCGAACCGTTCGCCTTGAGCTTCATATGCTGGCCTACACTCTTGGTAACTTCATGCGGATGCTGGCGATGCCCAAGACCGTCGAGCTGTGGTCGCCGACCAGCTGATCAAGATCGGGGCCAAGCTCACAACCTCGACATTCTGCATGTCGGGAGACCGGCTGCCCCTATCACGCGGCGAACATCGGGTCTAGATATGCCGTATCTTCCTGCGGTAGAATGTCGTCGTAAGGCTGACTGATCCGACCGAAAGTTCATCGGAGACCGCTTATGTCCTAACTTCCGGTGAGATTAACATTTTGTAGCTAAGGGTGGGTGCCCGGCGGCGATGCCAAAAAGCGGCGTGTCTGGTTCGGCAGCGGTTGAAGCGGAAGGTGAATTCGACGAGATAGGATTGCAGGTGTTTGGGATGCAGCTCGTGATAGACGCCCAAGGTCCAGCGCTCGAGGTTGGAGAAGATGCGGTGCACCCAGAGCAGGGCGATGTGGCGGCTATCTTGCCGATGACATGGGGATATGTTTGACGGCGGGGTGTCGGGAAAAGCGTGCCATCCGTCGGTTTTGCCGGTGGCTGTCGGAGCGAGATTCCGAGCGATGAAAGGGTGCAGGTTATCGGCCGTGTAATTGGACACCTCTTGGAGACGGATGCGGCCGGGGCCGGACCCATCGTCGTACAGCTCAACCGCGTCGACGATCAGCAGCTTGCCTTGGCGGCTGTGTCCGCCGTCACCGGCCACGGGATCATTCCTGCTGCAGGATGGGATCTCGGTTTCGTCGACTTCGATGAGACCGGCGAGCGCGGCGCGGCCGGGCGCCACCATGCTGCGCCGCAGTTTGCAACACGCCTCACCGCAAGTGGCCAGTACCAATTGTGTCACCGGACGCAGGCGCAGAAGCCTTAATCGGGGATTGTCATGTCCGTTCAACACTATCGGAGCAGGTCATGAGGTCGATACCGTCGCAAGTGTCGCAAGTGATGCCGCTCGTGCAGGCGCTGTGGCGCCATCGATGGCTTACCGTGGGTACCGCTTGGCTGGTCTGTACCGTTGGATGGATCGGCGTTGCTTTTATGCCGACGAAATTTGAATCCTCGGCACGGGTCTACCTCAATACCGATCCGCTCCTGACCCCGCTCTTGCACGGCCTGGCCGCGGATACCAACCCCAGCCGTCATCTCGACTTCATGCTGCGCACATTGCTGAGCCGGCCCAATTTGGAACAACTGATCCGGCTCGCCGATCTCGACACCGGGATCCGGAGCCCCGGGGAAAAAGAGGCGCTGCTCAAACGCTTGGCCACCGATGTCGAGGTCAGACCAATTACCCAGAACCTGCTGACTCTCTCCTATCGCGACGGGGATCCGGCGTTGGCTAAGAATATCGTTCAGTCGCTGCTGACAATCTTCGCCGAGAAGATGGCCGGCAGCAACCGATCCGACATGGATAGCGCGCAACGTTTCTTAGACGACGAGATCGCCTCTTATCGAGATCAATTGCGTGCCGCCGAGAAGCGGCGGGCCGATCTCGTCGAAAAATACCCGGATATAGTTCGGAACCGGACGCCGGACGCCCCGGGGGGCGACGATAACAGCACTCGGCTCGAACAAGCTCGTCAGAGGGTGGCCCAACTGAAATTCGAACTCGCCGATGCCATCAGCAAACGGGACACGATTCAAAAAGCGCTCGCTGGGGTGCCCACAACACTGACAGTCGATCAGGGTCGGCAGGTGATCGTCAACGGTGGGGTGTTGGCACCGATCGACCAGCGGCTTCTGGAGCTTACTCGAAATCTCGACAGCTTGAAGTTGAAATACACCGAGGAACATCCGGATGTGAAGGCTGCCCGGCAGGCGATCGCACAGGTCCAGGCCGAGGCGACAAAGTCATCGGGCGGGGGTTCCGGACAAGCCGACAACGCGGCAAACAAGGCACAGATCGCCAACGGCGCCTATGACCAAATCAAGGTCAATCTGGTCAACGCCGAAGCCGACGTCGCCGCCGTGCAGCGGCGTCTTAGCGAGGCCGAGACCCAACAGACAAAGATCGAACAGATTGCGCAGTCGGCACCTGAAGTGCTGGCGCAAGTTCAGGACCTTGACCGCGACTACGGTGTCCTGAAAAGTAATTACATGGGACTTGTGGCGCGGCGCAATTCGACTGATATCGCCAATGCCGCCGATACCAAGACTGAAAGAATCCAGTTTCGTATCGTCGATGCGCCTCAGGTGCCGACCGTTGCGGTCGCGCCAAACCGGTCGCTGCTCGTGACGATCGTGCTCGCTCTCGGTATCGGCGCCGGCTTGGCAGTACCTCTTTTGATGATGCAACTCGACCACTCTTTTGCAACGCTCGGTAAGTTGCGCAACCTCGGGATCCCGATTTTGGGAAGCGTGTCGCGGCTTTCGATTGGCGCGGCGCAGCGGCATTCCGCGCTCCAGATGATCTGGGTGACCGCGAGCGCTTTGGTCCTGGTTGCGGTATATGGAACGTTGCTCTTGCTCAGCGTCGGTCACCACTCGGTAACGGTGTCGTAAATGGTCGAGGCGCTCAAAAGCGGCACTGTTCGCGGCGAGCGCTTCGGGCAATCGGCCAGTACACAATTTGTGTCGCTTTGAGGGGGGCTGAAATACAGGATCACGGCCCGCCGGCAATGCTGCTCAGCCAGGCCAAGTTCGCCAACGCGGAAGGAAATGGCAGACAATGCCGGTGGATTTCGTTGAAAATTGCTTGAATTCCGATAGCGTTCACGAATCGTTCACAGGGGTGATCGGCCGTGTCGGCCGCCTCCAACGGCAGATTTTCCTGACCTCCGGAATGAAGGCATGAGCGAAGCCTGCGAATTAACCATTTTGATGCCGTGCCTTAACGAAGCCGGGACCCTGGCGAGCTGAATTTCCAAGGCACGGGCCTTCCTCGTCGAACGGCTGCGCGCCGGCTACCAGCTCGTCATGGGAACCGCTATCGCGGCGGCGATGCCGCCGCTGCACCGCTATTCGGGCAACCCCATGCTGACCGCGATCGGCTGATTGTTCTTCGGCAGCGGCTGCGGAGATTTTCATTGCGGCCCTCGCGCGGGTTTGCTCGCGCCGCTATTCTTGGTCTGGACCTCCAAGCCTCGGGGATGGAATTCGCGACCGAGATGGTCGTCAAGGCGACGGTTGCCAAGCTGCGATTGACCGAGGTGCCGACCACATTGTCACCGGACGGGCGTGGCCGGCCGTCGCATCTGCGCAGCTGGCGCGACGGCTGGCGCCATCTTCGTTTCCTGCTGCTGTTCAGCCCGCGTTCCCTATTTCTTTATCCCGGGTTCGGTCTCTTTGCCATCGGCTGTTTGGCGATGGCATGACTCTTGCCCCAGCCGCGCCAGCTGGGCAAGGTCGGCTTTGACGTGCACACCCTCCTCTATGCGTCGCTGGCCGTCGTCGCGGGATTCCAGTCGATGATGTTCTGGGCCTTTGCCAAGTCTACGGTATGCGGGAACGGATCGTGCCGCCCGACCTGTGGTTCCGCTCGTTGATGTCGGTCGTCACGCTGGAAACAACCGGGATGATCTAACCCGACTCTCTGCCCATCGCGCGCGTAGGGGTGTCCTGCGCGGCCCGGTTTCGGCCGATTCACCTAGCAAGATCACGGCCGACAGGGAGGTTCGACTACCTTGATGCTGAGGAAACCGACCCGCTGGCGGTCGAAATCTCGCTGTTAGGAGCGAGCCCGCGCGCCTGGTCGTCTGAGCACATCGTCGCCGAGCGCGACGAGTGGGTTATCGTCATCGCCGCGCAACGTGTAGAAATCTCGGCGAGATCGACGAGATCGGACGGCTTGGGGAGGCGAAACTTCAGGGTCGGGACGAGGGTCATCCCGCCGGCGACGATCTTGGCTTCCTCGTTGGCGCCGAGCAGGCTTGCGGCCTCATCGAGGCTCGTCGGCTGGTGATATTTGAATTCATACATCGTCGGCGCGCGGCATTGCATAGTCGTTATAGGAATCGGTTAAAAAATGGCCACTCGCCGTGTCATAGACGCAGCCTTTCAGCAATGCTTGGCCAATGCCCTGGGAAAACCCGGCATGGACCTGGCCTGCGACGATCCGCGGATTGATGATCCGCGCGAAATTAACCGGTTGTCCAGCGCGGTATCCGACTCGAGACCTGGCGGAGGCTGGATGTACTGATCCAGGATCAGCACTGGCGTGCGGCGCACTTCCGCGTCGCCGCGGACGACATCAATTACCGACGCTTCTTCAACATCAACGAGCTGGCCGGCTTGCGCATGGAGCTGCCGGAGCTGTTCGATCAAGCGCACCACCTCGTTTTCGAGCTCCTGCGCGAGGGCGTGTTGGACGGCCTGCGCATCGACCATGTGGACGGGCTGCTCGACCCAAAGGGATACCTTTTGCGGCTCCGCGAGCAGGCGCCCAGGCCCTTCTACCTTGTTGTCGAGAAAATCCTCGCTCGGCACGAGGTGCTGCGTGACGACTGGCCGGTCGAGGGCACGACCGGTTACGAATTCGCCAATCTGGTCCTCGGCTTGCTTGTCGATCCGTCCGGCGAGGAGGGCTTGACACAAGCCTATACGGCTTTACCGGCGAGCACCACGCCTTTGACGAGATCGTCCGCGACTGCAAGATCCGTATCATGCTCAACGAGATGGCGAGCGAGCTCAATGTTCTCGTCCGCGATGCGGCGCGCGTCGCAAAGCAAAACCCCAGAACCTCCGACTTCACACGCAACATCCTGCAGAGGGCGCTGAAGGAGATTGTCGCCTGCTTCCCGGTTTACCGCACCTACGTCGATGGAGCTGCCGAGCCCACGGAAGCGGACCGGCGTGACATCGACTGGGCAATGGCCCACGCACGGCGGAACGAGACGGATCTCGATCCGAGCGTCTTCGATTTTGTGCACCGGCTTCTGACAACCGACCTGGTGGCCCAGCCGCGCAGCGGCTTTAGCCGCCAATCAGTGGTCCGCTTCACGATGCGGGTGCAGCAATATAGCGGCCCGGTCATGGCCAAGGGCCTGGAGGACACTGCCTTCTATCGCTATAACCGCTTCGTCGCACTGAACGAGGTGGGCGGCCATCCCGACCATTTCGGGGTGACACTGGCCGCGTTCCACAGGGCTAATGCCCAGCGTGCCGAGCATCGGCCGCACGCTATGCTGGGCACCTCCACCCATGACACCAAACGCGGCGAAGATACCCGAGCGCGGCTCGCCGTGCTGTCGGAGATGCCGGAAGAATGGGCTCGGCAGGTCCAGGCATGGAGCCGCATCCTGCGCGCCCGCCGCGGCGACGTCGAGGGCACCGCACCACCTGACCGTAGCGACGAATACCTCTTCTACCAACTCCTGCTCGGCGCCTGGCCGGTGAGCTGACGGGCGTGGAGAAACCGGACCCAGAGAAAATACACTTCTTCTGTGAGCGGATGGAAAGTGCAATGGTAAAGTCCATGCGTGAGGCAAAGCTGCACTCCACATGGGCGTCGCCGAACACGGAGTACGAGGAGGCGATGCTGGGCTTCGTCCGCGATGCGCTCGACATATCCCGACCCAACGCCTTCCACAGCGCCTTCTTGCCGTTCCAGGAGCGCGTGGCGCGGCTCGGCGTCCGCAATAGTTTGGTGCAGACTGCCTTCAAGCTGACTTTGCCGGGAATGCCGGACATCTATCAGGGGGCAGAGCGGTAGGATCTCAGCCTGGTCGATCCCGACAACCGGCGGCCGGTCGATTACGAAACCCGGATCGAACTGCTCGAACAGACATCGGTATTATTGGAGCGAAACCGCCGCACGGCGGTACTCGACATGCTCGAGAATTGGCGCGAGGGTCGTGTCAAACTGGCTGTCATCGCGGCCTTGCTGGGACACCGTCGCGACCACCCGAAGCTGTTTGCTCAGGGAGGATATGAGCCGCTAATCGCCGCCGGCCCCAAGGCTGACCACATCTGCGCCTTCGCCCGTAGCCACGAGGAGGACGCCCTACTAGTCGCGGCGGCGCGCTTTCCCGCGCGACTCGAGGCTGATCCAGATTGGACCGGAACCGAGATTCCCTGGCCGCAGGGGGCGGCCCGCAGGACGCGTTGGCGTGATCTGCTCAGCGGAGAGGTCGTCGAACGCCGCGGAAACCCGTTGAGTGCTGAGGCAGTGCTGGGATACCTGCCGGTTGCAGTCCTAGTGCCAGATCGTGGGGCCAAATAATTTCATCGGATGAGCGACGGCAACGGAAAACCATGATCGCAATCAACAAGGCTCACATCCGCGAAGGTCTGCCGCATCCGCGCGGCGCCACTTGGCAGGGCAAGGGCGTCAATTTCGCGCCGTTCTCGGCCCATGCAACGCGGGTCGAGCTGTGCCTTTTCGATGAGACGGGCGAGCGTGAGACGGCGCGGATCGATCTACCAGAGTACACCGACGAGATCTGGCACGGCTCCGTGCCGGATGTGCACCCCGGCGCGATCTATGGCTATCGCGTGCACGGCCCCTATGAGCCTGGCAGCGGACACCGCTTCAATCCAAACAAGTTGGTGCTCGATCCTTATGCACAGGGACATTTCGGCGATCTGAAGTGGGACCCGGCAGTCTTTGGTTACCAGTTGGAATCGGGCGACGACACGACTTTTGACGAGCGCGACAGCGCCCCCTTCATGCCGAAATGCGCGGTCGTCGACCCGAACTTCGATTGGAAGGGAGCGCCCACCCGCCGAGTTGTTCCCTGGGAGCACACGATTGTTTATGAGCTCCATCTGCGTGGCTATACCAAGCTCCACCCCAAAGTGCCGGAGCCATGGCGTGGGACCTATAAAGGTCTGTCCAATGATGTGATAGAATACATCAGATCCCTCGGGGTAACTTCGGTAGAGCTGCTGCCGGTACACACCTTCATCAGCGACAGCCTGCTGCTGGACAAAGGGTTGTCCAATTACTGGGGATACAATTCGATTGGGTTCTTCGCGCCCGACCCGCGCTACGCTCATGAGCGCGAGCAGACTCTGCGCGAGTTCAAGGAGATGGTGGCCCGCTTCCACGATGCCGGGCTCGAAGTGATCCTCGATGTCGTTTATAACCATACCGCCGAAGGTAACCAGCTTGGCCCGACATTGTCGTTCAAGGGCATCGACAATGCGTCGTATTACAGGCTGCTGCCGGACGAGCCGCGCTATTACATCAATGATACCGGCACCGGCAATACACTCAACCTGAGCCATATGCGGGTAATCGAAATGGTCACTGACAGCCTACGTTATTGGGCAACCGAAACGCATGTCGACGGGTTTCGCTTTGATCTCGGCACCATTCTCGCTCGCGAGGCAAAGGGCTTCGATACCGAGAGCGCGTTTCTGAAGGCCTGCTACCAAGACCCGGAGCTGCGGACGGTAAAGCTGATCACCGAACCCTGGGATTGCGGGCCTGGCGGCTATCAAGTCGGCGGGTTCCCGCCGGGCTGGGCCGAGTGGAATGACAAGTTCCGCGATACGGCGCGCGATTTTTGGCGTGGCGCCGCCCCGGCGAGGGTCATTTCTTCGCGCCTATGCGCGTCGGGAGACTTGTTCAATCGCCGCGGCCGCAGACCCTGGGCTTGCGTCAATTTCGTCACTGCCCATGACGGGTTCACCCTCAACGATCTCGTCTCCTACAACGAGAAGCACAATGAAGCGAACCAGGAAGACAACAAAGACGGCCAATCCGACAACCATTCCTGGAATTGCGGCGTCGAGGGCCCGGCAGACGACGAGGAAGTAGACGCGCTGCGTGGCCGCCAGAGACGCAATTTCCTCGCCACCTTGCTGCTGTCGCAGGGCACGCCGATGATGCTCGCCGGCGACGAGTTCGCGCGTACGCAGAACGGCAATAACAATGCCTATTGCCAAGACAATGAGATCGGCTGGATCAATTGGAACACACGGGGAGAAGAGCAGTCGCTAATCGGTTTCGTTCAGAAGCTGACGGCGCTCCGCCACAAGTACCCGATCCTGCGCCGCAGCCGGTTCTTGACCGGCGTTCATAACGAGGAGCTGGGCGTCAAAGATGTGACCTGGATCAATGCGTCGGGTGTTGAGATGAAGCCCGAGGAGTGGGGCGACATGACCATGCAGTGTTTCGGCATGTTGATGGACGGCCGCGCTCAGCCGACCGGGATCCGCAGGCGCGGCGAGGACGCAACCCTGCTGATGGTGCTGAATGCCTATCACGACCTCGTCGAGTTCTCTTTGCCGGAGACGCCCGGCGGATCGCACTGGCAGCTGCTGATCGATACCAACCTCGCCGATGACGATGAGCTGGGCACCTTTGCGACCAGCGAAGCTTACGGCGTGACGGGACGATCGCTGCTCCTCTTTGTACTCGAGGCGCCCCGGCTCGCCGTTGATCCGGTTAACCGCCGCCTGCACCGCTTGGTGCACGTCACTGCCCTGCCGTGCGAGAAGGCCGAGCTCGGCCTGCAGGTCCTTGGCGCGCCGGGCAATACGCGGGCGCCACTCCGGCAGGCCCGAAAACGCGTCACCCAATCGCTCTAGTTCCGGATGCTCATCGCCGAGCACGCGCTGGTAGTGTAGCGGGCTGATCGGCAGTTTGTGCCTATCGTAAGCCCAGACGGCGAAGTCTCCGGTCTCCGGCTCAAAGCGGAGTGCGAGTTGACCGGACTCCAGCACCGCCCCGTATTGGTCGCCAAGGAACGGTACGAGCAGCTTACCCTGCAGATCGCGTCTATCCGGCTCCCAATCGATATCGAACCAGCCCGCATATTCCGACTCTGGACCCCATTCCAGCACGTCGAGCCACCACGGGTTGTCGGCGCCGCCAACGCCGATATGGTTGGGTACGAAATCCAGCACCTGCCCGAGACCGTTGTCGCAAAACGCCGTCACCATCTCACGGAAGGCCGTCTTGTCGCCGAGCTCCGGGTTGAGCTGGCCGTGGTCGACGATGTCATAGCCATGTGTGCTGCCGGGACGCGCTTTCAGGTAAGGCGAGGCGTAAACGTGGCTGATGCCCAGCCAGGTAGAGAGCGAGGGCTGCGGGCTCCTTGAAACCGAACCCCTTGTGAAATTGCAGCCGATAGGTCGCTCGCGGGATTGGTGCTGGGTCAGGCTCAGACATGTCCGTTTGTTTTGTCAGAATTTGCAGCACCGCGCTCGGCCCGGAAGATCTCGGCGATGTCGACGAAGCGCGGGCGGGCGGCGCCGGAACGCGTCGAAGGGGCGCCAGCGAGCAGGATCGGCCGCGCCCCGGCATTCGGCGAACAGTCGCTCCAGGACGGAGAGTTTGATCGCCGCGACCTCGGCGTAGTCCACGAGGTGCTTTGAACGGCAGGCCTGCACGTTCTGCCCGAAGGTCTCGGAAGCGATCAGGCCCCGCATCTTCGGGCAGTCCGGCAACTCGGGGACCGCGCTCACGTCAATGTTGAGGATGTTGAGCAGCAGACGACTGGCCGGCGAGTAGGGACTGGCGTGTTCCGGATCGTCGGAAACATCGCATGCAACGGGTTGAGGCCGATCACATCGGCTCCATGATCGGCTGCCAGCTCCACCAGCCTGCGCAGGTCGCGGAAATCGCCGATGCCCCAATCGGTGGCCGAGCGCAACAGATAGAGCTGCGCGGCGATGCCCCACAGCCGACGACCCTGGGCAAGCGGCGGCGGCAGCCAGCATTTCCCGGGTGTCGACGCGAGGACCGTAGAGGAATTTCCGGGCTCGACTGCGAGCCGGTGATAGCCACAGGGCAGCTCCGCCGCCAGCGCAAGCCGGCGGCGCTGCAACTGCCGTCCCTCAACAGTGTGCGCGTCCAGAAGATCGAGGTTGGCGAAATCCAACCGGCCAGTCTGTTCGGAGCCATCCTCCAGCGTCAGACACCAAGTGATCTCGCCAGTGCCGACCGGCAGCACTAGATCAACACTGGGCGGTCCCGCGTCGACCTGCAGAACGGCAACCGGGGGAAGCGGCCGCAGCCACTCGCCCCGTTCCAGTGTCACAAGCGCCTCGCGCGTCTGCTCCTCGTCAGAAGCCCTGACACCCGTTGCCGCAAGCGGGCTGCGCTTTGTCTCCGCACCGGTGCGCACGATCTCGCCCTTGGCATTGCGGAACTCGGGCTCAATGCCCATGCGTTCGGCGAGCTCGTCCAAGGCGTTAGCGCAACGCTGCTCACGCGGGTCGTCATCGAGGGACCAGCGGACCGTCCACGGGCCGAAGGTGCCGTCCTCCCCGGCTTCGCCCTCCTGCCACAGCACGCGCCCGGATCCGTTCGGAAACCCCGGTGCGGGCGTGCCCGCCAAGTTTGCGGCAAGCATAAGGACGCCTCCTTCGCCAAGCTGCCAGCGAACAATCACCGCACCCTCGCCGAGCACCTCGTACCGCCCGGCTTCGCGGATGGCGCCCAAGACCGGCACGATCTCGGCGTGCCGTATCACGAGCACCCGGCGATACCAATCGAGCCAGCCGGCATGCGGCTCCCGCGCGATGTCTTCCCAGCGGAGCTTGGCGGAGGCGAAGGTCTCCTCCGCCATCGGGTCCGGGATGCGCTCGCGTGTTTTCGGATCCTGGAACTCCGGAAAGCGCGCGAATTCGTCGCGCCGTCCTTTGCGTACTGCATCGGCGAGATCGGGCCCGAAGTCACAGAAGAAGGGAAAGGGCTGCACGGCACCCCATTCCTCGCCCATGAACAGCATCGGGATCTGCGGCAGCAACAGATACACCGCTGTGATCGCGCGCACCGCCGCGGCCGACCCGAAATCCGTTACCCGATCGCCGAATGCTCGGTTGCCGACCTGGTCGTGGTTTTGGATAAAGGCAACAAAGGCTGTGGGCGGCAGGTTGGCGCTCGGCTCGCCCCGTGGGCGGCCGCGATAGGGCATCAGCTCGCCCTGGAACGCAAAGCACTCCGCCAGAGCCCGGCCCAGCTTCTCGGTATCGCCTTTAGTCGGCGTAATAGCCCTTCGTCTCGCCGCTTGCCGCCACATGCAGCACGTGATGGACGTCGTCGTTCCATTGCGCCGTGTACCAGAGCGGTTCGCCGTTCTCGCCGCGCATCAAGTGCTTCGCTCGGTTCTCCTCGTTCTCAAGGATGAGGTGGATATGCCGGCCCGGTGCCGCGGCGCGCACCCGTTCGGCAAGCTCCTCCAGCAGGTGCTTGGGGCTGTCGTCGAGAATTGCGTGGACCGCGTCCAGCCTCAGGCCGTCGAGGTGGAACTCCTCGATCCAGTAGAGGGCGTTGTGGATGATAAATTCGCGCACCGGACCGCTCTCCGGCCCGTCGAAATTGATCGCGGTACCCCATGGCGTCTTGTGGCGGTCGGTAAAGGTCTGTGGCGCGATCGGGTGGATGTAAGCGCCCTCCGGTCCGAAGTGGTTGTAGACGACGTCGAGTAGCACCATGAGCCGGCGAGCGTGGGCCGCTTCGATCAGCGCCTTGAGCTCCTTGGGCCGCCCATAGGAGCTGTCTGGCGCGTAAGGCAGGACACCATCGTAGCCCCAATTTCGGCGACCGGGGAAATCGCCGATCGGCATGATCTCGATCGCGGTAACCCCAAGCGCGACCAAATGGTCAAGCTTGCCGATCGCGGCACGGAACGTGCCCTCAGGGGTAAAGGCGCCGATGTGAAGCTCGTAGACCACCGCCTCTTCCCACAGGCGGCCATTCCACCCGGCGTCGCGCCACACATAGGCGGCCGGGTCGACCACCTCGCTCGGCCCGTGCACGTCCTGCGGCTGATAGCGCGAGGCCGGATCAGGGACGCGGAGCCCGTCGGGCAGCACGAAGCGATATCGCGTACCGGCGCGGGCGTGATCAGTGACGAGCTCGTGCCAACCCTCGCCCACCGGCTGCATGGCCCCCGCCTCGCCGTCGAGCTCGATCTGAATCTCCCGGTGCGGCGGCGCCCAAAGGCGGAAGCGCACCTTGCCATCAGCCTGCAGCTCCGCTCCGAATGGCATGTGATGCCTGCGCGTCGCGGTCACAATCTCCGCATCGAGAAGCGCCGCTCCAGCATAAATTTCGCCCCTCCCTGCTCGTACTCTTTAGGGTGTCCCGCGCGCGGCGGCGCTGCCGACCTTGGTCGGCTTCTCCCCGATCGGCACATCGCGGGGAGGTGCGGCGTAGAACGCGATCGTGCCGACGATGCCACGGCGGAAGACCAGCACGCAAACAACGAAGATTATGCCTTGGACGACCGTGACCCAGGAGCCGAGCTGGGCCAGGTAGTGTTGCATCGCCACCAAAAAAAACGCCCCGACCACCGGCCCGAGCATGGTACCGAGCCCGCCGACGAGCGTCATCAGTACGACCCAGCCCGACATCGTCCACTCGACATCGGTCAGCGAGGCGAGCTGGAAGACGAGCGACTTCAGCGACCCCGCTAGCCCCGACAAGCTGGCCGAGAGGATGAACACGAGGAGCTTGTAGTGGTCTGCGTGGTAGCCGAGCGAGACGGCGCGCGGCTCGTTTTCGCGGATCGCCTTGATCACCTGGCCGAACGGGGAGTTGATCGTTCTGACGATCACCGCGAAGCCGAGTAAAAACACGGATAGCACGAAGTAATACATCGTCAGGGTATCATTGAGATCGATGACACCGAAGAGGCGGCCGCGCGGAACCGCCTGGATGCCGTCCTCGCCGCCGGTGAACGGCGCTTGCAGCGCGACGAAATAGACCATCTGCGCGAGCGCCAAGGTGATCATCGCGAAATAGATGCCCTGGCGGCGGATTGCCAGCCAGCCGAAGACGGTGCCGAGGAGCGCCGCCGCGGCGACACCCGCGAGAATGCCGAGTTCGGGCGGCAAGCCCCACACCTTGACGGTATGAGCGGTGATGTAGGAGGCGCTGCCGAAAAACGCCGCGTGACCGAAAGACAACAGCCCGACATAGCCGATCAACAGATTGAAGGCGCAGGCGAAGAGGGCGAAAGCGAGCGCCTCCATCAGAAAGACCGGGTAGAGGACGAACGGCGCGACGAGCGCCAAGGCGAGCAGGACGGCGGTAAGGAACCAGGCCGAACTGCCGCGTTGCGCCATCTCAGCGCACCTGGCCAAAAATTCCGGCCGGCTTGACCAGCAGCACTAAGGCCATGATGACGAAGATCACGGTATTGGACGCTTCGGGGTAGACAACTTTGGTCATCCCTTCGATCAGCCCCAAGGCAAAGCCGCTGACGATCGCGCCCGATATCGAGCCCATGCCGCCGATAACGACGACAGCGAAGACGACGATGATGATGTTGGTGCCCATCAGCGGGCTGACCTGATAGATCGGCGCCGCCATGACCCCGGCGAGCGCCGCCAATGCGACGCCGACGCCGTAGGTCAACGTGACCATGCGCGGCACGTTGATGCCGAAGGCCTGCACCAGGGCCGGGTTTTCGGTCGCCGCCCGAAGGTAGGCGCCGAGCCGGGTGCGCTCGATCGTGAACCAGGTCGCCAGGCACACCGCAAGCGAGGCGAGGATGACCCAGGCGCGATAGTTCGGCAGAAACATGAAACCGAGATTACGGCCCCCCAGCAGCTCGGGTGGGATCTGATAGGGTTGGCCCGATGAGCCGTATTCCTGGCGGAAGACCCCTTCGATGATCAACGCCAATCCAAAGGTCAGCAGCAGACCGTAGAGGGGGTCGAGGCGGTAGATATGGCGCAGGAAAAGCCGTTCGATGACGACCCCGACGACCCCGACGATCAGCGGCGCCAGGATCAGTGCCGGCCAATAGCCGATCCCCAATGCGTTCAACAGAAACCACGAGCAGAACGCGCCGAGCATGTACTGCGCGCCGTGCGCGAAATTGATGATGTTGAGCAGCCCGAAGATCACCGCCAACCCGAGGCTCAACATCGCGTAAAAGGCGCCGTTGATCAGCCCGACCAGAAGCTGGGCGAACAATGCCGGAGCCGGCGGGATGGTCAAATGCAGCCAGCCGAACATCAGGGCGGGTAGCCCCTCACCCCAGCCCTCTCCGCGCGCGCGGGGAGAGGGAGGGACCCACGAAGCGGGAGGGTGAGGGGCGAATTCCTACCCTCACCCCTTGACCAGCGGGCATTCGTTGGGGCCCGGCAGCTTGAAGGCCTCTTCCCCCGGGATCACCGCGATCTGCTTGTAATAATCCCACGGGCCTTTCGACTCCGACGGCGCCTTGACCTCGAACAGATACATGTCTCGGACCAATGTCCCGTCCTCGCGGATCTTGCCGTTCTTGGTCATGAAGTCGTTGACCGGCGTCGCCTTCATCTGCTTGACGACGGTCGGGCCGTCGTCGCTCCCCGTCGTCTTGATCGCGTTCAGATAATGCGTGACGGCGCCGTACACCCCGGCCTGCACCATCGTCGGCTGACGTTTCATCTTGTCGAAAAACCGCTTGGACCAGGCGCGGGTCTCGTCGTTCTGATCCCAATAGAAGGCCTCGGTCAGCTGCAGCCCGTGCGCGGCCTGGAGGCCGAGACTGTGGATGTCGGTGACGAAGACGAGCAGACCGGCGAGCTTCTGGCCGCCCTCGACGACGCCGAATTCGGCCGCCTGCTTGATCGAGTTGATCGTGTCACCGCCGGCATTGGCGAGACCGATGATCTTGGCTTTCGAGGCCTGCGCCTGCAGCAGGAAGGAAGAGAAATCCGCATTGTTGAGCGGCACACGAACCTTGCCGAGGACCTTGCCGCCGTTCGCCTCGACGACCTTCTCCGTGTCGCGCTCGAGGGCGTGGCCAAAGGCGTAGTCCGCGGTAATGAAGAACCAGGTATCGCCGCCCGCTTTGACGACAGCGCTGCCGGTGCCGTTCGCCAATGCGACGGTGTCGTAGGTCCAGTGGACCGAGGTCGGTGAGCAGGCCTTGCCGGTGAGGTCTGAGGCCGCGGCACCCGAGATCAGGAACACCTTGTTCTTGCTACGCGCGACCTGCTGGACGGCGAGCGCGACGCTCGATGTCGGCACGTCGACGATCGCGTCGACCCCGTCATTGTCGAACCATTGCGTGGCGATCGCCGAGCCGACATCGGGTTTGTTCTGGTGATCGGCGCTGATCAGCTCGATCTTCTTGCCGTTCACGGCGCCGCCGAAATCGGCGATTGCCATCCGCGCCGCCTCGACCGACCCGCCGCCGCCGATGTCGGCGTAGAGGCCGGACATGTCGTTGAGAACGCCGAGCTTGATGACATCCCCGGAAATCTGGGCGATGGCCGGGGCGGTCAGCGCCAGAACGGCGGCAACGGCGATAATAGCGATCTTCATGTGCATTCCTTTTTCGTCAAACCCCGAGATACTGGTGCAGCTTGTCGAGGTTCTGGGCGAGATCCTGGTTGCGGATCATGTCGATGACGCGGCCGTGCTCGACGACGTAGTGGCGATCGGCGAGGGTCGCCGCGAAGTGAAAGTTCTGCTCGACGAGAAGGATCGTAAAGCCCTTTTGCTTCAAGGTGCGGATGACCGCGCCGATCTGCTGAACGATGACCGGGGCAAGGCCCTCGGTCGGCTCGTCGAGCAGCAGCAGGGTGGCGCCGGTGCGCAAGATCCGGCCGATCGCCAGCATCTGCTGCTCGCCGCCGGACAGCTTGGTGCCCTGGCTGCGCCGCCGCTCCTCGAGGTTGGGAAAGATCGCGTAGATTTCTCCTACCGTCATGCCGCCGGCCGACACCACTGGAGGCAGCAGCAGGTTCTCCTCGACATCGAGGCTGGCAAAGATGCCGCGCTCCTCCGGGCAATAGGCGATGCCGAGCCGCGCGATCCGGTTCGAGGGGAGCCCGGTAAGCTCGGTGCCGCGGAAGGCGATCGAGCCCCGCCGCTGCGGAACGATCCCCATGATCGCTCGCAAGGTCGTCGTCTTGCCGGCGCCGTTGCGCCCGAGCAGGGTCACCACTTCCCCTTCGGCGACGGCAAAGCTCATCCCGTGCAGGATGTGCGACTCGCCGTACCAGGCGTGCAGTTCGTCGACCCGCAGCAGCTCGCGCGCAGAGGGCGACGCCTCAGGCATGACCGGTCCCGAGATAGGCCTCGACGACCTCGGGATCGTTCGACACGGTGGCGTAATCGCCTTCGGTCAGGATGCGACCGCGGGTCAGCACCGTGATCATGTGCGAGAGATCGGCAACCACGGACAGATTGTGCTCGACCATCAGGACAGTGCGGTCGGCCGACACCTGGCGGATCAGCGCCGCGATGCGGCCGATCTCCTCTTGCCCGAGCCCCGCCATCGGCTCGTCGAGCAGCAGCATCTCCGGATCGAGCGCGAGCGTCGTGGCGATTTCGAGCGCCCGTTTGCGGCCGTAAGCGAGCTCGCTCGCCAATTCATCGCCAAAGCCTGACAGTCCGACGGCATCGAGGAGTGCCTCGGCCGGAGCGTCGAGGCGGTCGAGAACGCGCCCCGAGCGCCAGAAGTGAAACGAATTGCCGAGTTTGTGCTGCAAGGCCACACGGACATTGTCGCGCACGCTCAGATGCGGAAAGACCGCGGAGATCTGGAACGAGCGCACCATGCCGCGACGGGCGATCTCGGCGGGCTTGAGGGCGGTGATGTCGCGGCCGTTGTAGATGATCTGCCCGGCGCTGGGGTCGAGAAACTTTGTCAAGAGATTGAAGACGGTCGTCTTGCCCGCGCCGTTCGGGCCGATAAGCGCGTGGATCGTGCCGCGGCGGATTTTGAGATCCACCCCCTGCACCGCGTTGAAGCCGCGGAACTCCTTGGTCAGACCGCGGGTCTCGAGAATTGCGTCGTCCACGCGTGAAGCCCCCGCGACCCGCCCGAAGCGGGCGGGTGTTGTTATCGTTGCGCCGCCCACCCTAATGCGAAAGATGGATGACCGGCAACCGGGCAACCGGATCGTGGATTGCTTTTCTTCTCTGAAGCTTACAGATGCGACCCTATCCGCGTATCGACTTAAGCAGGGGCTGCATACGGAACCGGGCATCCTCGATGACGAGGTAGCGCCCAAACAGCCTCAGGCTGAACCGCTCGACAGCGGTCTCCAGGCGGGTCCACTTCCAGAGACGTTTTTCGGGATGAAGGCGCAGGAGCACAAGCCCCCGCACCGCCATCTCCGAGCGGAACATGGGCGTGGTTCATCTCGGTCGATTCGGTCGGCGCAAAGCTCGCCGCCGTCGCGGTCGGTAATGCTTGCGGCCACCGCTTTTGGAGGCCGAGCTTGCCTCTTAATACCGCAACTATGCGATTTAGTCAATGTAAAAGGGGCTCATTTAGATGCCGATTCAGCAAGCGCGAAACGTGCGGCCGAGTTCCGCTGCCGATCCGTTGCCAAGCGCCTTCCGGCACCCAAAATTTCCGCTGTCGCCGGGGTCGCCCGAAGCACATTCAAGGAATTGATTTAAATAGATTTTTGATGGTCACAAGGACAATTTTTGGGTGCAAAAACGCATTTTTCCGCTGCCGACAGGGGAATGGGAGACAAGCGTCCGTCGCGGTCCGTCCCGCCTCGAATCCTCATGCGACCGTCCCCACGGTAGCAACAACGTGGGCCCCTCCCTGCGGGCGAGACCGGAAACCCGGTTTCCGCCCCAGCGCATCCTCCACCGAGAAGACGAAGGCGTACAAAGGGATCTCTCGAATGACCACTGCCGCGATCCGGCGCTTCGCCGTTCCGAGCCCGGAAGAGCTGATCGAGCGGGCGCGCAGCATGGTCCCCGAGATCCGGGCGCTTGCCGAAGAGACAGAGCGCAATCGCAACGTTCTCCTCTGCATCATCGACAAGATCCGCGATGCAGGGCTGTTGCGAACCTGCCGGCCGAAGGAGTTCGGCGGCTTCGAATATGAGGCGAGGTGGCACTCAGGATCGCGCTCACGATCTCGGCGGCGCGCGCTTCCACCGGCTGGGCGGTCAATGGTGCCGTCTCCAACGGCCGATCGATCGCTCACTTCCCGATCGAAGCCCAACGCGAGGTCTGGGACGGCGACGAGGATCCCTTCACCTGCGTCGCGCCCACCGGCACCGCCGTTCCGGTCGACGGCGGGTATCTCTTGAGCGGCGCCTGGTCGTTCGCCAGCGGCTGCGACGCCGCGAGCTGGAGAAAGCCTTCCCGTTAACCAGGGAAAGACTGCGATGACGCGGTGCGCGCCGCTTCGATCACCAACCCGGGGCCTTAGGCGCAGCCGGTGACGGCGCGGCGGGCCATCACGCCGACGAGATGGGCGCGGTACTCGGCGCTGGCATGAATGTCGGAGTTCAGCCCGTCCTGCAGGATCGTGATGTCCTTGATGGCGTCCGGGGTAAACGATCGCGCCAGTGCCGCTTCCATCTCGGGGACGCGGAAGACGCAGGGTCCCGCACCGGTCACCGCGACGCGTACACCAGAGCCGGTGCGGGCGACAAAGACGCCGACGATCGCATAGCGCGAGGCCGGGTTCTTGAATTTCATGTAGCAGGCGGCCTGCGGTTTCGGCAGCCTGACCGCGGTGACGATCTCGAGCCGGTCGAGTGCGGTCTCGAATATGCCGGTGAAGAAATTGTCGGCCGCGATCTCGCGCCTGGTCGTCTGCACGGTGCCGCCGAGCCCGACGACGGCGGCCGGGTAGTCGGCCGCCGGGTCATTATTGCTGATCGATCCGCCGATCGTGCCGCGATTGCGCACGGCGGGGTCGCCGATCATGTGGGCGAGTGCCGCGAGCGCCGGGATCGCCTGCTTGACCAACGGCGAGCGCTCCACCTCGGCATGCCTTGTCATCGCGCCGATAACGAGCGCGTCGCCGGCGTCGGTGATGCCGCGCAACGACGCGATCGCGGCGAGATCGACGAGATCGGACGGCTTGGCGAGGCGAAACTTCAGGGTCGGGACCAGGGTCATCCCGCCGGCCACGAGCTTGGCCTCCTCGTTGGCGCCGAGCAGGCTTGCGACCTCATCGAGGCTTGTTGGCTTATGGTAGTTGAATTCGTACATCGGGCTCTCCCTATTCTGCGGCGAGCGGTGTGCGGTGCTGCTGGATGATGCGCCAGAGCTTCTCGGGCGTGGCCGGCATGTCGATATGCCGGACCCCGAGCGGCTTCAAGGCGTCGACGAGCGCGTTGGTGATCGCCGCCGGCGCGCCGATCGCTCCGGCTTCGCCGCAGCCCTTCACCCCCAGCGGGTTGTGCGTGCACAAGGTCGTGTTGGTCGACAGCGCGAAGGTGGGCAGATCATCGGCCCGCGGCATCGCATAGTCGGTATAGGAGCCGGTCAACAGCTGGCCGCTCTCTTTGTCGTAGACGCACCCTTCGAGCAATGCCTGGCCGATGCCCTGGGCGAGCCCGCCATGGACCTGACCCTCGACGATCAGCGGGTTGATGATCCGCCCGAAATCATCGCTCGCCGTGAAGTTGACGACCGCGACTTGCCCGGTCTCGAGGTCGATCTCGACTTCGGCGATGTGTGCGCCCGACGGGAAGGTGAAGTTCTTCGGGTCGTAGAACGCGGTCTCGTCGAGACCGGGCTCCAGTTCCTCGTGCGGGAAGTTGTGCGGCACATAAGCGGTCAACGCCACCTCGCCCAAACTCTTCGACCGGTCGGTGCCGGCGACGGTGAAATTGCCGTCCTTGAACTCGACATCGGCCTCGGCGGCCTCGAGCAGGTGGGCGGCGATCTTGCGACCCTTGGCGACGACCTTGTCCATCGCCTTGACGATCGCCGAGCCGCCGACGGCGAGCGAACGCGAGCCATAGGTGCCCATGCCGAAGGGGATCTTCGCGGTGTCGCCATGGACGATCTCGACGCTCTCGATCGGGATGCCCAACCCGTCCGCGACGAGCTGGGAGAAGGTGGTCTCGTGGCCCTGGCCATGACTGTGCGATCCGGTCAGGACCGACACGCTGCCGGTCGGGTGAACACGGAGCTCGGCACTCTCGTAGAGCCCGGCGCGGGCGCCGAGCGCCCCGGCGACGGCCGAGGGGGCGATGCCGCAGGCCTCGATATAGGTGGCGATGCCGATGCCGCGCAGTTTTCCGCGCGCCATCGCCTCGCGGCGGCGGGCCTCGAATCCTTGGTAATCAGCCGCCTTTAGCGCCAGTTCGAGAGTGGCCCCGTAATCGCCGCTGTCGTATTGCAACGCGACCGGGGTCTGGTACGGATAGGCGTCCTTCGGGATGAAGTTGCGGCGGCGCAGCTCGACCGGATCCATGCCGATCTCGTCGGCCGCGAGGTCGACGATCCGTTCGAGCAGAAAGGTCGCCTCGGGACGGCCCGCCCCGCGATAGGCGTCGACCGGCACGGTATGGGTGAAGACCGCTTTGGTCTCGACATAGATCGCGGGGGTCGTGTAGGTGCCGGCGAGCAACGTCCCGTAGAGGTAGGTCGGGATGCTCGGGGCAAAGGTCGAGAGATACGCCCCCATATTGGCGACCGTCGAGACCTTGAGCCCGAGAAACTTTGCCTGCTGATCGAGGGCGAGCTCGACATGGGTGACGTGGTCGCGGCCGTGCGCATCGGACACGAAGCTCTCCGAGCGCTCGGCCGTCCATTTGACCGGCCGGTGCACCTTGCCGGCGGCCCAGGTCACGATCGCCTCTTCGGCGTAGTGGTAGATCTTGGAGCCGAAGCCGCCGCCGACATCGGGGGCGACGACCCGCAGCCGCGCCTCGGGGATGTGCAGCACGAAGGCACCCATCAACAGGCGGATCACATGCGGGTTCTGGCTCGTCGTGTAGAGCGTGTACTCGCCGGTCGCACGGTTGAATTCGCCGATCGCGGCGCGCGGCTCCATCGCATTCGGGACGAGGCGGTTGTTGACGAGGTCGAGCTTGACGATCCGCGTCGCCTTGGCAAAGGCGGCCTCGACCGCGGCGAGATCGCCGAGGTGCCAGTCGTAGCATAGATTGCCCGGCGCCTCGCTGTTGACTTGCGGCGCGCCCGGCTGGAGCGTCGCGACCGGGTCGATGGCGGCAGGTTCCTCGGCATAGTCCACGTTGAGAAGCTCGGCCGCGTCACGGGCCTGAGCCAGGGTCTCGGCGATGACCACGGCCACCTGGTCGCCGACATAGCGGACCCGGTCGACCGCCAGCACCGGGTGCGGCGGCTCGGCCATCGGCGAGCCGTCCTTCGAATGGATCTGCCAGCCGCAAGGCAGACCACCGACACCGTCGGCCGCCATGTCCTTGCCGGTATAGACCGCGACGACCCCGGGCGCCCGTTGCGCCGTCGTGGTATCGATCCCTGCGATCCGGGCATGCGCGTGGGGGCTGCGCAGGATGTACGCATAGAGCTGGCCCGGCCGGTCGATGTCGTCGGTGTAAGTGCCCCCTCCGGTCAGAAAGCGGTAATCCTCACGCCGTCGGACCGGCGTTCCGATCGTGGCCACGGCCTTACTCCGCGGCCGCGCCATGGGCGTTGGGCGGCGCCTCGCCGCGCATCACCGCCGCGCCCTCGGCGATCGCCAGCACGATGTTGTGGTAACCGGTGCAGCGGCAGAGGTTACCCTCGAGATACTCGCGGATCTCGCGCTCGGTCGGGTTGGGGTTGTTTTTGACTAGGTCGAGCGCGCTCATGACCATGCCGGGGGTGCAGAAGCCGCATTGCAGCGCGTGGTTGTTGCGGAACGCCTCCTGCATCGGATGCAACGTGTCGCCGGTCGCCACCCCCTCGATCGTCAGCACCGAGCGGCCCTCGGCCTGGACCGCCAGCAGGGTGCAGGCCTTGACCGCCTCGCCGTCGACATGGACGACGCAGGCGCCGCACTGGCTGGTGTCGCAGCCGACATGGGTGCCGGTCAGTCCGAGCTGTTCGCGCAGCAGCTGCACCAACAGGGTACGGCCTTCGACCGTCGCCGAGACCGGCTTGCCGTTCACGGTGAGGCTCACCGTCTTTTGCATCCCAAACCTCCCTGGATCGAGCATCCCGCCACGGAACGGCCGCGGCCGGCCGGAGTTTCGTGCCGGCTCCGCCTCGGGTCAAGGCGTTACCGCACTCGGCGCATCGCGTCCTAGCGGGTGAAAAAATAGAGCAGCACGATGATGATCACCGCCAACCCGGTGACCCACACGGCCGGTGGAAGCCGGGCGCTCGTCGGTCTCGGCAGGGGCAACGGCGGCGGGGTTGCGACCGCGACCTGCTCCGGCTCCGCGACAGGAGCTGTCGGCGCCTCGTCCGCCGTAGTCTCGGCAGCTGCCGGTGCGGGTTGTTCGGTTGCCATCGCGGCGGCGAAATGCCCGAAGAAGTCGCCCGCCATCTTGCGCGCGACCCCGTCGATCAGCCGCGAGCCGACCTGCGCGAGCTTGCCGCCAACCTGCGCCTGGACGGCATAGGTCAACAGGGTCGCCGCACCGTCTTCGGCTAGGTTGACCTTGGCGCCGCCCCTGGCAAAGCCGGCGACACCGCCGCTGCCCTCGCCGCTGATCGTGTAGCTTTGCGGCGGGTCGAGATCCGACAACGTCACCTTGCCGCCAAAGGTAGCCCTCACGGGTCCGACCGAGGCAACGACCCTACCGTTGAACTCGGTATCGGACACCTTTTCGAGCGTCTGGCAACCAGGGATGCACTGTTTGAGGACTTCCGGATCGTTGAGCCCCTCCCAGACGCGCTGGCGCGGGGCCGGGATGCGAAATTCACCGGTCATCTCCATCGGCATCGTCCTTTCCAGCCCGGCCCAAGTGTGGTCCGAGGTGAAGGCGTTTGCAACTGCGTGGCTGGGAATAAGATGCCCTTTGCTGCGGTCTTCCAGAGGCGGGGTAGTGCGGATGGCGTGGATCGCCGAGCGGCGGCGGCGCAGTCGATTCGAGAGTGTGGTGTTGCCGCACCTGGACGCCGCCTATGCGTTGGCACGGTGGCTGACGCGCAACGACGCCGATGCGGCAGACGTCGTGCAGGAGGCCGTGCTGCGGGCATTTCGCTATTTCGACACGTATCGAGAGGGCGATGCAAAGAGCTGGATACTGAGGATCGTGCGTCGCACCTGCTACAGTTGGCTCGAACGCAACCGCCCGGCGGATATCGTCCCGCTCGACGAGGAGGGGATGCTCGACGAGAGCGTGGCGAGCGTGCCCGTCGCGGCGGCCAATACCGAGGCGCTGCTCCACAATCGGTCCGATCTGCGCCGTCTGGATGTACTGATCGAGGCGCTGCCGGCGCCGCTGCGCGAGGTGATCGTGCTGCGCGAGCTCAACGAACTCGGCTACCGCGAGATCGCGGAGATCACCGGCGTACCTATCGGCACGGTGATGTCGCGGCTCCACCGCGCGCGCTCGGCGCTACGCCGGACCTGGGAGGGAAAGGACATTGGTGATGCAATGTGACGAGGTTCGCCCGCGGCTCGATGCCTATATCGACGACGAGCTCGCCGAGGCAGAGCGGGCACAGCTGCGCGACCATTTCGTGGATTGTCCGGAGTGCGGCCCGGAGGCGACGGCGCTCGAGCGCCTGCGCGACGGCATCCGACAATCTGCTCCGTCCTATCGTGCACCGGAGGCGTTGCGTTCCCAGATCCGCTTTGCGCTCCGCCAGGAGGCGGCTACGAGCGCGCGCGCAACGAGGCCGGCACCGGGCTGGCTCGCCTATGCCGCCTCGATCATGCTCGCTGTTGCCGTCGGCTCGGGCGGCACCTTGCTGATCACCGCAGAGCGGCACGAGGATGCCGTTGCCAATGAGCTGATCGACAGCCATCTGCGCTCGTTGCTCGGCAACCATCTGACCGATGTCGCCTCCTCGGACCAGCATACGGTCAAGCCGTGGTTTGCCGGGCGCAGCGACGTGTCGCCGCCGGCCGTCGACCTCGCCGTGGAGGGTTTTCCCTTGGTCGGCGGCCGCCTCGACCTGATCGCCGGAAAGCCGGTCCCGGCGCTCGTTTACCGGCGCCGCGAGCACGTGATAAACGTTTTCGTGCTGCCGGCGTCGCGCAGCGATCTCGGTGTGAACCTGACCCGCCGCGGCTATAGCCTGCGCCACTGGGACGAGGGCGATCTCGGCTTTTGGGCCGTTACCGACGCTGCTCCGACCGAGCTCGCCGAATTCGAGCGCGTGTTCCGGGCCGCGACGAACGGCTGACCACAGCAAGATTCTCCAAGTGGCGCGGCTGCGGCGGATGTAGAATTGTCTCATGACGGCAAGCGGCTTTGCTCTGTTCGACACGGCGATTGGACCGTGCGGCATCGCGTGGGGTGGGCAGGGGGTCGCCGGCGTGCAGCTCCCGGAGGCGGGTGAGCCGGAGACACGCGCGCGGATGTTTCAACGATTTCCTGCGGCCGGGGAAGCGCCGCCGCCGCCCGAGGTCCAGCAGGCGATCGAGCAGATGGTGGCGCTGCTGTGCGGCGCGTCGAGCGATCTTTCTGCCATCGCGCTCGACATGGACCAGGTGCCGGCCTTTCACCGCCGCGTCTACGAGGTCGCGCGTGCCATTCCGCCGGGCATGACATTGTCCTATGGCGACGTTGCGGCGCGGGTCGGCGCACCGGGTGCCGCGCGCGCTGTGGGACAGGCGCTCGGGCGAAATCCATTCCCGATCGTCGTCCCGTGCCATCGCGTGCTCGCCGCCGGCGGCAAGATTGGCGGCTTTTCCGCGCAAGGAGGCGTCGTAACCAAGCGCCGCATGCTCGCGATCGAAGGCGCCCAGTTGAATGGCGCGAAGCCGCTCTTGGATGGCGAAGGGGTGTTCTGCTTTGATCCGGACCTCGCCGTCGTGCACCTGCGCGCCGCGGATTCGGTGCTCGCGCGCGTTATCGACGAGGTCGGGCCGTTTCGCATGCAGCTTAAGCCTGCGCCGACCGTTTTCGCCGCGCTCGCTGAGGCGATCGTCTATCAGCAGCTCAACGGCAAGGCAGCGGCAGCGATTTTCGCGCGCATGAGCGCACTCTTTCCGCGCGGGCGTCCGACGTCCGGGCGTATGCTCCGCACACCCGAAGAAAAGTTGCGCGGCGCCGGGCTCTCTCGGTCGAAGCTGCTGTCGCTGCGCGACCTCGCGCAAAAAGCTGAGGACGGCGGAATCCCGACATTCGCCGAAATCCAGGGCATGGCGGACGAGACGATCATCGAGCGACTTTCGGAGGTGCGCGGCATCGGCCGCTGGACCGCCGAGATGCTGCTGATGTTTCGGCTCGGCCGTCCGGATGTCCTGCCCGTAGACGATTACGGCGTCCGCAAAGGCTTCGCGATCGCGTTCGACAGAAGCGAGTTGCCGTCACCCAAAGAGCTCGCGGCTTATGGCGACCGTTGGAGGCCGTATCGGACGGCGGCCAGCTGGTATCTATGGCGGGTGGTGCAGCAGGCGACGGCGCGCAAAGTTATGCCGCTGGGCCCTGCCGAGGAGGAGCCATGAATCTCGAAGGCGGATGCGCGTGCCGAACGATCCGATACAGGCTGACCGAGAGTCCGCTGATCGTTCACGCATGTCACTGTCGCGACTGCCAGCGTCTGACCGGCGGTCCGTTCGTGATCAACATCTGGATCGAGGGGATGTTCGTCGAACCCGGCCCGGTGGCTCCGAAATCGTTCCGCCTCGCCGGAGGCACCGGCAAGCACCACGACGTCTTCTTTTGCGAGGCATGCGGCACCACGCTGTGGAGCCGCTATCACATCGTGCCCGGCGACTGCCTGTTCGTGCGCGCCGGGACGCTCGACAAGCCCGAAGCGGTCAGACCGGATGTTCACATCTACACACGCAGCAAGGTGCCGTGGCTGGCTCTGCCGGAAGGCGTGCCGGCATTCCAAACGGGCTACAAGATCGACGAAGTCTGGTCGACCGAGAGCAAGGAGCGGCTGCGCCGCAACCGTGCTGGGCAAGCCTGATCCTCCCGTGCTTGCACCTATGAGGGCGGGTCTTGTCGGCCAGCGCCGCGCGCGAAATACAACGAAAATCGAGCTTTTTCCCCTAGAAGGCTATGGCTGGCAGATAAAATAGCTCGATGTTTCAGTCGCTTACACGTGAAATTCGTTACTTAGCGGATCAATGGAAGATCAATGGAATTTTTCCGCCGATCAACGAATTTTTTCGGCCTAACAATGGAATAACAATGGAATAACAATGGAATTGGCGCGGGCCGCGAAAACGGGACGTCGGCGCATGGCAGCCACCAGCGTTTTTCGGACCGAGTCAACCTCGGTGATCGACTATCGGTGCGAGGCCGGGCCGGGGGACGCGCCGTTCATCGAGGTCCACAATAGCTTTTCCATCTCCTATGTGCGGAGCGGGACCTTCGGTTGCCGCGCCCGGGGCCGATCGTTCGATCTGGTGGCGGGGTCGATCCTCGTCGGCCATCCCGGTGAAGAGTACATCTGCACGCACGAACATGCCGCCGGCGATCAATGCCTGTCGTTTCACTTCACTCCGGCGCTGATCGAAGCGATCGGATATCGACCCGACATCTGGCGCACGGTCTGCGTGCCGCCGCTGCCCCAGCTGATGGTCCTCGGCGAGATGGCTCAGGCGGCCGCCGAGGGTGCCAGCGAACTCGGCCTCGACGAACTCGGCATGCTGCTCGCAGCGCGCTTCGTCGAGATCCTCTCCGGACGGCAGCGAAGATTTTCCGAAGCCCGGGCATGCGACCGTCGCCGCGCGGTCGAAGCGGCACTGTGGATCGACGCGAACGCGCATGAGCCGATCGATCTGGAGAGCACAGCCAGGGAGTTTGGGCTCAGCGCGTTTCACTTCTTGCGGCTCTTCGCAAGGGTCCTGGGCGTGACCCCGCACCAGTACCTGATCCGCTCCCGGCTGCGCCGGGCGGCCCGCCTGCTGGCCGACGACACGAGGCCGATCACCGAAGTGGCACTCGATGTCGGGTTCGGCGACCTATCCAACTTCGTGCGCACCTTCCATCGCGCCGCCGCGGTGTCGCCACGCAGCTTTCGCCAAGCGGCGAAGGGAAACCGCGGGATCTTCCAAGATCGGCACGCCGTCGCAAATTATGGGCGGAGGCGCGCCTAAGCCGATTTCGCCTCAATCGCGGCCGACGCCCTACGCGCGCGTGGAACTCAGGCACATCGAGGCCACCGGTTCGCCTCGACGCAGGGTTACTCCGCCGCAGCGGGGAGAGGCAGACCGTCGAGCGCGCCCGGGGCGAGGATCTTGCTCGCTGACAGGATCTCGATCTCGACTATGCGATTGGCCGCGTCGAAGTGAAGGATCACGCCTGGATACACCTCCTCGCCTTCGCTCGGCCCAGGCGCAAAGCTGATATCAAACGCATCCGCTTGCGGATCGTAAGTCACGGTTGCCATCGGCGGCGGGCTCCTCGGTCCAAGAACGTTGTCACGACTACGAAATCACTTCCAATGGCATAAAACACAACCCGCACGGCGCGGCCGCCCAACTCGGGGATGCGGCGCCACGCCAGCGTCACTGCCGGGTTGTCAGGATCCGGCATGCTGTATTCGGGTTGTTGGATTATAGCTTCGATCCAGGGCTCTTTGATGCCGTCGCGCGCCATGCGGTCGCGGGTGTGCCTGGTCAAGATCAGCGCCATGGTTCGAGTATTTGAACATTCAGCCCGCCCTCGAGCCAGGCTGCCACATCTAATGCCTGGCGCGCCGATCGAGGAGCTGCATCAGGCCGGGCTTGTGTGGACAAGCGGGGCAGAGGCGGTCGATCAGGCCCAGCGGGCTCGGGGCGCGCGAAGGGCGCGAGCTCATGGCCCTGATCACAGGCTCGGCGGTGGGGTGAAGCCGCCGAACTCGCGCTCGACGAAGCCGGCGAAGGCAATCGTTGTATTGTCGTCGAGGTAGCCGCCGATGATCTGCACGCCGATCGGCAGGCCGCCGTCGGTGTGCGCGATCGGCATGGTTGTCGCCGGCAGCCCGTTCGAGGTCGCGATGCCGGCCCACGCGAGCTGGTTGCCGTATGGCACCTTCTTGCCGTCGATGTCGAGCTCGCGTGTCCGCATCGGCGAGTGGTCGTGCGGGAAGGCGGCGGTCGGCATCGGCGGGCACAGCACGACGTCGACGTCCTGGAACAGCGCCTGCCAGCGCGCCCGCAAGCCGGTCCGAACCCGGCCTGTCTTGATCCAAGCCGCGTGGGTCATTGTCAGGCCTCGCAGACGCGCGGCCGGGATGCTCAAATCGTCGGGCGACAGCGCCTGAGCCGCGGCTTCGACGCGCAGGCGGTCATCGGGCAAGAGGTCGGCGCTGAAAAACGCCGCCAGCAGCTCGACGTAATTGCGTGTCGTGCTTGCCAGGTCGGGCATTTTAGAGCTCGTGCGGAGGACCGTGCAGCCGAGCTTCGCGAGGTGATCGGCGAGCCCGTCGAGTGCCGCGCTCATACTCGCTGCGGTCGGGCACAGCGGATGCTCGCCGATCACCAGGACGCGGAAATCGGCGAGCTGGTCGTGGCGCGGCGGCGGCAGCGCCAGCTTGTAGCCGATGCCGTCCCACAATTCGTCCGGTCCCGCCAACACCGCCAGTTCGAGCGCAAGGTCGGCGGCGTTTCGCGCCATCGGCCCAATCACTGCAAAAGTCGATGCCGCCGGGATGGCCGGTGTCTGCGGCGGGCCGGCGCCGCGCGCCCGGTCGAAATCGCGCACGACGACCGCGTTGATTTTGGGGTCGAGCGCCTCGATGCGGGCAATCGCGCTGTCGACCAGCTCGCGCGACGAAACTTGCCGACCGGCGAGCGCCGGCACCAGCTCGCCGGCGGTGCGGTACACCGGCCCTACCTGATCCGGGGCGGCGGTCGCCTTGGCCGACGCCAAGGCGGCGGCCGCGCCGACCGCGGCGATGAACGAGCGCCGGCTTGGTTCGCGTTCCATAGCTGCTCCCCTTATCGCGGCACGGCCTCTGTGAAAGCCGCATAATTGCTTATTATGACTAATTTGTTAGAGTTCGCGAGCTGTTCCACTTCTTGAAAACGCAAGAGTCGTTACGCATTTTCTCGAAGAAAAGTAGCGAGGAGGAACTCTGCTATGCCGCAAGCGAAACGCAACTTAAAGTTAAAGCGTCCAAGCAAAGTTGTATCGGTGGCCGGAATCGCCGGCGCCTTTTTGGCGTCATCGACCAGCGGATCGGTGGCGGATATACCGCCGCAAAGTATGGCGCCGTTTCAGGTCCTCAACCTGGGTGAGGAGGAAATCTCGGACGTCAGCCTTGCGACTTTCCATTTCGTCGACGGAGAAAGCCTGGAAACGCAGCTGCCAAGGGTACAACTCGCTCGAGGAGGCTGCGGCGGCGGATGCGGCGGATGCGGCGGACGCGGCGGCTGCGGCGGACGCGGCGGGTGCGCCGGCTTTAGAGGCTGCGGCGGCTGCGGCGGCGGGTGCGCCGGCTTTAGAGGCTGCGCCGGCTTTAGAGGCTGCGGGAGGGGCTGTGGCTTTGGCTTTGGCTGCGGCGGCTGTGGCGGCTGTGGTTGGGGCGGCTGCTGCTTGTCATGGGGAGGGTGCTTGTATTGCTAACCGGTCTACCTTCCGATTACGTAGACACGCGCAGGTCGTGAGAGCCGGATTTGACCACGTTCGGTCCGGCAACGACGTCTTGTTTGCAGAGCTGCGAAGGTGGCGCGCGCGTCAGGCGTGTGCACGGCCGCCGGTTGGGCGGCCAATTTATCGAGCGAAATTCTAGATTCAGAAAAGCTGGTGCGCGAGCCCGGTAATAGAGGGCTGACAATCGAAGAATGCGTCTGCCGCGCGCGTCCAGAGCCGTGGCGAAGGCGTGTGTGCTGACCTCATGACAGGCAATCAGGGAAACAGCTTTACCCAGCAAAACGGCAAGGGCATTCCGCAGTTCGCGCCGAATTTCACCGTCTATGTGCTGCCGCCCGATGTCGTGTGCCTCTATTCGGAGGACCGGAAGTTTTTGCTGCACGGCGAGCTCTATTGTGCGCTCGCCTCCGCGATAGCTAAGGGCGGAAAAAGTTTTCGGGAGCTCGTTCGCGAGCTGGAGCCGGATTTTCCGTCCGACAAAATCCATGAGGCCTTAACGCGGCTGCTCGACCGCCACCATGTCATCCCGATGTCGCGGGGTTCGAATGGCGCCGCGGCCGCCTATTGGGCGAGCCTTGGGCTATCGCCGGAGACTGCGGAGCGAAATCTCCAGAAATGTCGTGTGCGCATTCAATCGATCAATGTGGAGGGAGCAACGGAACTCGGGGCCGCCCTGAGCGAACTCGGCGTTAGCGTCGTCAAGCGCTCCCCCGGCCTGACGGTCACGTTGGTGAACGATTATCTCGAAGCGCAATTGGCAGAATTGAACGGGCGGCATTTATCGGACCGCACTCCTTGGGTGCTCGTCCAGCCTTCCGGCATTTTCCCGCTGGTGGGGCCGGTGTTCCGCCCAGGCGAAAGCGCCTGCTGGATGTGTCTTGCCGAGCGGATGAAAAGGAACCGGGAGGTCAAGGCGCTCCTCGACCGCAGACAGGCCCGCTGCGTCGCCGTTTCGCCATTGGCCGGGAACACGTTCGGACAGAGCGCCATCCAGCTTGCGGCCGTCGAGATCGCCAAAGCGATCGCCACCGGTTTTCGCACTCAATTGAGCGATCACATCATCAGCCTCGACCTGTTGGGCTCGACCATCGTGAAGCATAATGTGGCGCTCCGCCCGCAATGTCCGAGCTGCGGCCGCGAGAAGCTGCGTGACCCCCGCCGTGAGCCAGCGCCGATCGAGCTTGGCGCGGGCAACAGGCTGGTCATGACGAGCGGCGGGTACCGCAGCGTTTCGCCGTCGGCCACGGTTGCGCGTTTTCGCAGGCACGTGAGCCCGCTCACCGGCGTTGTCTCGCGTCTCGAGCGCATTCAGGCCGATTTGCCCTTGAACACCAACTACCATGCCGCGCACAATTTTTCAGGACCGTCCGAGACGGTCAATGAGCTCAGGGTGGGGTTGAGCAGCGGCAGTTTCGGCAAGGGCAGCACTTCCGAACAGGGCGAAGCCAGCGCGCTCATGGAGGCGATCGAGCGCTATTCCGGGATTTTCCAGGGCGACGAGATCCGAGCAAAGCGGCGCTTTGCCGATTTCCCGGCAGGCCAGGCCATCGCCCCGAACAAAGTCCTGCTGTTTAGCGACGCGCAGTTGCGGCGAAGCCGGATGCCGACGCCGGGTTCGGACGATTTTGATGCGATCCCGGCGTTATTCGATCGATCGGCCGAGATGGACTGGTCGCCGGTCTGGTCCCTGCGCGACAGGCGCTTCAAACATCTTCCGACCGGCCTGTTGTATTTCTTTTACAAGGGTCCCGCCGCCTTTGCCGCGGATTCCAACGGCTGCGCGGCCGGCAATACGCTCGAGGAAGCCATCGTCCAGGGATTCCTCGAGCTGGTAGAAAGGGATGGATACGCGATCTGGTGGTACAATCGATTGCAACGGCCGCAATTAGACCTCAGCCCGTTTGATGACTCCTACGTCCGCGATCTGCAAAGGCAGCTGGCCGAAAGCGGTCGCAAGCTTTGGGTGCTCGATGTCACCAGCGATCTCGGGGTTCCGACCTTTGTGGCGGTAACGCACTGGATGCAAAACGGGCGGGAAAATATCGAATTCGGATCCGGCGCGCACTTCGATACGAAAATCGCCTTGTTGCGTGCGCTGACGGAGCTCAACCAATTTCTGTCCTTGGGTCTCATGGGCGGCGGGACCGGGGAGAAATCGAGCCTCGACGGCGCCACTCCATTGCGCCTGCAGGATTATCCCTATTTGACGCCAAGCGGAAAGCCACTGGTCCCTGCGGACTTCGGCTCGAAGTTTGGCGATCTCGACACGAGCGAGCAGGTGAGCGCCTGCGTGCGCCTCGCCAAGCAAGCCGGCCTGGACTTCCTCGTCCTCGATCAGACTCGTCCGGACATTGAGGTGCCGGTCGTCAGAGTCATCGTTCCCGGATTGCGGCATTTCTATCGCCGCTTCGGGCGTGGCCGGCTTTACGATGTGCCGATAAAGCTCGGATTGCGCGACAGGCCGCTCAAAGAAAACGAGTTCAACCCGATTCACCCCCACACCTGAAGGCCCGCGCTTGCGCGCTCCCGGACCAAAGAGAGCGCGAGGAGCTGCGCCAAGAAATGTTTTCGCCCGGCTCCGCAGCAACGTCACCCTCGAAACGCAGGCGGAGGGAGAAATCGCCGTTTGCTTCGAGGGCTATTCAGTCGGCTTGGGACGATTCAGCGCGGGCGCCGCGGATCGCGCGCAAAACCTGCGCATAGGCCTGCCGCTCGCCGCGTTCGCGTCCAACAGGCGCAACATCGACAAAGAGATCGATCTGCTGGTCCGGCGATTGGCGAGGCGCGGTTTATTGGAGTACCGCCTCGGGGGCTCGCGCATTGGCGAAGACCAGGTCGTCATCGAAGCGCAGATGCCTGATTATTGGCCGCGAACGCCACAGCTCGGCAACGCGGATGCTGTTGTCTTATCGCGCTTCGCATATATGCGACGGCGCGGTAACGAGATGATCCTCGAATCGCCGCGCGCCGGCGCGTTGTTCAAAATCTGCAATCCGAAGATTGCCGCCGTCTTGGCCATGCTGTCTACGCCACAACACATCAAACAGCTGCGTCGGCAGGACGATTTTCCGGGGCTCGAGCTTCTCGCCCTGCTCCTCGATTGCCAAATCCTTTTCAAGGTCGACGCTGCTGGCGGCAGCGGCCTTCGACCGGCCGAGGGCGATCACAATCTCGTTCTTTGGGATTTTCACGATCTTCTGTTCCACACGCGCAGCACGGAAGGCCGGCACGCCAACCCGCTGGGCGGAGCTTATCCCCATGCCGGCGCCATTTCTCCGCTGCCGGCGGTGCGGCCCCGCTGGCCTGGAAAAAAAATCAATCTGCGCAAGTTCTCGGCCGCGGATCCGGGGGCAATCGCCCCGGTCGCGAAGCTCCTGCGGCAAAGTCATTCGACCCGTAGCTTCGATAACCAGCAACCGATCACGCTCGCCGAACTTTCGCAGTTCCTCGGCGGCGCCGCGCGCGTCGTATCGATATCGAACGCCGAGCTCGACCTCGACGACGGCGGTAACGCCGTCAGGCCGTATCCGTCGGCGGGCGCCGGCTACGAGCTCGAGCTCTATTTAGTGGTCGACACATGCGAGGGACTTGCGCGAGGCTTCTATCATTACGACGCCGTTGCTCACGCGTTGGCGCCGATCCGCGTTCCCCTGCATGAACTCGAAGCGCAATTGATGGGAGCCGGATATTCAATGGGTTCGACCGCTGCGCCCCAGATCTTGATCACGATCGCGGCGCGCTTTGGCCGGATTTCATGGAAGTACAGCTCGATCGCCTATTCGCTCATTTTGAAGGACGTCGGCGTATTGATTCAAACATTCTACCTTATGGCCACCGACATGAGGCTCGGCGGATGTGCGATCGGGATCACGAACATCGATCTGTTCGCGAAGATGACCGGGATCGAATTTCACGTGGAGGGCCCGGTCGGTCAATTTGCGATCGGCCGCGCCGCCAGATCGGGGGCTTCCGACTGACGACCGCGCGGCCCCGGCTGGGCAACGGCTGCCAAATAGCGATGATGCGACCGGCGATAGCGAATAACCGGGAGTTCTCGTTTACCAAGACCCTCGGCAGCTCGGCTCGTCCGAGGGATCGCGCGATGCGCTCGAAATAAAATATCCGATGGCTTTGCGCTGGCGCCTGTCCAGCAGCGCGAATATGGCGCCCTGCGGGTCGGTGCAATGAACGATCCAGGCGCCGCCCGGCACGGCAGTTGGGCCATAGAGGATTTGGCCGCCGCCGGCCTCCACGCGCTGCGCCGCCGTCTCCACGTCGTCAACGTTGAAATAGTAGAGCCAGAACGGAAACGGCAATGCCGGAGGCTTCGTGAGCATGCCGCCGAGCGTCTCCCCATCGGCGGAAAACTGCTGATACGTACCGATCGCACTAGCGTGGGCGCCCGCTTTTTGCCAGCCGAATAGCTCGCCATAAAAAGCGAACGCCTTTTCCCAGTCGGCGGCGAGCAACTCATGCCAGCCGACGCGGCAGAGCGCGCCCAGTTCGGCGGACGGCGCTTGGCCGGCGTTCAGCCCTTTGACCAAAGCAAGCGTCGCCATTTGCGGATCGGCGACGATGGAAAAGCGGCTGATGCCGGGGACGTCCGTCGGTGGGACGTGCACCGCTCCGCCAAGCTGCTTGATCCGGTCGACCGCAGAGTCCACATCGTCGACTCCGACATATCCAATCCAGTGAGGCGGCGCGCCCGTTTTCTGCCCTTCCTCCGGCATGTTCGTCAACCCGGCGACGGGGAGGTCAGCGACAGTAAACAGACTATAGCCCAAAGCGGGCGCGGAGGCGTCTCGGGCGCCCCAGCCCACGACATTGGCGTAGAAGAGCTTGGCGGTTTTCATGTCCGTGGTCATCAGCTCGTACCAGACGAAACGGCCGTGAGAATTGCCCATGTCTGTGTCTCCATTCGAGCTGGCAAAGAAGTCGCGGCGGCATTTCGCCACCGAACGCCGACAGCGCCAGACCGGGCGGCCGCGGCGCCGCTCCTTTTTTGAGGTCCGCAACCCGGCTTCCTCGCGGCGACGGGCGCGTCCGGCGTTTTTGCCGCCTGGGTCGGTCCGACCGTGCGGAAGGCGCGGTCGGTCGCCTGGTTTTCGACCGCCGTAGGCCCAAACGGAGCACGACTCTCGACCCCATGCTCGATAGAGGCCGATGGCCTCCCGCTGGTGACCGCCGGTTTCAAGGGGCAATATTGATTTGCCAGACCAACGAGCTTCCTCCTCGATCCTCCGCAAGAGCGCCTTCGCCAGTCCCCGACCACGCGCTGCCGGTTCGCGCGTACAAGCGCTTGATCTCTGCGTAGTCGTCGAACAGTACAACGCCGCGACAGGCGACCGCGAAACCATCCAGCCGGGTAAGAAAAAGCGCACGTGAGGCTCAAAGAGTTGGACGATCGAGAGCCCGTGCCGGTGATGGGCCTTGTATACTGCCCCGAGCACGTCGTTCAGTTCGCCGATGAGGTCCTCCGTGATGAAGCGAATTCGCGGAGAGGATCAGTGCGCGGTGCGGCGGATCAGGGCAGCCCAGCGGTCAAGGATCGGCAGGATCTTGTCGCGCTCTTCCGAGAGCAGCATGGGGATTACACGGGCCACACCCATGTCGCGATAGCGGGCGAGCTCGCCCTCATCCTCGGCCGGATTGAACAGGGTCACGGGCAGGGTTTTCGGATCGCGCCCGGCATCGCGCGCCATTTGCTGGAACCGTTGCAGTACATCGAGCAGGCTGGAACCAGTGCGGCCGACCGGGCACCAGCCGTCGCCGTAGCGGACGGCACGGCGCGCGGCCTGCGGAAAGCCGCCGCCGACCAGGATCGGCGGGTAGGGCTTCTGCACCGGCTTGGGCCAGGTCATCATCTCCGGAAAATCAACCATGTCGCCGTGATACTCGGCCTTGGACTTGGTCCAGATCTCCTTCATCGCCTCGATCCGCTCGCGCATCAGCTTGAAGCGGGTCTCGAACACGGTGCCGTGGTCCTCCATTTCATCCTGGTTCCAGCCGCCGCCGACACCGAACAGAAAGCGGCCGTTCGACACCTGATCGAGCGAGGCGACGAGCTTCGCCGTCTGGATCGGATCGCGCTGCTGCACCAGACAGACGCCGGTTCCGACCTTCAGCTTAGTTGTGGCGATCGCGGCGGCGGTCAGCGACACGAACGGGTCCATCGCATCGTAATACCGCTTCGGCAGCTCGCCGCCGCCCGGAAACGGTGTTTTGCGCGAGGTCGGGATGTGCGAATGCTCGGGCGCCCATACCGACTCGAACCCGCGCTCTTCGAGCGCCTTGGCGAGGTCGACCGCCGAGATGGCGTAATCGGTAAAAAACATCAAAACGCCGAAATCCATTTCCATCCTCCTGCTGATTTGGGGCTATCAACTGTCGGACAAGAGCTTAGTCACGATCAAGCACGACCGGCTAGACCTTCGCCGGCGCGAATGGCCGAGAGCGAAAGGTGCACGGTCCCCGATCGCGGTATGCCTGGTTCTGGGTTATAACTTCCGCGATCCAAGCAGACGACGTCGCAACCGTACGGGCGGGCGGGCAAGTGTCTCCGGGGAGGAAACGCGCTGACGTTTAAGCCTCCGGTTGGAACTGACCGACCTACGCTGCGGAGCCGAGGAGGAGTTTCGCGATGAGTCGGGTGCCCGCGGCCTTCATGAGCTATGTCCGGCGCGACGAAAAGTATGAGAACAACCGGCTAACAGAGTTCCGCGAGCGCCTGAGCGGCGAGGTAGGCCTGCAAACTGGAGAAGAATTCGCGATTTTCCAGGACACCAACGACATCGCCTGGGGCGAGCAATGGCCACAGCGCATTGACCAATCGCTAGATGCCGTCACCTTCCTGATACCAATCCTGACCCCGGGATTCTTTGCGAGCCAATGGTGCCGCGTCGAGCTCGAACGCTTCCTCGAACGGGAGGAGCAGCTTGGACGTCATGACCTGATCTTGCCGGTCTATTACATCGACTGCCCGGTCCTCAACGACGCGACCAGGCGTGAAGCCGACCCGCTAGCAAGAATCATAGCCACCCGCCAACGCGCCGACTGGCGGGAATTCCGGTTCGAGCCATTCACCTCCCCGCAGGTCGGAAAAATGATCGCGGGGATGGCGCGACAGATCGTCCAGGCGCTCGAACGCGGCGCGCCCGCTAAATCCGTCGTCCTCAAACCCGCCACCGAGGCTCGCGGTGCGTCCGCCTTGCCAGCAACTACCGCGGAGGGCGAGGAGGCCTCTCTGCCGGAGCGAGGCCCGGCCGGGAAGAACGAGCCGCGAATGCGCATCGTCGATGCCCTTCGCCGCGGCGACCATACGACCCTCACCGCCGCTTTGCAGGCCGCCGAGCCAGGTGACCGCATATTGATCCGTCCCGGGCTTTACCGGGAAGGGGTCGTCATCGATAAGCCGGTCGAGATCATTGGCGACGGCGAGCCGGGCGACGTGGTGATCGAGGCGAATGGAAGAAACACTATCCGGTTTCAGGCGAACATGGCCCGCATCGCCAATCTGTCGTTGCGGCAGACGGGTGGCGGGAACTGCTCTTGTGTCAATATCAGCCAGGGCCGGCTCGATCTCGAAGGCTGCGACATTACCAGCCAGAGCCTCGCATGCGTCGCAATTCATGACGGCGCCGATCCGCGGCTTCGCCGCAACCGCATCCACGACGGAAAGCAAAGCGGAGTGTACGTATACGCAAATGGCCAAGGGACCTTAGAGGACAACGACATCTTCGCCAATGCGCTCTCGGGCGTCGCGATCAAGGAGGGCGGCAACCCGACCCTGCGGCGCAACCGCATCCACGACGGGAAGGGGGACGGCGTCTTCGTGTATAAGAACGGGCAGGGGATCCTTGAGGACAACGACATCTTCGCCAATGCGCTCTCGGGCGTCGCGATCAAGGAGGGCGGCAACCCGACGCTGCGGCGCAACCGCATCCACGACGGGGAGGAGAACGGCGTCTTCGTGTACGAGAACGGGCAGGGGATCCTTGAGGACAACGAAATCTTCGCCAACGCGTCCTCGGGCGTCGAGATCAGCGAAGGCGGCAACCCGACCCTGCGCCGCAACCGTATCCATGACGGGAAGGAAGGCGGCGTCTACGTGCAAGCCAACGGCCAGGGGATCCTGGAGGAGAACGACATCTTCGCCAACCTGCTCTCGGGCGTCGCGATCAAGGAAGGCGGCAACCCGACCCTGCGGCGCAACCGCATCCACGACGGGAAGGAGAACGGCGTCTTCGTGTATGAGAACGGGCGGGGGATCCTGGAGGACAACGACATCTTCGCCAACACGCTGGCGGGCGTCGAGATCAAGGAAGGCGGCAGCCCGACCCTGTGCCGTAACCGTGTCTCGGAAAACGGGCATGAGGCGATCTGGGTCTACGACGGCGGGGGAGGCGTCTTCGAGGATAACGAACTCCGCGGGAACCCCAAAGGAGCCTGGGACATCGCCAAGGATTGTGAGACCAAGGCGACCCGCAAAGGTAACCAGGAATGACCGGTGTGCGCGCACTTCCCCGTGAGGTCCCCGAAAGGATTGAAGACCGGCTGATCGTGGCGCTCGACGTGCCGAGCATCGGCGAGGCCCGCGACCTGGTTGGTGAGCTGGACGGGTTGGTTTCGTTTTTCAAAGTTGGGCTGTGGCTGCAATTTGCCGCCGGGTTCGATGGCCTGATCGATGAGCTGATCAAGCGTGGCAAGAAGATCTTTCTCGATGCCAAGATGTTCGATATCGGCGAGACCGTGAAGCAGGGGGTAGCGAGAGCGGCGGAGCGGGGCTTTAGCTTCGTCACGGTCCATGGCGACGGCGAGATCATGAAAGCTGCGGTGGAAGGCCGAGGCGATTCGCGGTTGAAGATCCTTGCCATCACCGTGTTGACCAGTGTCGATCAGGATGGGCTGCGCGATCTCGGCTACCTGTGCTCCGTGGAGGACTTGATCCGGCTGCGCGTGCAACGATCGATCGCGTGCGGCTGCGACGGCATCATCGCGGCACCGCACGACAACCCCGACCGGATCCGGCAGCTTGCCGGTGCGGAAAAGCTCCTGATCGTGACACCGGGCGTGAGGCTGGCGGGAACCTCGGCCGACGACCACAAGCGCCCCGGAACTCCCGCGCAGGCGATCGCTGCGGGGGCGGACTATCTCGTCGTCGGTCGTCCGATCGTCAAAAGCGACGATCCCGCGCTCGCGGCCGCGCGAATCATCGAGGATATGCGCCGCGCGGCATAACCGGCGCGGGTTGGGTCCGTTGCTGGCTGCTGCGCGGCTATGGTACTTTGACGTGCATGGGCTACGCCGCGTGATCCGGCTGGGGAGGCGATGGATGTTCAAGAAGTTATGGGTGGAGATGCTCGTCGTCGCCGCGGTGACAGCCCTCGGCGGCGTGGCGCAGGCCGGGGTCACGCTCGACAAGGTCAAACAGGCCGGACAGATCAGTTGCGGCGTGCCGACCAGCATTACCGGTTTTGCCGCACCCGACAGCCAGGGCCGCTGGTCCGGCTTCGATATCGATATCTGCAAGGCATTGTCGGCGGCAATCTTCGGTGCCGCCGACAAAGTCAACTATGTGCCGTTGAGCGCGCAGCAGCGGTTCACGGCGTTGCAATCGGGCGAAGTCGACGTCCTGTCGAACAATACGACCGACACCTTGCAGCGCGACACCGAACTGGGGCTGAATTTTGCGCCGGTCGTGTTCTATGACGGCCAGGGCTTTCTGGTGTCGAAGAAGCTCGGCGTCAAGAGCGCCAAGGAGCTGAACGGGGCGACGATTTGCGTTTCACCTGGGACGACGACCGAGCTCAACCTCGCCGATTACTTCCGCAGTAGCAAGATGGATTTTAAGCCGGTGGTCATCGAGAAGGTCGACGAACTCAGAGCGGCCTTTTTTTCCGGGCGCTGCGATGTACTTACCGGAGATGCGTCGGCCCTCAATGCAACCCGTCTGGGCCAGGCGCCGAACCCGGACGATTACGTGATCCTGCCCGAGCGCATCTCGAAGGAGCCGCTGGCCCCTGTCGTCCGCCATGGCGACGACCAATGGGACGACATCGTCCGCTGGACCGTCTATGCGTTGATCGAAGCGGAGGAGAAGGGGATTACCTCGAAAAACGTCGACGACAAGCTGAAGAGCGACGATCCCAGCATCAAGCGTATGCTCGGCGTCACTCCGGGCATGGGCAAGGCGCTCGGGCTCGACGAGAAATGGGCCTATAACGAGATCAAGCTCGTCGGCAATTACGGCGAGATCTTCGACCGCAACCTCGGCAAGGATACCGAGCTCAAGTTCGAGCGCGGCCTCAATGATCTGTGGACGCATGGCGGCCTGATGTACGCGATGCCGATCCGCTGAGCTGAAAGGGCGGCGACCCGGGGTGGCACGGAACGGATAATGGCGACCGAGACGGCGACTGCCGCTTCGCGGCCGGGCCGGGCGCCGCGCTGGAACGACCCCCGGATTCGCAGTGTGGTCTGGCAAATTCTTTTCGTCGGCATCGTCGTCGCTCTCGTCGCCTTTCTCGTTCACAACACGCTCGTCAACCTGCGACGCCAGAACATCGCGAGCGGCTTTGGGTTTCTCGACCGCGAAGCCGCCTTTGGCATCGGCGAGTCGCTGATCGCCTATTCACCGGCCGATACCTACGCACGAGCCTTTCTCGTCGGGCTGCTGAATACTCTCTATGTCTCGGCCCTGGGCATCGTGCTGGCGACCGTTCTCGGCACTGTAATGGGGATCGCGCGACTCTCGAGCAACTGGCTAATTCGCAAGCTCGCGCAAGTCTACGTCGAAACCTTCCGTAACATCCCGCTGCTGCTGCAGCTGTTCTTCTGGTGGGCGATGCTACGGGTGAGCGCGCCGGCGCCGCGCCAGGCCTGGGAGCTGCTGCCAGGCGTCCTTGTCAGCAATCGGGGGTTCGTCTATCCGGTTCCGACTGCCGATCCGGTGCATCACTGGATGCTGCTGGCGGTCGCCCTCGGCATCGCCGGAGCGATCGGAGTAAGCCGCCGGTCAAAGCGTAGGCAGGTCCTGACCGGAGCACAATTTCCGAGTGGATGGGTTGGCCTCGCGCTCATTGTTGGCCTGCCGTTATTGGTGTTTCTCGCCGCCGGCATGCCGCTCGAACTCGACTGGCCGGAGCTCAAAGGATTTAACTTTGTCGGCGGCGGCGCGGTATCTCCGGAATTCGCGGCGCTGCTGATCGGGCTCACCGTCTATACCGGCAGCTTTATTGCCGAGATCGTGCGCGCCGGCATTCTCGCCGTCAGCTGGGGACAGAGCGAGGCGGCGTCGGCGCTTGGTCTGAAGTCCGGTCAGCGCATGCGCCTGATCGTATTGCCGCAGGCATTGCGCGTCATCGTTCCGCCGATGACGAGCGAGTATCTGAGCCTGACCAAGAACAGCTCCCTCGCCGTCGCCATCGGCTATCCCGATCTCGTCTCGATCGCCGGTACGACGATGAACCAGACCGGCCAGGCGGTCGAGGGCATCGCGATGATCATGGCCGTCTACCTCGTGATCAGCCTCCTGATCTCGCTGTTCATGAACCTCTACAACCGCTCCGTAGCGCTGGTCGAGCGCTAGTCCATGGCTGACGTCGACGTCACCCAAGAGCTGCCGCTGCCGGTCGAACGACCGCGGCCAGTCACGTCCAGCCCTATCGCCTGGCTGCGCGCCAACCTGTTCAACAGCATTCCCAACACGATCCTGACCCTGGCCGCACTTTACCTGCTGGCGGTGATCATCCCGCCGGTGATCCGCTGGGCCTTCATCGATGCGGTGTGGCATGCGGAGACCGGCCGCGCTTGCCACGCCGGCGGCGCCTGTTGGGCTTTCATCGCGGAAAAGGGTCGCTTCATCCTTTTTGGACGCTTCCCGTACGCAGAGCACTGGCGGCCGCTCTTTACCGTGGTGATTTTTATCGCGATGATCCTCGCCAGCTGCGATCGGCGGCTGTGGGGCCGCCGTCTGGCGGTCCTCTGGCTCGCCGGGCTCATCGCCGTCGGGGTGCTGATGTGGGGCGGCGTTCTCGGCATGACCTATGTCGAGACCTCATTGTGGAATGGGCTGCCGCTGACCCTGATCCTCGCGACGGTTGGGATGGTGTTCGCCTTCCCGCTGGCAATCCTGTTGGCACTCGGGCGGCGATCGCAGCTGCCGGCGGTGCGAGGGATCTGCGTCGGCTATATCGAGCTCGTCCGTGGCGTGCCGCTGATCACCGTCCTGTTCATGGCCTCGGTGATGTTGCCGCTCTTCCTGCCGACCGGCATGACAATCGACAAGCTGCTGCGCGCCCAGGTCGCCTTTATTCTGTTTGCCGCTGCCTATCTCGCCGAAATCATCCGCGGTGGTCTGCAGGCGATCCCTCGCGGACAATACGAGGCCGCCGATTCGCTCGGCCTCGGGTATTGGCGCCGTACCCGGCTGATCGTTCTGCCACAGGCACTGGCGATGGTCATTCCGCCCCTGGTCAACAGCTTCATCGGTGGCTTCAAGAACACCACGCTCGTCATCATCATCGGCTTGTTCGACTTGCTCGGTGCGGCCAACGCGGCGTTGACCGACCCGAATTGGCAAGGCTTCTATATCGAGGCTTATGTCTTCAGCGCAGCGATCTATTGGACCTTTTGCTTTTTCATGTCGCGTTACAGCCAAATGCTCGAGCGCGAGTTCAACAGGGGAAGGCGGCGCTAGAGGCGGAGGGCAGTATGACCGACAGCGCGGTGGAAACACGGGCCGGCGAGCCGATCATCGAGCTACGCCATGTCGACAAATGGTACGGCGAGTTCCGCGCCCTCAAGGACATCAATCTCGAAGTCAAGAAGGGCGAGCGGGTCGTCGTCTGCGGGCCTTCGGGCTCGGGTAAGTCGACGATGATCCGCTGCATCAACCGGCTGGAAGAGCATCAGCAGGGCCAGATCATCGTCGCCGGGATCGAGCTGACTGCGAACGTCAAGAACATCGAGGCGATCCGCCGCGAGGTCGGCATGGTGTTCCAGCAGTTCAACCTGTTCCCGCACCTGACCGTGTTGGAGAACCTGACCCTCGCCCCGATCTGGGTGCGCAAATCGCCGCGGAAGGAGGCCGAGGAGACGGCGCGGCTCTATCTCGAGCGGGTGCGCATCCCCGAGCAGGCCGACAAATATCCGGGTCAGCTCTCGGGCGGGCAGCAGCAGCGCGTCGCGATCGCCCGCTCGCTGTGCATGAAGCCCGAGATCATGCTGTTCGACGAGCCGACCTCGGCACTCGATCCGGAGATGATCAAGGAAGTGCTCGACGTCATGATCGAGCTCGCCCAAGAAGGGATGACGATGGTCTGCGTCACCCACGAGATGGGCTTCGCGCGCACCGTCGCCGACACGATGGTCTTCATGGACCGCGGCGAGATCGTCGAGCGCGGGCCGCCAAAGGAGTTCTTCGCCAATCCCCAGAGCGACCGCACCAAGCTTTTCTTGAGCCAGATCCTATCCCACTGAGGGTGAGGCTCGCGGCGCTTCCCTTATGGGAGTCCGGTCGCTCTCCGCGTCTGTTCGGCCCCGCTGGTGACCGCGTTGCCGACCGTCGAAACATCCTGGCCCGCCCCCGCGACGGTGCCACAGGCCGAGAGTATCGAGCCACCTCCCGTCAGCATCAGCACCACCAGGAGCAGGCCGGCTAAACCTTGCTGCTTCCCACGCCTCATCAGAACCTCCAGAAACCACTGGTCGAAACCAATTGAGGAAACGCCGCGGATTTGAAGAAGTTCCCGCACCGGTGTCGAGCCTTTTGCGCGCTCTCGGATCGCGGCTCTGCCTCGCCCTTTGCGCGGGTCTCTCATAAATTGCGAAGATCGGTTCTGTTCTGCTCTCAGAGAGTGCGCGTTGGTCGAGCAATCTTCCGCCCGGGATCGTCTTTCGGCCGAAGCCGTTCCGGCCCGCGGGCTGGTGCTGGCGGCAGCGATGATGGCGATCGTCCTGACCGCCACGGAGGGCTCGATCGTCGCCACCGCCATGCCGACGATCGTCGCCAATCTCGGCGGTTTTCACCTGTTCAGCTGGGCGTTCGCTGCCTTCCTGCTGACCCAGGCGGTGTCGATCCCGATCTATGGCCGCTTGGCCGATCTCTATGGCCGCAAGCCGGTGTTCTTCGCCGGCACCAGCTTGTTTCTCGTGGCTTCCCTGTTGTGCGGCTTTGCTTGGGGGATGGGGCCGCTGATTTTCTTCCGCGCGCTCCAAGGCGCCGGTGCCGGCGCGATCCAGCCGATCGCCACGACCATCGTCGGCGACATCTATACGCCGGCCGAGCGGGCGCGCGTCCAAGGGTATCTCTCGGCGGTCTTCGGCATTGCCGCGATCTTCGGCCCGCCACTCGGCGCCTTCCTCGTCCAGTATGTGAGCTGGTCGTTTGTCTTCTGGATCAACCTGCCGATCGGTGCGGCGAGCTTTGCGATGCTGAGCCTCTTCCTGCACGAGCACCGACAGACACAGCGGCATCGGATGGACTATGCCGGCTCGGCATTGCTGAGTCTGGGCGCCGGGACTCTGATGCTGGTCTTGATCGAGGCCCAGAGCTTGGGCACAGCGACGATTATCGTCCTTACAGCGGGCGGAGCACTCGCGTTGATCGCGCTCGCCGTCAACGAGAAACGAGCGGCGGAGCCGATATTCCGGGCCAGTCTCTGGCGAAACCGGGTGATTGCGCTCGGCAATCTCGGCGGCTTCACCAACGGGGCATTGATTATGGCGGTCGGCGGCTATCTGCCGACCTATGTTCAGGGGGCGATGGGAGGCAGCGTTCTGTCCGCGGGGCTGGTGCTCGGCGCAAGCTCGATGAGCTGGGCCTTCGCCAGCTTCGCGGCCGGCCGATTGATGGTCCGCACGTCATACCGTCTCGTCGCCGTCATCGGCGGCCTATCGCTGGTCGCCGGCAGCTTGTTGCTGGCCGCGCTTGAACCAGGGCGCACGCTCGCCTGGGCCGCAACCGGCTCTTTTGTGATCGGGATCGGGATGGGGTTCTGTAATACCGCCTTTATCGTTTCGATCCAGGCCGGCGTCGGCTGGACCGAGCGCGGTGTCGCCACTTCCTCGTACATGTTCATGCGCATCGTCGGCCAATCGGTGGGTGCGGCGGTGTTTGGCGCGGTGCTCAATTTCGGCCTCCATCTTCATGCTCCGGAAGCCGGCGATCTGGTCAATCGGGTGTTGGATCCGGGGTTACGCCACAGTCTCGGCACTGCCGAGCTCGCACAACTCAGCGAGGCGATCGCATCGTCGCTTCACGTCGTGTACATCATTGCCGGTCTGGCAGCGGTGGTGACGCTCTTGCTGGCCTGCGCATTGCCGGCGGCACTCAGTCCGACGCGACCGCCCGCGGGCGGCGAGCTTGGCGGCTCATAGGTATCGCAGAGGAGGCGTGCTTGTCACAAGAACCGGATCTCTCGCCGACCGATCGGCTGGTCGCTCTGATGGACCACCTCGGCTTGGGCACTGCGCATTTCGGAACCCCGATCCCGCGCGACATCTCGGGCATGGCGGCGGAATATCCCGAGCGGCTCGCCGGCATCGTGCTGTGTGTGCCGAGCCGGCTCGATCCGGCGCCGTTTGCCGATATCGCCGACCGCGTTCTGATGATCTCGGGCGAGCGCGGACCGGCGGCCGAAGCCACTGCGCGCGCCGCCGCACGGCTGCCGGCGGCCGAGTGCTCCGTCCTCGCCGGCTACGAGGCACCCGGCAGCTGGAGCGACGCCGTCGCCGACCGCACCCAGGAGATCGCCGAGCGGGTCATCGCGTTTCTCGGCGGGCATCATGCCGATATACCGCGGGCCACCGGGCCTAGAGGCGGCAGCCACGCCGGCATTTCATACCAGGTCGAGGGCTCGGGGCCCGCGCTGATCCTGCTGCCGTTCTTTCTCGCCCCCTCGCAATGGACGCCGGCCATCCCGCGCTTGGCGCAACACTTCACCGTCGTGACGACCGGCGGTCCGTATCTCGGCGGCGTCGCCTCGCTCGAGGACCGGGCGCGGATGCCGAGCTACCGGGCGATGTTCCGGACCTTGATCGATGCGATGGCACCACGGTCCGGCGAGGCCATTCTCGAAATCGGTTGCGGCGCCGGTTCACTCGTCCGGTTGCTGGCGCAGAACCTCGGCGCTGCCAATCCGATCACCGCGGCCGATGTCAATCCCTTCCTGCTGCGCGAGGCTGCGCAATTGGCCGAAGTCGATGGGCTCGCTGGCTTGATCCAGTTCCGGCAAGGCAACGCCGAGGCTCTGCCGTTCGAGGATGCTTCCTACGATTGCGTCTACTCGGTCACCGTATTCGAAGAATGCGACGCCGGTCGGGCGATCGCCGAGGCGATGCGGGTCGTCCGGCCGGGCGGCCGGGTGGGGCTCGTCGTGCGCGCGCTCGACATGCGGCAATGGTGGAACCTGGCGCTGCCCGAGGCGATCATCCGCAAGGTTGAGGCGCCGCCTCGTTCCGTCGCACCCGGCGGTGTCGCCGACCGGAGCCTCTATCGGCGGATGCGTGAGGCCGGCTTTGTCGACCTCGTCTGCTTTCCGTCGATGGTGACGTTAGACCGCCCGGGCGGCCCGATCTGGCGCAACCGCGAAGACCACATCTTGTCGCTATTGTCGGCCGATGAGCTGCCGATTTGGCACGCCGAGCGCGATCGGGCCGAGGCCGAGGGCCTCCTGTTCATGGCCCACCCGCTGCATTGCGCCGTCGGCACCAAACCCGGACCCGCGGTCGGCTAGCGGGCGCACCTACAAATGCAGGTCGTTTACGCCGATGCGTCGCGCGTAGCCGCTCTCGATCCACGTCTCGCGGCCGTCACCAAGCTCCTGAAAAATATGGTTTGACCGCACTGCGTGGATGGCCGGGACAAGCCCGGCCATCCACGTCCTTTGTACGTGGGGGTTCATTCGAATTCCGAGACGCGGGCTGACTTGCTCGACCAGGTAGCCGACCGGGTAGTGCGGTCGGCGATATCCAACTCAGAGGCAGCGTGCAAGCCCGCGTCACATTTCGGCCGAACTCTCAGCAGCCGGAACCGGGAAGTGACAGCTCGACACGACGATTCTGCGCGCGGCCCTGTGGCGTGTCGTTCGAGGCAACCGGATCCGCATCGCCGAATCCCTTCGCCGAGATGAGGTCGGGCTTAACGCCCTGCGAGACCAGGAATGCCATCACGCTTTCAGCACGTTTTTGCGACAGGATCTCGTTCGAGGTGACGCCTTGCCGCTCCAGCGCCCGACCGATTGGGGCATTGTCGGTATAGCCACTCACCAGGACATGGTTCTGCTGCGTCGGCGCCAACTTCGCCGCCATATTAGCGATAATCTGCTTCCCCTGCTCGCGCATCTCCCAGCTTCCCGACTGGAACAGCAAATCGCTGTTGGCGGTGTACTTGATCGCGCCTTGCAGCCGGCAGATCTGCGTCTTATCGGCGGCAACCTGCGCCGACAACGCCGAGTTTTGCTGCTGAGCCTGCTGATATTGCGCCTGGAGTTGGTCGTATTTGCCCTGGGAGACGCAGGCAGAGAGGAGGACAGGTGCCATGAGCGGCAACAGCAGGACGCCGCGTTTCAGACCATATGCCATTGCTTGGAGTTTCCCCTGTTGGATGATGGATAAAGTCGGCGAGCCCGGCCGGAGCCTAACCCCCCGATCTGTGCACTGCAACGGTGGTCTGATTTCCCTCAGAAAAGATCAGCACCGCGAGCGCCTTCGAATTTAGCACCCGGGGTGTCGGGTTGGTGTCGACAAGATGCCGCAACGCGATGGCGGCCTCGCGGTCGAGTTGCGGGTCGCTCTTCGGGGTGGCGGCGAACCTCCCGGCCACCGGCGCAAGGACATCCGGCCTGGCAAAAAGCCGTCGTCTCAGGCTCATTGCCATCTGCTTAACCAAAGTGTCCAATTCAAAAGAACCTACCGATCCGCCCCTCTATGTTGACCTTGTAAGCAGGGGAACCATCAGCAGGCCCACTTCCAGAGACTGTCACGATCGTCTTGTCCCACAGCTTGCGGACCAAGGCGTCGAAGGGGACGAACGGCCCTAGCTCTCGTCAATCGCTGTTCGCGATCCCCGGAATGGGCCGCGGGGCCGCCCCCGCGAAGAAGGTGCGCTGCGCCGCGGCGTCCCACATCAGCCGCGGGTCGAAGGTTTCGGCGGCGAACATGGTCAGGATCACGACCGCACAGAAGGCCAGCGCCCCGACGCCGGGCTCGATCGTGATCACCGAGCCGAACACTACCAGCGCGCCGAGCAATGACTCCATGAAGATGTCGATCATCGACCAGCGCCCGATAAAGCGCACGATGTGATAGAGCCGCGTACGGTCGCGCAGCCATCCCGCGCGGCCGGTCTGGATCGTGATCAGCATGATCGAGAGCCCGACGAGCTTCAGCACCGGCACCGCAATGCTGGCGAAGAACACCAGCAGGGCGAGCGGGTACTGGCGAGCCGTCACCAGCTCCTCGACACCACCCAGGATCGTGCTCGGCTGGCCGGCGCCGAGCTGCATCACCGTTAGCACCGGGAAGTAGTTCGCCGGAATGTAAAAAATCGCGGCGGCAATGACCAAAGCCCAGGTGCGCGCCACGCTGTCCGGCTTGCGCTCGTGCAGAGCGCTTGCGCAGCGCGGGCAGCGCGGGTCGTCCCCCCGGGGCACGCTGACCAGGCCGCAGGTCTCACAGCCGACGGCGTCCGCCAGGTCCTGTGGTCCATCGGCCAGGTTACGCCGGTCGAGCCTCTCCCACACCGCCTCGCGGTCGAGTGCCGAATCCATCCAGACGAGGACAAAGGTCAGCGCCAGCAGCGCGTAGACGCCGGCCATCAGCCCGATCGTCACCAGATCGCCGAGCTTCACATAAGCGACGAACACGCCGAAGACGAAGACCTCGATCATCGACCACGGGCGCAGCCGCTCGGCCAGAGCGAAGACGCGGCGCAGATGGCGGGGCGGCCTCCTTTCGTGCAATCGGATCAGCACATAGAGCGTACCGACCAGCCTGCCCAGCGGCGCCACGACGGTGACGAACACGACCACCGCGCCGAGCGCCGCCATGTTCCGCTGAACCAGCTCCTCGGGCCCCGAGAACAGATCCGCTGTGCGCGAGATGCCGGCCGTTTCGACGCTCATCAAGGTCGTCGTGCACATGACGACGAGCAATACGAACGCCGCCACAGCAAGCGCGATGATGTGGTCGATGCGATGAGCGCTGGTGCGGCGCAAGATCGTCGGGCACCGCACACAATGCGCAGTCATGCCCGGCATCAGGGCCGGGACCGTTTGGAGCAACCCGCAGCTCGAGCATTCGCGCAGCTGGGGCTGCGTCGTGGGCCGATTGGCGGATGCCAAAGTCCCCTGGCGCATCAGCGGCCCGTGAGCAGCATCGAGGCGAGCCCGTCGGCGAGTTGGCCGACCGCGGTGCTGATCGCCGTGACCTCGCCCGGAACACCCGGCTCCGGCGGCGTCACCGAGAAGCGGAAATTGCGCAGCACCGGCGCACCGCGGCTCTTGAAGCTGACGCTCGCCTGGGCCTGCAGGATCAGGTTACCCGACGCGTCTTCGTCGAGCCGCTGCATATTGAGCTCGATCGTCGCGTCCGGCGAGGCTGTCACCGCGCCGGTCTCGCCGATGACCGTGCTCTGCGGCAGCCGCTGGCCCAGTTCCTCGACCAGAACCCGGCTCAGCATTGCGCCGAGCGGCTCTCCCCACCAGTCGTTCGACATGACGTCGAGCCGGTAATTCTCCGACGAGCGCACGATCTGCGAGCGCTCCAGATAGCGCGCGGTGGAGATCTGTTGCAATGCGACGACCTTGGGTCCGCCGGTCTGGGGAGTGCCGGGTGCGGGCGCGATCGTGTAGAGCACCGGGTTGGGCGACGAGCAGGCAGCGAGCGCCGCGACCAGTCCGGCTCCGACCAGCAGCGCTATCCTCACTCCACCGTCCCCTCTTGCCGGCCCTTGATCAGCGCCTCGGGATGCCGCGCCAACAGGTCCGTGAGCGCGCGGATCGAGTGCACCGCGTCGGTCGTCTGCGCCAGCAGCCGATCGAGATCGCGGTTGAACTTGGTATTGTCGCCATAGCCGGTGTCGAGCGACAGGACCAGCTTGTTGGCGCTCGTCAATGTCTTCTCCAGCCCCGAAGTGAGCTCCGGCAACTGCTTGGTATCGAGGCGCTGCACCATGGCTTGGGCCGATGCGATCATCGCTGAGAGATCGGTCAGGGCCTTCTTGAGCTGCGGGCCCTGGGTCATGTCGTTGACCGACTTCAGGATCCCGTTGAGGCTCTTGCCGATCTGGTCAAACGGGATCGAGTTTACCTTGCCCAGCAGGTCGCTGGCAGAGGAAGCGAGGCCGGCGAACCCGCCGCCTTCCGTCGTCGGCAGCACAAAGTCCTTGCCCTCCATTGTGACCGGCACCAGCGGTGCGTCCGGATCAAAATCGAGCGCCACCACCTGCTGCCCGGTGATCAAGCTGGCGCTCTGTAGGCTCGCCCGCAGTCCTTTGCTCAAGACCGCTTCCACCGTGTCCTGGTCGGTCTTGTATATCCGTTGACCGACGCCGATGATCCTTTCAGGCTCGACCTCGTAGCGGACCGGCGCCAGGACGGTGTCCTTAGCGGCATCATAAGCGAGCCGCACATCGGTCACCTGTCCGACCTTGAGCCCATGCATCGTGACCTCGGAACCCGCCGCCAGCCCGCTCACCGAGCCGGGGAAGTAGGAAATCATCGGGAGCTTCCGGGTGTAGGAGGCATTATGCGCCGCATCGCGGTCGGCAAACAGCGGGAAGACGTGGTTCTCGGTGGTGGTCGCGGCGTGGGTTTCCGCCTCCGGTGTCTCGAACGCGATGCCCCCGAGCACCAGCGCCTTCAGCGACTCCATCTGGACCTCGACCCCAGTCCCGGCGAGCTTTACCGAGACCCCCGAGGCGTTCCAGAAGCGGGTCTCGTCGTGCACATAGCTGTCGTATGGGGCGCGGACAAAGGTGCGGATCGTCACGTATTCGGCCATGTCGGCGACGTCCCAGCCGAGCACTTCGCCGACATCGAGATCGCGGTAGAAGACCGGCGAGCCGACCGAGATCGAGCCGAGCCGGCTCGCTTTCAGCACAAAGGTATGCCCGGGCACATTGGCTTTCAGAATCGGCGGGTCCTCTTGCCCGACGAATCTGTGTTGCGCCTTGCCCCCGGCCTGCCCTGGCCACATGCCGATATAGCTCCCGGACAGCAATGTCTCGAGACCGGAGACATTGCCGGCGAAGAGGCGCGGCTTGACCACCCAGAAGATCGTCTTATCGGTCAGCAAGGGCTTGGCCTGATGGGTCGTGGCGACGGTCACGATGACATGCGTGTTATCTGGGGCGAGATCGAGGCTCTTGACCGTGCCGAACACGATGTCCCTGAACTTGAGTTGCGACTGGCCAGCCTGCAGCCCTTCCCCGCTGTCGAAGGAGATCCTGATCGTCGGCCCCTCTTTCGACCAGGTGTCCCAGGCGAGCCAGGCGCCGATCGCCACCGCGACCAGCGGGATCACCCAGATGACCGATATGCGCCGCGAGCGCCCGGTCCTGGCGCGCGGGACGGCCGCCCGCTGCTCGGCGACATCACTCATTGCTTAACTCCCCTTGGACCCCGGGCGGTTCCGAGCCGCTCGCCCGCATCTCCAGTGTCGCGCCCACCGCTGTCCGGGTCAACCCAAGCTCAGCGTTCCTGCCGGGTAGATAGCTCGCTCCCGGCGCGTCCGACTATGCATTTTTGGCAGAGGTCTATCGGCCGAGCTGGGCGAGGGCCGCGCGCAGCGGGGCACTGGAGACCTGGAGCAGCCCCTCGAACGACCGGTCGAGTTCCAGGATCAGAAATATCGCGCCGGCAACCGACAGCGCGCAGACGCAAAGGACCGTGATCACGGTTGCGTTTCGCGGCGCGAAGAGCCCGCAGCTGGCAAAGATGATGCAGAGCCAGAACACCAGCACCACCAGGAACGGCACCGGGATCGAGCTCCCCAAACCCTCGAACAGCAGCAAGCGCAAGCGGCCTAAGTCGAGAGCCGTCGACAATGCCCGGCTCTGCAGCGAGCGCTGCGGTGACAACCCTTCGATGTTGTCGTAAAGGACTTCGACTGGGGACGCTCCCGAACCAACCGCTGTGGGCCGGGCGCCATCGGCGGGCCAAAATCGCTCGACCGTGGTGGCCACCCAGCGCTGCAGCACAGCCCGCGCCTCCTTCGTCTCCGGCCCATAGAGAGCCAATACTCGGTCAAGCAGGATGATGTCGGCGGAGGCCTGCACCAGCTGGTTGCTCCGCGTATCGAACGCACTTTTGGCCGAGGCGACCAAGAGGCCCAAGACCAGCGCAGACATCGTCGCGATCAAGGCCATCCCCAGCTTCACGACATCCTTTGAATCCGTGCTCAAATGCTCCTCGGGCAACGCGCTGCGCACAAACATGGCGAGCAACGCGCTGCCGAAGACCAGCGCAAACACGATCCAGCCGATCGCCATCGGGCTCACGATTTCAGCCTCCGACAGCGCCGCTTGGCGTGCTCACCCTCTCCTCAGAATCGGAATGTGGCCGCGAAGATCGGTCCCCTCATGTGGACGTCAAAGCCCAGATTGCTGTTGTCTGCCGAATAGTTAAAGTTGAGGCTGCGATACCCCAGATGAAGGTTGATCGACGAGTTGACGACGTAGTCGACCGTGCCGATCAGCTGCCAGTCGGTGTGCGCGCCGACGCCGAAACCCCCGAGATCGCCATAGGCGCTCAGGCCGAAGCCATTGTTGAAATCGTAGTGATAGCGTCCGGCGAACAGAGGATCGCCCCAGCTGGCGGAGCGATTGACGTTCTGACCCGCAAGCTGACCGGGGTTCAGCTCCAAATTCGCGCCAAATCCCCAAGCGCGGAAGCCGGCACCCAAATCCGCGAACTGGGCCGGCGATTCGAGGACGCGATACAACAATAGCGCGGTCCCCGTATTGGTCGTCAGC
>Ga0209656_10000087_pt1 | contig 57988 bp, 50 predicted proteins | sample BogFormECP12_OM2_FD_188239 | JGI IMG/M metagenome (GOLD analysis project Ga0209656, IMG submission 188239) | Bog forest soil microbial communities from Calvert Island, British Columbia, Canada - ECP12_OM2 (SPAdes) (version 2) | ecosystem: Environmental > Aquatic > Freshwater > Wetlands > Bog ...
CAGCGCGATGCGCGAGGACTGCGCGGCCTTCGCCCGGCACTGGCAGGCCCACAACGACCGGGTGCTCGCCATGGACGGCCCGCTCTGGGTCGTGCTCGGCGACTCAACCGCCCAGGGCCTCGGCGCGCCCAGCCCCGACGGCGGTTACGTCGGCCAGGTCCTGACCGAACTACGCGAGCAGACTCACCTGCCCTGGCGGGTCCTCAACCTGTCCGTCTCCGGCGCGCTCACCCGCGACGTGATCGGTGCCCAGCTACCCCGGCTTCCCGGGCCGCCCGCCGACCTCGTGACCTGCGGCATTGGCGTCAACGACATCCTGTACACGAAACCGTCGAAACTGTTCGCCGACCTGCGCGCGCTGATCGCGGCCGTCCCCGACCAGACCGTCCTGCTCGACCTGCCGGTGCCCGCGGGCTGCTGGGGGTTCCTCGGCCGGGCCAGCGTGCCCTACGTGACCCGGATCAACCGGACCATCCACCAGGTCGCGGCCGCCCGGGACCTGCCGGTCGCCGAGGTCTCCGCGCATTTCCGGCCACCCTGGACCGGCAAGTTCGCCTCCGACTGCTTCCATCCCAGCCAGGTCGGCTACCGCGACTGGTCCCGCGCCCTGCTGGCCGCCGTGGCAAGCACCCCCGCCCGTTCGGCCTTAAGATCTTTCTCCCGAACGGACCTGGCGCGTCTGGCCGTCCCCCCGCGTGCCCGGCCAGCCAGGCCGTTACACTCGCGCCATGACCGGCAGCCCGCCGTTCCGGTATGACGCGAGGCTGGCGAGCGAGATCGAGCTGCGCTGGCAGGACCGCTGGGAACGGGAGGGGACCTTCCACGCGGCGAACCCGACGGGCGCCCTGTCCGCCGGCGACCTGTCCGCCGGTTTCGGGGCCGAGGCCGGACGGCCCAAGTTCTACCTGCTCGACTTCTTCCCGTATCCCAGCGGCATCGGGCTGCACGTGGGTCACCCGCTGGGCTACATCGGCACCGACGTGTTCGGCCGCTATCTGCGCATGACCGGTCATCATGTGCTGCATCCGTTCGGCTTCGACACCTTCGGCCTGCCCGCCGAGCCGTTCCCCATCGTGTACGACGAGGCCGACCCGGCCCGGCCGATCGCCCGGCCGATCGCACTGCCCGACGCCATGCTGCCGGTGACGCTGCCGGAGATGACGGACTTCCGGCCGGTGCCGCAAGACGAGGCGAGCGACCCGGTGCCCGCGCTGGCCCGGGCGCCCGGCTGGGCGGAGGTCACGCTGGACCTGGGTGACGGCCCCCGGCGCTACCGGCGCGAGCTGAACGTCATGCCGCAATGGGCCGGCTCCTGCTGGTACTACCTGCGCTACACCGATCCCTTCAACCAAACGGCGCTGGCAGACCCGCGGATCGAGCGGTACTGGATGTCGCCGGCCGGCGTCGACCTGTACGTCGGCGGCGTGGAGCACGCCGTGCTGCACCTGCTGTACGCCAGGTTCTGGCACATGGTGCTCTACGACTGCGGCGTCACGAGCACCCCGGAACCGTTCGGCAAATTGTTCAATCAGGGATATATCCTGGCCGACGCGTTTACCGATGCCCGCGGCCTGTACGTGCGGGAGGATTTCGCCGCGCTGCGCTTCCATACCGCGATCGCGCGGATCATCGAGCTGACCGCGCACGCCGCCCGGCTGCCGCGCGTGCCGCGTGCCCTGGCCGAACCGCTGGTGCTGCTAGTGGCGCCGCTAGCTCCGCATATCGCCGAGGAACTGTGGCAGCGGCTCGGGCACGCGTCGTGCCTGGCCCGCGAGCCGTTCCCGCAGGCCGACCCCGCGCTGGTCGCCACCGCCACCGTGACGCTGCCGGTCCAGGTCAACGGTAGGGTCCGCTTCACGATCGAGGTGCCCGCTTCAGCGGACCGCGACGACATCGCCGACCTGCTGGCCGCCCACCCCGCCTACCCCCGCGACAAGGTAGCCCGCTTGATCATCGTCCCCGGCAAGATCGCCAACATCGTCCTCCGGTGATCCGCATCGGCCAGTCCGCGCCGCGGCATCATCTGGCCGAGCCCGTCGCCGGGTCCTGACCAGCTCTCAGCGCCTGTCGTCGCGGCGGATGACGCCGAGGAGGTTCCTAGCGGCTGATCGTGCCTCCTTGACCGCCTGCCGGGTCACGACGTTGACCGGGTTGGCCGGCCCGGGCGGCTCGTCGGGTTCTTCGATGACGGGCATGCCCGCCGGGATGTCGGGCCGAAAATCGCCGGGGTCGGAAGGCTGGGATACCACGTCGCGGAGCTCGTACCGCATCAGTGGCCAGAAGTCGGCAAAGGAGATGCAGCGCAGCAGGACGCCGAGCTCGGCATCCACGACGACGTCACCCGGGAAGAACAACTCACCCCGCGGCGAGTCGAACGCGACGCGGAGGTGGTAGCCGCGGCGGCCGCCGGTCACGATCTCCCCGCCACCGGTCAGCTGGTGTTCCAGCAGCCAGGACGTGTCAAACAGGTTCGCGATCTCCCGCGGCAGCGCCGTCGCTGGCCCGGTGGCCACCTCGTCATCACCGATCCGCCAGCGCCGCTCGCCGTCGCAGATGACCGTCTCGGGCCGGTACCCTCCGGGGAGCCGGGGGTGGAGCACCGGCTCGATCCGATACTGGCCGGATTCGCCGAGGCGAAGCCGGAAGACCGTGTGCACGGTCGCGATCCGTTCGCCGGCCGCGTCGATGAGAACGCCCAGGCCGCCGAAGCCCGCGCGCCGCGCGCTGTCCGGGAGCTTGGCCAGCATCGCCGCGACGTCGTGCCACTGGTGCAATGTGGCCGTGATGCCCGGCGACCAACGGTCCGGGCTGGAGTGCAGCAGACGCAGCACCTCGTCGCTGGCCGGCGGGCCATCCGCGGGCAAGGGCCCGTCGGACGAGGGCATCTCCGCGTCGGCCTCCTCCCGCGTGGCCGTTTCGAAGGGCCGGAACGGTGCGTGCTTGATCAGCGCGCCAAGGCCGCCCGCGGCCAGGCCCGCCGTGAGCTTGGCCACCTCCCAGCCGGGTCCGCTCGGTGTGCTCGGCGGGCCGCTATCGTCGACGGAGTCCCACCCGCCCGGTGGCCGGAACGGCGCGTTGAAAACGACCCGAGCCGGGTCGACGCGGATGAAGGCCAGTTCGGTCACGCGAAGCGGTTTGCCGTCGAGGATCTCCTCGCAGCGCAGCAAGATGCCGAGTTGGGCGTCCACGGCGACCTCCACCCGGTCCAGCGGGCGGCAGCCTGTCACGGACCGGTCTGTGGTGCGCGGCGTCGCCACTACCCGCAAGGCGTCGCGCCCACTCACGGACGCCGGGCCGCCGGGTTCCAGGGTGAAGCCGGTGAGCAGCCACGATGGCCGGAGCAGCCTGGCCGCGGGCGGCGGCTCGGGTCCGCCGGCCGCCTCGACGGACCAGTCACCGTCGTCCTGTTCGGCGCGCCAGGCCCGCTCCCCGTCACACCCGCTCACGTAGCCCTCGCCCTGCTCGCGGTAACGCCGGCCGGGCGCGACCAGCAGCGTGAACCGGCTCGATTCGGTGCCCAGTACCTCCGTGGCCCGTTCCCACTCGTGCCCATCCCGCCGCGGTCCCCGGAGCCCGCCGCACCGCCGCTTCACCTCCGCTTCCTCCGGTGACTCCCATGACTCGCCCGGCATGCCTGGGTGCTCTAGTCCTCGCGGCGACCCGAACCACGGCGCGAACCACGGCACGGACCACGGGCCGAACGGCCGCCCGCTCCACGCCCGCGGCGGCGGCTTGCCGTCGAACCGGCTCCGCCAAAGGTCAAGGTCCCGGGTGACGCCCACCTCTGCGGTCAGGCTCAGCCGCGTCCAGTCCGCGCGGTATAGCAGGCTGACCAGGTCCGGCCCGTCACTCATCATGCCTCCCGCCTCGCCGCGCGGCGATACACAGTGGCCACGCGTCCCGTCCCGCCTTGAGCCCACTTTTTCATCCGAACGACCCCGGGCTCACCCCTACCCTGAAGAACGCCACGTGAAAGACTCGGAAGCGATGTGTACGGTCGTGGTCAGCCTGGCGCCGGAAGACCAGGTGCCGCTACTTTTGCTTGGCATCCGGGACGAGTTCACCGGCCGTCCGTGGCAGCCGCCGGCCCGGCACTGGCCAGGATCACCGCTGATCGGCGGGCGTGACGAGCAGGCCGGCGGGACCTGGCTCGCGGTGCACCCGGACCTGCCGCGGGTCAGCTGCATCCTGAACGGCCGGGGCGAGTTTGCCCCGTCGGCCCGCCGCCGGTCCCGGGGCGAGCTCCCGCTGCGCGCCGCGGCCGAGGGACGCGCGGCCCTCAAACAACTGCACGAAGACCCTGACACTCTGGCCAGCTACGACCCGTTCTACCTGGTCTGCGCCGACCTGAACCCTTTCCCCTCGGTGTTGGTGCTGAGCTGGGACGGCAGGAACGCTGAGCTCACCGAGCTCGAGCCGGCCACCCACGTGCTGACCAACGCGGGCCACATGTACCCGCCCGCCCGCGACAACCTGCAGAAGCCCGCCGACGAGAAGGCACACCGCTTCGGCCCGAAGTTCGCCGCCCGAAGGCCGTCCGGCGACCCGGCCGCCACCCTCAAGGACGCCTGGGCGGACTGGCTCACCCTGGCCGGCGGCGACGGGGAGTCCGCCACCGAACCGGGCGCGATCATCGTCCGTCGCGAGCTGCCCGACGGCCGGGTGTGGGGCAGCACGTCGGCCACCCTCATCGCCCTGGCCCGGGACGGTGGCCTGCGCTATGACTTCCAGCCCGACCCGAAGACCCCGCCCCAAAGACCCGACCCGACCACCTGGTATTCCGTGGACACCAGATAACAAAGGCTCAGAAGAACTCGAAGTACTCGCGCATCTCCCAGTCGCTGACGTCCTGGCCGTCCGGCATGGGGAGTTCGGCCAGGGCGGCGGAGTACCGCCCGATCTCGAAGCGCTTCATCATGACCAGGTAGGAGACCAGCGTGTCGCCGAACGCCTTCCGGTAGAACGTATCCGCGTCGAGCGCGTCCACCGCTTCGGCTAGCGACGCCGGCAGCGGAGGCGCCTCGATCGCGTACGGGTCGGCTTCGGCCGGCGGCGGCGGCTCCACGCCTCGCCTGATGCCGTCCAGGCCCGCCGCGATGTTCGACGCCATATAAAAGTACGGGTTCGCGGCCGGCTCGCCGAGCCGCATCTCCACATGGCTGCTGGTGTCGCCGGGCGAGCCCTGGACCCGGACCAGCGCGCCGCGGTTCTCGATCGCCCAGCACACCCGGTCGGGGGCGAACGAGTAGGGGCGGAACCGCTTGTAGCCGTTGACCGTCGGCGTCGCGAACACGGTCATCGGCATGGTGTGCTCGAGCAGCCCGGCGACGTACTGCCGGCCGAGCCCGGACAGCGCGTCAGACCCGCTGGCGAACGCGTTCGAGCCGTCCGCGCGGGAGCGCAGCGACTGGTGCAGGTGCCAGCCGGAGGAGAAGAAGTTCGGCAGGGCGGGTCGGCACATGAACGTGGCCAGCAGCCCGCGCCGCTGGCAGACCTGCTTGACCGTCGATCGGAACAGCACCGCGGCGTCGGCCGCGGCCAGCCCGGCTATGGGCGCGAAGCTGAACTCGAGCTGGCCCGGCCCCCACTCGTCCTCGATCGACCGCGGCGGCAAGCCGACGTCGGCAAGCGCGTCCCGCACCGCCTCCAGCGTGTTCCCCATGCCGTCCAGCCGCACCTCGGACAGGAACTGATAACCCCGCTCGAACACGCTGACCGGCGGCGGTGGCGGGGTGAAGCCGGCGTTCTCCGGCGCCAGCTCTTCCGGCGACCGGATGACGATGGAGAATTCGACCTCGAGGCCGGCCAGGTAGTCGTACCCGGCCGCCGCCAAGTCGGAAAGCATCCGGCGGAGCAGACCACGGCCGTCGAGCGGCATCGGCTGCCCGTTGCCGAAGTAGACGTCACACAGCATCCAGCCGGTCCGGTCCGCCCACGGCAGCACACGGAAGGTGGCCGGGTCCGGCACCACCACCACGTCGGGGAACCCGGTGAATTCCGCGATGCCGAAGCCGCCGCCGCGGGCGAACGCGGGCACGAACACCTGGTTGCCGGTGTCCAGGCTGTAGATGGCGCCGGAGAAGTCGAGTCCGTCGGACATCGCGGCGATGGCGGCGTCGGGGGAGAGCATCTTCCCGCGCGGCACCCCGTGCTGGTCGACGACCGTGAGCCGGACGGTCCGCAGGCCAAGCTCGCGGATCCGGGCCGCGACCTCCTCCGCCACGGCCTGGCGGTCAGCCGCGGCCAGCCCGTAACGGGCTACGAACCCCGGCTGCCCGACGCCGGAAAAGCCGGAAAGATCGGAAATATCGGTACTCACCCGGCTTAGCTTAGGTGCGGCGGCAGCCCGAACGCGGGGAAAATCCGCTCGGTGTCCAGGAAGAACGTCAGGCGGCTGATCCGGCCGCCGGACACCTCGTGCACCTGCAGCGCCCACGGCTGGTGGCCGCCGTCCGGGTCCGGCTTGTACTGCCCCCACGCCTGGACGCCGTTGACCTGGCCGGCCGGTACCAGGATCGAGCCGGCGCACTGACTCGGTGTCGGCTGGGTCATCCAGCGGCAGACGTTCTCGGCCCCGCGCACCCACATGGCGTACGGCGGCATCGTCATCAGCGCGTCATCGTGCAGCAGCGTGACCAGCTGTTCCATGTCGTAGCGCTGGAACGCGTCGACGTACTTGGCCAGCAACTTGCTCTGGTCTGCGTCCACCGAGGTTGGCCGCTGCTCCTCGGGCAGCGCGGCCAGGGTGGCCCGGGCCCGCTGCAGCGCGCTGTTCACGGCGGGCACGCTGGTACCCAGGGTGGCCGCCGCCTCCGCCGCGGGCATCCGCAGCACCTCGCACAGGATCAGTGTGGCCCGCTGCCTGGCCGGCAGGTGCTGCAGCGCGGTGATGAACGCCAGCCTGATCGTGTCCCGCGCCACCGCGATCTCGGCCGGGTCGCCATGCTCGGGTACGACCTGGTTGTCGGCGATCGGGGAGATCCAGATGTCGTCCGGGTGAAACCCGCCGAGCAGCGCCTCGACCGGCGGCGAGGCCGGCCCGAGGTCCATCGGCAGCGCCCGCCGCTGCCGCCCGCGGAGCATGTCCAGGCAGATGTTGGTGGCGATCCGGTACAGCCACGACCGCACGCTCGACCGGCCCTCGAACCCGCCGGCCGCGCGCCAGGCGCGCAGCATCGTCTCCTGCACGGCGTCGTCGGCTTCGAAACCCGACCCCAGCATGCGGTAGCAGTAACCGGTCAGCTCCCGGCGGTATTGCTCGAGCGTGTCCGGGCTGACCTCAACAGGTGCGGTAGGCGACATAGTTCCTCACCCTACGTCGGCCCTCTGACATTTTCAGCGGGCTTCAGCCGGGCTCCATCCCGTACCTGCTCATCAGCTCGAGTTCAGTCTCCCGCGACGGCGGCTCGCCGCCGGCCCAGAGCTTGTGCAGTTCTTCGAAATAGGCATCCATAGCCGGGGCGTGCAGGACTAGCAGCCGGGCCGGCCCATCGCCGGAGTTGCCGAACGTATGCGCCGCTCCCCGCGGCACCAGCAGGAAGTCCCCGGCGCCGCCGGTCAGCTCGGCGTCGTCTAGCCGGAAGGTGATCGTCCCCTCCAGCACGAAGAACGCCTCCGAGCAGTTGACGTGCCGGTGTGGCGGCGGGGTGCGGGCGCCCGGCGGCACCGTGCGCTCCATCAGCGAGAAGTCGCCGCCGGTCTGGTCCGCGACGGCCTTGAATGCCATCACGTTCCCGCGCGCGGTCAGCAGGTGCCCCAGTCCCGATGGCACGATCCCCGATGGCACGATCTCCGTCATGACCCCTATTCTTCCAGGGTGAGCGACCTGCTGGCCGACGCGGTGGCCGAGCTGTACGAGGCCGACCCGGACGGCTTCACCGAGCGCCGCGCCGAACTCGCCGCCGCTGCCCGCGACGCGGGGGAGCCGACCGTGGCCAAGCAGATCACGGCGCTGCGTAAGCCCACTCGTTCGGCCTGGGTGGTGAACCGCCTGGTCCGGTCGGACCCGGAGGTCAGGTCCCGGCTCGGCGCGCTGGCCGCCGACTTGCGGGCCGCGGCGGGGTCCGCCGATGGCGGCAGGATCAGGGAGCTGACCGCGGCCCGGGCCCGGCTGGTCGACGAGCTCACGCGGGCGGCCCTGCGGGTCTCGGAGCTGCCCGCGCCGCCCGCGGCGCTGCGCGAGGAGGTGACCGCCACCCTCGACGCCGCCATCGCCGACCCGGAGGTGGCCGCGAACCTGGGCACCCTGGTCCGCGCCGCGCACTGGTCCGGCTTCGGCCTGGACTCGCTTTCCGGGTCGATCCCCGCTCCCGCTACGGCCAGGACACCCAGAAAACCGGCGCCGGCTGAGGCCGAAACCGAGCGCGCGGACCGTCGCCGGGAGAAGATCATGGAGGCCGAACGGACCTTGGCTCAAGCCGACCAGGACGTCGAAGCCGCCACCGCGGCCGAACACGACCTGGAAGATGCCGTCCGCCACCTGGAAGCCGAACTCGCCGACGCGCGTCAGCGCCTGGGCGAGGCGCGGCGGCAGTCCTACCGGGCGACCTCCAGGCAGCAGCGAGCGGCCCGGCAACTCAGTCGGCTCCAGGAGTAAACCATCCCGGCCAGCCGGCGGATCGACTCAGCCCTGATCGACTCGGCCCTGATCGACTCGGCCCTGATCGACTCGGCCCTGATCGACTCGGCCCTGATCGACTCGGCCTTGATCGACTCGGCCTTGATCGACTCAGCCCAGCCCGAGCCGAAACCGTGCGCGGCCCGCGGCCTAACTGCCGGGTCCGTCCGCTCTGTAGCCCGCTGGCCGCTCTGCGGGCAGCGGCGGACCCGGCGGCGTTCCGTCGCCGAACGGCCGCCCGCCGAGTTCCTCACGCCGATGCGGCGTGAGCCAGCCGGACAGATCGGGGCCGGCCGGGACGATCTTGGACGGGTTCAGGCCGGTGTGCACCCGGTAGTAGTGCTCCTTGGTCTGGGTGAAGTCGATCGTGTCGCCGAAGCCGGGCGTCTGGTAGAGGTCCCGCGCGTACGCCCAGAGCACCGGCATCTCGGTGAGCTTGTTCCGGTTGCACTTGAAGTGACCGTGATAGACCGCGTCGAACCTGACCAGCGTGGGCCATAGCCGGACGTCCGCCTCGGTGATCGTGTCCCCGGCCAGGTAGCGGCGCGTGGCGAGCCGCTCGGACAGGGCGTCGAGCCGGGCGAACAGCTTGCCGTAGGCGTCCTCGTAGGCGGCCTGCGTGCTGGCGAACCCGCACCTGTACACGCCATTGTTCACGTCCTCGTAGACCCCGGCGCTGATCTCCTCGATCTCATCGCGCAGCTTGTCCGGGTACAGCTCGGGCGCGCCCGGCCGGTGGAACGCCGTCCACTCGTGCTCAAGGTCCAGGGTGATCTGCCGGTAGTCGGCGGTCACCACCGCGCCTGAAGCGACCTCCACCATGGCCGGGACGGTGACGCCCCGTTCGTAGCCGGGCACCGCCCTCTCGTAGGCGTCGCGTAGCCAGTGGATGCCGAGCACCGGGTCGACCTCGCCCGGGTCCAGGTCGAACGTCCAGCTCCGCCAGTCGTGCTCGGGCCCGCAGATCCCCATCGACAACGCGGGCTCAAGCCCGAGCAGTCGCCGCACGATCATGGTCCGGTTGGCCCACGGGCATGCCCGCGCCACCACCAGCCGGTACCGCTCCGCCTCGGCCGGCAAGGTGCCGTCCCGCCCGTCGGCCGTGATCCGGCCGTCCAGGTACTTGGTATCCCGTACGAACTCTCCCGTAGCGCCCACCTTCCCGACGCTACCTTATTGCTCCCGTTTTCAAATACCCGCCCCGCGCCACGTCGGCCACCCGCCCGCACCCTGTCCGACCAAACCACATTCGCACCGCACGCCTCGCCAGCCACGCAAATCCCAAGCTGGATTTAATGAAAGTGGCACTGTAATGACTCTATTGAGCAGAGTGCCACTTTCATTGACTATCGCCCGGGGCTACCTGATGCCATTCCAGAGGGCACGCTCGTCGCCGGCGGGGTCGTCCGCCGCGCTGATGGTGTCCGTGAGCAGACCGGTGGTACGGCGAGCGGTGTCGTAGCGCGCCCAGCCGGGATCCCCGCTGGTGATGAAGTCCACCCATACCCGGTGGATCTGGTCCGCGACTGATTGCGAGGGCGTGTCGCCGATCAGCGGGCGGATCTCGTCACGCGCGGCCGTGTCGAACGCGAACGGTATCTCCACCCCATGGCAGGCCCCGAACCCCCGGTTGTCCTGCGGTTCCGGGTGGTCGAACCGGTACATCCAGGTGCTGCTCCTTGCCGACGAGGCGGCCCGGGCCTCGGCAACCCGGATGGGCGGGATGCGGAAGAACCAGTCGGTGATTACGGCGGCCAGGATGTCGCCCGCGCTGGCACCAGGCCGATTAGCCCGGTAGACGGCGAGATCGTCCGCGGCGAGCCCGTAGGCGCCAGCCACGGCGGCCAATGTCGGTTCGTCGATGAGGTCGATGGTGGCCGCCGCGACCAGGAACAGCCGCGCTTCGTCGCGATTCGACCCGATCAGCAGCGGAACGTTCCCGCCCTGGCCGGTCGCCATGGAAGCAAGCGGCGCGGCCGGAAGGACAGCGCCGTCGACGGTTGGCGCGAACGGCAGCAAGCTCAGCGTGAGCTGCCCCCACCTGCCCGGGTCCGGTGTGGTCTGGACCTCGACCACCAGGTCCGATGCGGCCTGCACGAGTTTGTCCAGCGGAACCGCCTTGATGGACTCCCGGTCAGGCGGCACGCCGAGCGCGTCCGCCAGGTAGCTGCCCACCATCTGGCCCTCGTCCGTAGTGAGCGTGTGGGCCGCGGCCCCGCTCTCCGCGATGGCCTGGGCGAACAAGCCCTCGGCCAGCGGCATCGACAGGAGCGTCGTCACGCTCATGGCCCCGGCGGACTCACCTGCGACTGTCACCCGGGCCGGGTCACCCCCGAACGCGGAGATATTGTCCTGCACCCACCGCAGGGCCGCGAGCTGATCGAGAAGGCCGAGGTTGGCGATACCGTCGTCGAGGTACAAGAAGCCCTCGGCGGCCAGCCGGTAGTTGATGGTTACGCACACCACGCCGTCGCGGGCGAACGCCGTGCCGTCGTACACGCCAACCGACCCTGACCCGTTCATGAACGAGCCGCCGTGGATCCAGACGAGTACCGGCAGCCCGGCTGCGCTGATGTCGGGCGTCCACACATTGAGGTTCAGGCAGTCCTCGCCGGGGATCACTACCTCCGGGAACAGCTGAGCGTACTGCGGCGGGTAGTCGCCCTTGGGGGCTGTTGGCCCGAACGCGGTCGCGTCGCGTTCGCCCTCCCAGGCCGGGACGGGCTGCGGTGGCAGCATACGGTTCGCGCCGAACGGAGGTGCCGCGTAGGGAATGCCGAGAAACACCGAAACGCCCGATTCAGCCTTGCCCCGGATGGTTCCGTCCTCGAGCCGGACCACTTGCTGCCGCGACATCTCGCTCATGCGTTTCTCCATTGCAACGTTGCCTAAATCTGTTGCACTGTCTCCCGGCGCCGTTCATCTGTCAAGGTCGGCACCTGTCAAGATCGGCACCGCGCAACGGCCGAACCGCCGACAGACCTGGGCCTGATCACCGGTGCGCATCCCGATCCTGACCGCGCCGCGCGGGTCATCAACGCCCTCCTGCCCGGCTAAGCCGGCCAGCAACTGATCGACGACGCCCGCCAGCCGGAGCGGTCATCACCATCCATGTCTCACGATGGTACTGGCGTCATAAGTTAGGTTAGCCTAAGCTAAGTCTTCTCGGGCCTGAGTCGGATGATGCGAAAGCGACCCTTGGGAAGGCTGATGATCGACCGGAACGCCGCAGTGACCAACGCGAAGCGCAACTCCAAACACCCGGGGGTGCCGCCTCGTGAGGCGCCGGCGGGCCGCGACGCACTGGCGAGCCGCGGCCACGCTCGCCGCCGCCTGCGCCCTGCTGGCCGCCTGCAGCTCAGCAGGCACAGAAGGCACAGCAACCTTGTCCGGTCCAGCCGACGGCCAGGCGCAGTCGATCACCCTCTACAGCGGCCAGCACGAGCAGACCACCGACGGGCTGGTGACCGCGTTCGAGAAGCAGACCGGGATCACCGTCAACGTCCGCAATGACGACGAGGACACGCTCGCCAACCTGATCGCGGTGCAGGGGTCGCACACGCCGGCTGACGTCTTCTACACGGAAAACTCGCCCGCGCTCGAGTTCCTGCAGGAAAAGGGCCTGCTGGCTCCGGTGGATTCGAGCACCTTGTCGCTTACGCCGTCCAAGTACAACTCGCCACAAGGGGACTGGGTCGGCGTTTCCGCCCGGGTCAGCGTGATTGTCTTCAACCCGTCGCTGATTCCCGCCAGCCAGCTTCCGACCAGCGTCATGCAGCTAGCCAGCCCGAAGTACCAGGGCAAGCTCGCCTTCGCCCCCAGCGAGACCGACTTCCAGCCGATCGTCACCTCGGTGCTGAGAACCTACGGCCAGGCCGCCGCGCTCACCTGGCTCGAGGGAATCAAGTCCAACGCCGCCAGCCACATCGTCCCGGACAACGAGACGATCGTCGATGAGGTCAACCGCGGCCAGGTCGCCTTCGGCGTCGTCAACGAGTACTACTGGTACCGGCTCCAAGCCGAGATCGGCGCCTCCGCCATGCACTCGCAGATCGCCCACTTCGCCCCGCACGACCCCGGCTACGTGATCGACGTATCCGGCGCGGCGGTGCTGAGGTACAGCAAGCACCAGGCGGCGGCGCAGAAGTTCCTCGCCTTCCTAGTTAGCCAGCAGGGCCAGGAAATCGTCGGCCGCGCCTCCGGGAACGAGCAGAGCTATGAGTATCCGCTCGGCTCCGGGGTGACCGCCTCAGCTCCGGAAACGCCGTTTGCCCAGCTTCAGCCCAACCCGATCACGATCGCCGATCTCGGCGACGGCTCGGCGGCGATTGCCCTGCTGCGCCAGGCGGGCCTGCTGTGACCCGCGCCGACGGCAAGAAGCGCTGATGGCCGCGGCAGGAACGCTCGCCGACCGGCGCAGCGACCAGGGCGACCAGGGCGACCAGGGCGACCGGAGCGAGCCTGTCACGCCACGTCGCGCCCGGCGGCCCGTGGCCCTGCTTACCCTCAGCTGCCTGGTGGCCGCGGTCCTGGCCCTCCCGCTGGCCTTCCTGCTCATCGAGGCCAGCGGGGCCGGGTTCGGCAACGTCTCCCGCCTGATCTTCCGGCCGCTGACCTGGTCGCTGCTGTGGAACACGGTCCGGCTCACGGTCGCCGTCACCATATTGTGCGCCGTAATCGGAACCGCCGGCGCGTGGTGCGTCGAGCGCACCGACCTGCCCGGCCGCCGGGCCTGGGCCGTGCTCCTGGTCATACCGCTCGCGATTCCGGACTTCGTGGTGAGCTTCGGCTGGCACTCGCTGTGGACCTGGGCGCACGGCTTCCTCGGCGCGGTCATCGTGATGACGCTGGCGGTCTATCCGCTGGTCTACCTGCCGGTGGCGGCCAGCCTGCGTGGCGCCGACCCTGGCCAGGAGGAGGTCGCGCGGAGCCTGGGGTCCGGCCGCATCAAAACTTTCGTAAGGATCACGCTCGGCCAGGCCAAGGGCGCCATCGGTGGCGGCTGCCTGCTCGTCGCGCTGGTCCTGCTGGCCGAATACGGCGCGTTCGAGATCCTCGGCTACCAGACCTTCACCACGGAGATCTTCAGCGAGTTCAACGGCTACAGTTTTGCCGCCTCCTGCGCGCTATCCCTGGTGCTGGTCCTGCTCAGCATGCTCGTCCTGGCCGGGGAAGGGATGCTCCGCGGCGGTATGACCAGGGACGGCGGCCGGGTCAGCCGGTCCGGCCCGATGGCCCAGCGCGTGAATCCGCCCCAGCAGCTGGGCTGGGCGCGCTGGCCGGTGCTGGCCGCGAGCGCCGCGCTCGTGCTGCTCGCGCTCGGCCTTCCCGTCGCGTCGACGCTGTACTGGATGGCCGACGGCCTGCCTCCGGCGTTGTCCGGCGGGGCCAACGTATCCCTGCTCGACGCGTCGGGGCACACGGCTCTTTACGGCGGCTCGGCGGCGGCCCTGGCCACGGTGATGGCGTTCCCCGTCGCCCTGCTGGCCATCCGGCACAGCGGCCGGGCCCGGCAGATCCTCGAGCGCAGCACCTACCTGGTCCTAGGCATGCCGGGCGTGGTGATCGCGTTCGCCTTGTCCTACTTCACCGAGCGCTACTTGGCCGGGTTCGGTTACGGGACGTCCCTGCTGCTCATCGTCTGCTACGCGATCATGTTCTTCCCGCTGGCGCTGGTCGGGGTCAAGGCGTCGCTGGTCCGGGCGCCGGTCAGCCCGGACGAGGTGGCCAGGTCCCTGGGCCAGCTTAGGCTGCAGGTGCTGTTCCGGGTGACCGTGCGGCTGGCCGGGCCCGGCCTGGTCGCCGCGTTCTGCCTGGTATTCCTGTCCGCGGTGACCGAACTCACCGCCACCCTGCTCCTCATCCCCACCGGCACGCAGACGCTGGCCACGCAGTTCTGGGCATACCAGTCCAACCTTTCCTACAGCCAGGCCGCGCCGTTCGCCCTCGTGATGATCATCGTCGCGGCCGTGCCAAGCTATGTTCTGGGCCGGTTCTTCAATCGCCCCGTTCGAGCGCGAGGATGAGTGCATGCGGCAAGTCGCGGTTACCGGCCTGCATAAGGCTTTCGGCGCCCACCCGGTCCTGACCGGCGTGGACCTGGAGGTACCCGCCGGATCCCTGACGGCCATCCTCGGCCCGTCCGGCAGCGGGAAGACGACCCTGCTGCGGCTGATGGCCGGCTTCGAGCGCCTGGACGCCGGCACGATCGGCATCGGCGATGTCCTGGTCGACGGCCCCAGCGCCTACGTCGCGCCCGAGCGGCGCCGCATCGGCTATGTGCCGCAGGAAGGCACCCTGTTCCCGCACCTGACGGTGGCGGGCAACGTCGGCTTCGGGTTGACCGGCCGGGAACGCCGCGGCGGCAAGGTCGACGCCATGCTCGAGACGGTTGGCCTGGCCGGGTTCGGGCGACGGTACCCGCATCAGCTTTCCGGCGGCCAGCAGCAGCGGGTCGCCCTGGCCCGGGCGCTGGCCATCGAGCCGGCTGTGGTGCTGCTCGACGAGCCGTTCGCCTCGCTGGACGCCCGCCTGCGGGCCGGCGTCCGCGCCGACGTCCAGGAGATCTTCCGCCGCGCCGGGACCACGGCTGTGCTGGTGACCCACGACCAGGACGAGGCCCTGTCCACCGCGGACCGGGTCGCGGTCCTGCGCGACGGGAAGATCGCGCAGTGCGCGCCGCCCGAAGACCTCTACCGCCGGCCGGCCGACGCCGGGCTAGCCAGCTTCATCGGTGACGCCAACCTGCTCGAGGGGGTCCTGGCCGAGGGCGTCGTGAAGACGATGCTCGGCCCCTTGCCGCTGGACCCGGCCGTGACCACCACCCTGGCGACCGCGGGCCGGGTAACGGTCCTGGTCCGGCCGGAACAGATAGACCTTGGGCCGAACGAGGATGGCCTCATCGCCCGGGTCACCTCCTACCGCTACCACGGCCACGACGCCATCCTGTCCGTCCAGCCAGGGAACGACGCCGAAGCCCGGCCGATCGTGGCGCGGATCACCGGCGGGCCCCATCGCCCGGTCGGCTCGGCGGTCACGCTCCGGGCCCGCGGCCCGGTCTTCGCGTGGCCAGCCGATTAACGCGGGGCGATTGCGAGGTCGTGCCGCAGCTGACAGGCTCGCCCCCGGTTGTCTCGCCAACCTAGCGGGGTGTCCATGCTGGCGCGCGTCCACCCGACGGTTCGCGTGACCCGGCTTCTGCCCGGAGTGGTCCTAGCCGCGTGCGCGGCGCTAACCGCCGCCGCGAGTGCCGTCCCAGCCGCGAGTGCCGTCCCAGCCGCGAGTGCCGCCCCCGCCATGAGTGCCGCCCCCGCCGCGAGCGCCGCGTCCTCAGCGACCGGGCCGGCCGGTGTCGGCGCCAAGTCGGCCGCGATCGAGGTCGCGGCCACCGGCCGGCTGCTGTGGAGCCGCGGCCTGAACACCGAACGCCCGATGGCCAGCATCACCAAGGTGATGACCGCCCTCGTCGTGATCAGGGCGGGCGAGGAGAACCGGAAGATCACCGTCCCGTCCGCCGTGGTTAACTACGTGCGCGAGTGGGACGCCAGCAACGCCGGCCTGCGGCCCGGGGACAAGCTCACCGCCGGCCAGCTCCTCTACGGGCTGCTGCTCCCGTCCGGCGCCGACGCCGCCTACGCCCTGGCCGAGGCCTACGGTCCGGGCCTCACGGCGTTCATCGCGAAAATGAACGCCGCCGCCCGTCTGCTGGGCATGACCCGGACCCATTTCAGCAACTTCGACGGGCTGCCCTGGCCGGCCCCGTACTCGAACTACTCCACGGCCGCGAACCTGCTGACCATGGGCCGCGTCGCGATGCAGTCGCCGCTCTTCCGCTCGATCGTGGACCAGCGCAGCTACCGGATCACCGCCGGACCCGGGCACCACGCGTACCTGTGGCGGAACCTCGACCCGCTGCTCGGCTACTATCCGGGCGCGATCGGCATCAAGCCCGGATATACCGGGGCCGCCGGGCAGTGCCTGCTGTTCGAGGCCACCAGGAACGGCTACTCTTTCATCGGCGTCACCCTGCACAGCCCCGGTTCCATCACCGACCTCAACCGGGCCGACGCCACCCGGATCTTGAACTGGGCATTCGGCCTTCGAAGTTAGCGCGAGGATTCGCAGCCCACGGCCACGGGCGCGGCCGCTGGCGCCCTAGCCGGCCGGTGCATCAGCAGTGCCGTGCCCAGGACAGACCGATCTGTCTATTCCGTCGTCGACCCTTAAGGTCAGGACATGACCGAGAGTTCTTTCGTGACCCGGTGCCCTCGCCACTCCGCCACAAGGGCCACACGGCCCTCACGGTCACCGTCGCCGATGTCGATGTCGATGTCGATGTCGATGGTCTCGCAGAACGCCTCCGCGGGACGTAATCCAGGCCTAGAACTCGGCGAACACGCCCTCGCGCTGGTCGTAGTCGTACCGGTAGATCTCGCGTCCGTCTACGTAGGCGCGCTCCGCCCGGCTCATCACGTCCAGCGGATCGCCGGACCAGATCACCACGTCGGCATCCTTGCCGACGGCGAGCGAGCCGATCCGGTCGGCGCACCCGATGATCTTGGCCGGGTGGATCGTCACCGCGCGCAGCGCGGTCACCGGGTCCAGGCCCTCCTTGACCGCCAAAGTGGCCTGGTGGATGAGGAAGTGGATCGGCACCACCGGGTGGTCGGTGGTGATCGCGATCGTCACCCCGGCCGCGGCGAGCCGGCCCGGGTTGGCCAGCGACCGGTTGCGCAACTCCACCTTGGACCTGCTGGTGAACAGCGGGCCGATGATCACCGGGATGGACGCGGCCGCGATCTGGTCGGCCAGCAGGTGCGCCTCGGTGCCGTGGTCGATCACCAGGTCGTAGCCGAACTCCCTGGCCATCCGCATCGCGGTCGCGATATCGTCCGCGCGGTGGCAATGCTGCCGCCACGGGATCTCCCGACGTAGCACCCGGCCCAGCGCCTCGAGCTTCAGGTCGCGCTCCACCGGAGCGGAATCGTCCGTAGCCGCCGCCAGCTTGGCCTGGTAGTTCTGGGCGGCGACGAACGCGCCCCGGATCACCGCGGCGGTGCCCAGGCGGGTCGACGGGGTTTCGTTCCGCTCACCGTAGACGCGCTTGGGGTTCTCGCCCAGCGCGGACTTAAGGCCGGCCGGCTCGCGGAGTACCATCTCGTCCACCGTGCGGCCCCAGCACTTGATCGCGACGGTCTGGCCCCCAATGGGGTTGGCGGAGCCCGGGTTGACGTTGACCGCGAGCACACCGCCGGTGATGGCATCGCGGAAGCCCAGGTCTGCCGGATTGATCGCGTCGAGCGCGCGGACCTGCGCGGTGACCGGATTGGTTCGCTCGTTGGTGTCCTGGCCCGCCCAGCCTTCGGCCTCCTCGGACACGCCGGCGTGGGCGTGCGCGTCGATGAAGCCGGGCAGCACCCACTTCCCGGTCGCGTCGACGACGACCGCGCCGGATGGCACCGCGAAACCGGGTCCCTCGACCGCCGCTATCTTCCCGTCCCGCAACAGGACGGTCCCGCCGTCCACCGGGTCGCCCTCGATCGGTACGACCCGGCCCCCGGTGATCGCAACGGTCTCCGCCACGCTTCGCCTCCGCATCCCAGCTGCTGTCCGGCTTGTCCGGAAATAATGGTAAAAAACGACACCCGATCCCGCTCCGGGGCCAAGCCCGTCAACCCGGTGGCGCCCTCAAGGACCTTAAGACCCCGGAAGCCGGGCGACCTAACGAACCGAGGAAGAACCCGGTCAGCACGACGCGGAGACCCCGCCCTTCAGGCCGGGGAGGAAACGCTTCAGGGCGGCGGAGGATCTCAACCAGAACTTCACCGCGTCCGCCGGAATTCATCGCCTTTAGCCGGGCGGGCCGGTAACGCGCCCTTGCTGATCGCCTCGACCTCGTCCGGGTCCAGCTCGACGGACGCGGCGGCGATGTTCTCCTCCGCGTGCCTGGCGGAGCCGGTGCCCGGAATGGGCAGGATCTGCGGCGACATGGCCAGCAGCCAGGCCAGCACGATCTGGTGCTGGGTCGCGCCGTGGTGCTCGGCGGCCGCGGCCACCGCCGGGTTCTTGTCGGCCTCCTGCACCGGAGCCCAGGGCAGGAACACCAGCTGTTCCTGCTCGCACAGGTCGATCAGCGGCTCCGACCGGCGGTCGGACGCGTTGTACCTGTTCTGTATCGAGACGATCGGGGTGATCTGCTGCGCCTCGCGTAGCTGGGACTCCGACACGTTAGAGATCCCGACGTGACGGATCTTGCCCTCGTTCTTCATCTCGACGATTGCGCCGATCGACTCGGCCAGCGGCACTGCCGGGTGGGGGCGGTGGAACTGGTACAGCGGTATCTGCTCGAGCCTGAGCCGCCGCAGGCTGCCCTCGCAGGCCTCGCGTAGGTGCTCCGGCCTCCCGTTGGCGTCCCAGCGGTTCGGGCCCGGCCGCACCAGGCCGCCCTTGGTCGCGATCACCAGGTCGTCCGGGTACGGGTAGAGCGCCTCGGCGATCAGAGTCTCGCTGACCTCAGGGCCATAGGAGTCGGCAGTGTCGATGAAGTTGACGCCAAGCTCCACCACCCGCCGGAGCGTGGCGATGGCCTGATCACGGCTGGGCGGCTCGCCCCAGATGCCGGGCCCGGTGATCCGCATGGCCCCGAACCCCATCCGGTTGACGGTCAGGTCGCCGCCGACGTCGATGGTCCCGGCAGCCGCGGCGGTTGGGTGCGCGTTCACGCGATACCTCCTCCTCGTCCTCACCGTCAGCCTCTCACGTCCTCCCCCCCGCGTGCGGGCGCGGGGGGAGGGGGAAGAACGCTGGGCGGACCATCAGCGGGGCGAAGACGGCGCAGCGGCCCTTCCCGGCTTAAAATGGCGCTTCTTTGACGGGCCGAAGTCCGGTAAGCCGGGCGAGCATAAAACGTGTCGCGGAAATCAGACGCTGATTTTCGTCAGGGCCTTGGCTAGTTTTACCGCTTTTTTCAGCGTTTGTATGTCATAGGCGCCGTAATGCCGCTTGCCGTTGACGAAGAACGTCGGCGTCCCCGACACATTGGACAAGTCGGCCGAATCCACGTCCTCGCTGACGTGCGCGGCACCCGCGTGCTTGCGCAGGTCGGCGGCGAACCGGTCGGTGTCGAGGCCGAGCGAGGCCGCGTATCCGATCAGGTCGCGCGGGCGCAGTGCGTCCTGGTGGTCCATGAGCAGGTCGTGCATCTCCCAGAACTTGCCCTGCCGGCCGGCCGCCTCGGCGGCCTCGGACGCGAGCTGCGCGTCGGGGTGGACGTCGGTCAGCGGCAGGTGCCGCCACACGTACCGGACGTCGCCGAAATCCCGCAGTAGCTCCCGCACGGCCGGCTCGGCCTGGCCGCAGTAGGGGCACTCGAAGTCTCCGTATTCGACCACGGTGACCGGGGCTTCTGCCGGGCCGCGGATGTGATCCCGGTCCGGGTCCACCGGCACCACCAGGTCGGTGATGGTCTCGGCCGTGCCCAGCAGCGCGCGCAGCCGGGTCCGGGTCGGCAGCCGGTTCACCAGCCGGAAGATGACCCAGGTCAGGCCCGATGCGACTACCGCTGCGGACAGGATGCCCAGCTTCGCCTCGGCCAGCTCGGTGCCCTGTAGCGCCAGCGACGCGATCAGCAGGGACACGGTGAAGCCGATTCCCGCGACTGCCCCGGCGCCGACCACCGCGCCCCAGCCGACCGGCGGCCTCAGCCGCCCGTGGCTGAGCTTGGTGACCAGCCACGCGCAGCCGGCCGTGCCCAGCGGCTTGCCCACCAGGTAGCCGACCAGGATGCCGAGCGTGACCGGCGAGGTATAGGCGCGGGCCAGGAACCCCGCATTCAGCACGATCCCCGCGTTGGCCAGCGCGAACAGCGGCACGATGACGTAGCTAGTCCACGGGTGGAAGAGCTGCGAGAGCCGGTCGTTCGGCGAGATCGCGGTGCGCACCCCGGCGCGCGCCGTGGCCGCCAACTCGGCGGTGGGCTGTTCGCGGAACATCCGGAAGGCCTCGGAGGCCTGCTCCAGGGAGGCCCGGGTCGCCGAATAGGCGTAGGTCAGCAGCCCCATGACCAGGCCCACCACGATCGGGTCCACGCCGGACTTGAGGAACGCCACCCAGGCCGCGATCCCGATGAGCAGGTAGGCGGGCCCGTACCGGACGCCGCGCGCCCGGATGACCAGGACCACGGCGAGGAAGCCAACCCCGAACAGCAGCGGGATCACGTCGATGCGCCCGCTGTACGCGATCGCGATGACGGCGATCCCGGCGAGGTCGTCGACTACGGAGAAGGTGAGCAGGTAGGTGCGGACGCGATCGGGCAGCCTGCGGCCGACCAGGGCGAGCGCGCCGAGCGCGAAGGCGGTGTCGGTCGACATCGCCATGCCCCAGCCGTGCTCGGACGGCCGTCCGGCGTTGAAGAGCAGGTAGATGCTGATGGGCACGACCATGCCGCCCAGCCCGGCCAGGAACGGCAGCGCGACCCGGCTCCGTACCCGCAGCTCGCCCATGTCAAACTCACGCCGCGCCTCCAGCCCGACGACCAGGAAGAACAGCGCCATCAGCCCGGAGTTCACGAACTCGCGCAGGTCGATGACCACGCCCGAGCTGCCGACCAGGAAGGAAAGCTGCGTCGCCCAGAACTTGTCGTAGGAAGAGACGCTGATGTTCGCCCAGACCAGGGCGGCCACGGTGGCACCCGCCAGGACCGAGGCGCTGCCCGTCTCGGTACGCAGGAACGTGCGCAGCGGCGTCTCCATGCGCCGCGCCCAGGCAGTCCGCCCGGAAAACGGCCCCCCAGACTCCCGACCGTCCTCAGGCTCCTCAGCAGCCTCAGCCTCATCAACAGCAGCCTCAGCCTCACCAACAGCAGCCTCAGCGGCAGCAGCCTCAGCGGCAGCAGCCTCAGCGGCAGCAGCAACAGCGGCAGCAGCAACAGCCCCATCAGCACTGAAGGCCTCACTAGAATCAACAGCCTCACGCGACGATTCGCTCACTGTGGCCTCACGGGCTCCATCTCGCGCGTAGCAATCAGCATCGTCATCCCGCCTTCGGCCGGTTCCCTGATCACGTCGAATATGTCGGCCCCGGGTTCCGGGCCAAGCGTTCTCGTCACCCTCGTCGAGCACCACAAGCCGCGACCGCATGGCCCGCGCCCGGACAATCGCGACCCGCGCCGCTGCCCCCCGCACCGCCGGTCCGGGTAGTCTGCCCGCTTTTCATCCATACCGAACGGGTCGTGCTGCGTGCCCTTCCTTACGGAACTTATCGTGGATGATCTACGATCGCAGACCCGGCGGCCGGAGGCGCGGATGGCCCTTATGTTTCTCAGTGGCGACGGGATGCGCGGCGGGCGCGCGCACTACACGATCGAGGGCGTGCCGCTGATCGGCGAGCGGTGGACCGCGCCGCGGTACCGGTTCTACTCGGTCCGCGACGAGTTCCCGGCTCTCTACCCAGTCGCCGACCGCGGCCAGCCGGTTTTCGGTGAGCTGTATGACGTGCCCATGGGCCCGCTGAGCGCGCTGCTGGCCACCGAACCCCCCGAGCTCGAGCTCTCGATCATCGAACTCGACGACGGCGAGCTGTCGTTCGCCATGGTGCTGCGGGACGCCCAGCATGACCTCGGCATCCACAAGGACATCACCAGCTACGGCAACTGGCGGGCGTACCGCGCCAGCGTGGCCTTCGGACTTCGCCAGGACTCCCGGCATCAGCCCCGCGCGGACTGAACGGCGGCCCGCTCGCCGCGGATCCACACCCCGGCCACGTCCGCCGGGGTAGCGAGCGCGAAGATCCTGGCCAGCGCGTCGGTCGTGTCGCGGGCGTGGCGGAGGTTGACCGCCAGCGTGCTCCCTGCGGCTGGCCGCAGCCAGACCGCGTCGAAGTCCTTGCCCACCGTGAAGTCGCCCACTCGATGGTCCAGGCCGAGCGCCCGCGCCCCGGCCCGGGTGGCCAGGTACAGCAGGTGCGCCGGCGTCAGGGGAAACCCGGCGGCGCCGAGCAGTTGCTGGACGAAGTAGGCCTGCAGCGCCTCCTTGGGCAGGAACAGGCCCGCGCCCGCCCCCACGTCGGAGCCGAGCGCGACACCGATTCCGTGCTCGACGTGCCGGCGCAGCGGGAATAGCCCGCTGCCCAGGGCGGAGTTGCTGGTCGGGCAGTGCGCGACCGACGCGCCCCCTTCGGCCAGCAGCGCGAGCTCGGCGTCGCTGGGGTGGACGTTGTGGGCGAACACGCTGCGCCTGGTGACCAGACCGTGCCGGGCGTAGGTGTCCAGGTAGTGGCGCGCCCCGGGGAACAGCCCGGCCACCGTCGCGATCTCGGCGAGGTTCTCGTTGATGTGCGAGGTGAACCAGACGCCCTTGCCGAGCAGTTCCGCGCAGACGTCGAGCATGTCGTCGGACGCCGACAGCGAGAACCGCGGTGTGACGGCGTAGCGCAGCCGGCCGCGGTCGTGCCAGCGCAGGATCAGGTCCGCGCTGTCGGTCAGCGCGGTCTGCGGTGAGTTCAGCAGGTCGAGGCGGAGGATCCGGTCGCTGAGCACCAGGCCTGAGGTGATGTTCAGGCCGCGCCGCTCCGCCGCGCCGAACAGCTCGTCCATGGCCGGCCCGAAGTGCGAGCCGAACACCAGCGCGCTGGTCGTCCCGGCGGCGATGAGGCCGTCGAGGAACTCCGCGGCGACCGCCCGCGCGTACGCCTGGTCGGCCAGCTTGCTCTCCTCGGGCAGCGCGCACTGCTCCAGCCAGTCGAGCAGCGGCAGGCCGAGGCCGCCGATCGCACGGATCTGCGGGAAGTGGGCGTGGGTGTCGACGAAGCCGGGGACGAGCAGGCCGCCGTCCAGCCGGGTGACCGGCTCGCCGGGATGCTCGTTGCGCAGCGCGGCGAGCGAGCCCCGGCCGCGGATGACGCCGTCGCGGACGCACACGGCCTCGTCCTCGGCCAGTGCGTCGCCCGGGCCGCCTGCGAACGGGTCGCCCGGCGTGTCGACGACAGTGGCGGCAAATATCATTCTTTCGCCCGCTCTGTTTTCCCGCTCGCTCTGCTGTCCCGCTCGCCTCCGGGCCGCTCTGTTTTCCCGCTCGCTCTGCTGTCCCGCTCGCCTCCGGGCCGCTCTGTTTTCCCGCTCGCTCTGCTGTCCCGCTCGCCTCCGGGCTGCCTTGAGGCGCCGCCTTCCCTCGTCGCTGCTCCGTCGCTCCTCAGTCCAGGCGGCGCCGCGGCCCTTTGGCTCGCGGGGGAGCCCGCGGGGAGGGCCTGCAGCAGGGCGGCGGCGACGGCGACGGCGATGACCGCCGGGTCCTTGCCGGTGATGCCGGGCTGCCCGATCGGGCAGGTGATCCGTGCGATCGCCTCGGGGCCGTGCCCGGCCGCGGCCAGCTGGGCCGCAAAGCGCGCCCACTTGGCGCTCGAGCCGATCAGCCCGATGCCGCCCAGCGGCTGCGGCAGCCGCAGGGCCGCGTCGCACAGGGCGAAGTCCTCCGCGTGATCGTGCGTCATGATAATGACGTGCGCGCCGCGCGGCAGCCGCTCGAGCACGTGCTCGCCGAGCAGCGTGTGGTGGATGCTGACGTCCGCGACGCCGTCGATCACGTCGGCCAGCCGGACCCGGTCCAGCTGCTCGGCGCGCGAGTCGGTCAGCAGCAGCCGGACCGGCAGCCGGGACAAGATGCGCGCCAGCTCGTAGCCGACATGTCCGAGACCGAACACGGCGATGACCGGCCGGGCCGCGAGCGGTTCGAGCAGCAGGCGGACGACGCCGCCGCAGCATTGGCGGCCGTGCTCGGTGCGGGCGCGCGGGCTGAGCCGGGTCTCGCGCAGCTCTGGTTCGGTCGTCCCGGACTCGATCAGCTCCCGGGCCCGGGCGACGGCGGACGCCTCCAGGTTGCCGCCGCCGACGCTGCCCCAGGTGCGATCGCGGCTGACCACCATCTTGGCACCGGCCTCGCGCGGCGCATGGCCGCGCACCTCGGCCACCGTCACCAGCACGCCGGCCTGGCCGTCGAGCCTTAGCTGCCGGGCGGCCTGGAGCCAGTCCATCGTCAGACTCCCGCGTAGGCGGGGACGGGCCGCCCGGCCCGCGGGGCGTCGCGGGCAGCTTGGACCGCCCAGTAGACGGCCTCCGGAGTGGACGGGCAGGCCAGGCCGACACTCCAGCCCGGCGGGCCGAACGCGCCCACTGCCTGCCGCAGCGCCTCGCGCACGCTGAACGCCTCCATCAGCGGCGGCTCGCCGACCGCCTTCGAGCCGTACACCACGCCAGATTCGGTGGCTCGCTCGAACAGGTGCACGTTGAACACCGGCGGCATCTCCGAGAAGCTCGGGATCTTGTAGGTGCTCGCGGCCTGGGTGTTCAGCCGGCCCCGGTGCGGTCCGTCGGTCTCGTCCCAGAGCAGTTCCTCCAGCGTCAGCCAGCCGACGCCCTGCACGAATCCGCCCTCGATCTGGCCCAGGTCGATCAGCGGGGACAGGCTGTCGCCGACATCGTGCACGATGTCCGCTCGCCGCAGCCGGTAGGCGCCGGTGAACCCGTCCACCTCGACCTCGGCCGCCGCCGCGCCGTAGGCGAAGTACTTGAATGGCTCGCCCTGCATCCTTACCGCGTCCCAGTGCAGCCCGGCGGTGCGGTAGAAGCCGGCCGCCCAGAGCTGGACCCGCTGGAAGTAGGCGTCTCGCACCAGGTCGGCCCAGGCGATCCGCCGCCCCCCAGAGCCCGAGCCGAAGCCGATTCCGGTGACCACGCCGCCGCCGAACCGCACGTCGTCCGGGTGGACGCCGAGGTGGTCGGCCGCCACCGTCGCCAGCCGCGCGCGGATCTGGTCGCAGGCGTCCTTGATCGCGCCGCCGTTGAGGTCCGAGCCGGAGCTGGCCGCGGTGGCCGAGGTGTTCGGCACCTTGTCGGTGCGGGTCGGCGCTAGCCGCACCAGGCTCATAGGCACGCCGAGCGCGGTCGCCGCGACCTGGATCATCTTGGTGTGCAGGCCCTGGCCCATCTCGGTGCCGCCGTGGTTGATCAGCACCGAGCCGTCCTTGTACACCTGCACAAGCGCTCCGGCCTGGTTGAACGCGGTGAGGTTGAACGAGATGCCGAACTTGACCGGGGTCATCGCCAGCCCGCGCTTGACGTCCGGGTGCGTGGCGTTGAACGCGGCCACCTCCGTCTGGCGGCGGCCGAACTCGCTGCGCTCGGCCAGCAGCGACCAGATCGCCTCGAGCCGCTCGGCGTGCCGCACCGGCTGCCCGTACGGCGTGGCCTGGCCGGGCGCGTAGAAGTTCCGGTGCCGCAGCTCGTGCGGCTCGACGCCAAGCGCAGGGGCGCATCGGCCTAGGATGTCCTCGACGACGATCATGCCCTGCGGGCCGCCGAAGCCGCGGAACGCGGTGTTCGAGGCCCGGTTGGTTTTGGCCACCCGGCCGGTGACCTCGATGTCACCGATCCAGTACGCGTTGTCGATGTGGCAAAGCGCTCGGGCCAGCACCGGCTCGGACAGGTCCAGGCTCCAGCCGCCGTTGCTGGTCAGCGTGGCGCGCAGCGCGCAAAGACGCTTGTCTTCGTCGAAGCCCGCCTCCCAGGTGGCGAAGAACGGGTGCCGCTTGCCGGTCATGGTGATGTCCTGGGTGCGGTTGAGCCGCAGGCTCACCGGGCGCCCGGTCAGGGTGGCGCCGAGCGCCGCGACGGCGGCCAGCCCGTGCGGCTGGAACTCCTTGCCGCCGAAGCCGCCACCCATCCGCAGGCACTGGACGGTGACCTGGTGGGCGGGCAGGCCGAGCACGTGCGCCACGATGTCCTGCGTCTCCGACGGGTGCTGCGTGCTGGACTGGACGAAGATCTGACCGCTCTCGTCGACCAGCGCTAGCGCGGCCTGGGTCTCCAGGTAGAAGTGCTCCTGGCCGCCGATCTCGAGCTCGCCGCTGAACCGGTACGCGGCCCGCTCCAGCGCGGCGGCCGCGTCGCCGCGGCTGACCGTCCGCTGGTGGCCCTGATAGCTGCCGGCCCGGATCGCGTCGTGCACGGTGATCAGCGCGGGCAGCGGCTCGTAACTGGCCTCGACCGCTTCCGTGCCCTGCCGGGCCGCCTCCAGGGTCTCGCCGAGCACCCAGCAGATCGCGTGGCCGTAATACATGACCTCGCCGGGGAACAGCGGCTCGTCGTGCTTCTCGCCGGCGTCATTGAGGCCGGGCACGTCGTCGGCGGTCAGCACCCGCACCACGCCGGGCACCTGGTAGGCGGCGTCGGTCCGCAGGCCGGTGACGCGGGCGTGCGCGTGCGGGGCCTGGACCGGCCAGGCGTGCAGGGTGCCCAGCGTGCGACCGGCCAGGTCCTGGGTGTAGAGCGCGGCGCCGGTCACGTGCTCGTCCGCGCTCTCATGCGAGACCGCCAGGCCCACCGCTGCCCGCTCAGGGCGGTCGGCCAGCGGGCCATGCGCCTTGCTCATGGTCGGGCCTCCTGGTGCTCTGCCGATTGGTGCTCTGCCGATTGGTGCTCTGCCGATTGGTGCTCTGCCGACTGGTGCTGGGCAAACTGGTGCTGGGCGAAGAACTTCAGCAGCGAGTTGCGCAGCATCGCGATCCGGTAGGCCTCGCTGGCGCGGTGATCGCTCATCGGCGTGCCGGCCCGGGCCAGTTCCGCCGCGGCCGCTTCGACCACCTCGCGCGTCCACGGCCGCCCGGTCAGCGTGTCCTCGGCGGCTCGCGCGCGCAGCGGCGTGGCCGCCACCCCGCCCAGTCCGATCCGGATCGCGGCGACCCTCGGCTCGCCGGTCTCGTCTGCCTGGCCGGCACCGCCCATCCCCCCTTCCAGCCGGAGCGCGTAGGCGACGGCGACGCTCGAGATGTCGTCGAACCGGCGCTTGGCGATCTTGTGGAACGCGGTGACCGGGGCCACCGGCTGCGGGATGCGGATCGTCTTGATCAGCTCATCGGGACGTTTGACGCTCTGCCGGTAGCCGGTGAAGTACCCGTCCAGCCGGACCTCGCGCTCGCCCTGACTCGAGGCCAGCACGAGCGAGGCATCCAGCGCGAGCAGCACCGGCGGGGCGTCGCCGATCGGCGAGGCAGTGCCGAGGTTGCCGCCGAGCGTGGCCCCGTTGCGGATCAGCCGGGACGCGAACTGCGGGAACAACTCCTCGAGCAGCGGCACCCGACCGGACCCCGAAACCATCCGGGCCTCGATCTCCGACAGGCTCAGCGCGGCGCCGATGTCGATCCGGTCGGCGCTGACCGAGAACTCGCGCAACTCCTCGATCCGCTCGATGCCGATGGTTAGCGCGGCCCTGGCGTGCCTGATGTTCAGCTCGACGCCCCAGTCGGTGGACCCGGCCACCAGCCGCGCGTCCGGCTCGGCGGCCAGCAGGCCGAGGGCATCGGCCAGGCTGGCCGGACGCACGTAGCGTCCCTGTGTACTGCCGGTCACGGTGGCCGCGGCAGCGGGCGCGGGTTCGGCCAGCCGGGCGAGCAGCGGGTCGTCGGCGTCCGGCTGGCCCAGAGCGTAGGCCGCGTCCCTGATCGGCCGGTACCCGGTGCACCGGCACAGGTTGCCGCTGAGCGCGTGCAGGTCAAACCCGTTCGGCCCGCGTTCGTCGTCGCCCGTGCTGGATCCGCTCGGCCCGGATGCGGCGGACCGCCGACCGGGCCGGTAGTACTCGGCGGCCATCGAGCAGATGAAGCCCGGCGTACAGTAGCCGCACTGCGAGCCGCCGCGCGCGGCCATCTCGCGCTGGACCGGGTGCAGTCGCCCCGGCCTTCCCAGCCCTTCCGCCGTCACGACCTCCTGCTGGTCGAACGCCGCGGCCGGTACCAGGCAGGCATTGATCGCGACCCAGCGCGTCCGGTTCTGCCCGTCCCCGTGCCCGTTCCCGAGCCCGTCCCCGCGGTCGCTCCCGCGCCCGCTCCCGAGCCCGTCCCCGCGGTCGTCCCCGCGCCCGTTCCCGTGACGACGGTCGTCCTGGCAGCCGTCCCCGTGTACGTCCTCGCGCGCGACCAGCACCGCGCAGGCACCGCACTCGCCCTCCGCGCAGCCCTCCTTGGCGCCGGTCAGGCCACTAGCACGCAGCCACTCGAGCAGCGTCACGTGACCGCCGACCTCGCCCAGCTCGCGAGTCCGGCCGTTGACCACCAGTCCAGGCTCCGCCACCTGCGCTCCTTACTCCGCCGTCAGCCTCCCGCGTGGATAACGCGCGTATGAATAACGCTTACCAGCGACGATAACTCGTCATGAGCCAGGCCAGGATTCCGCGCCGGGCACGCCAGGGTCCCGCCAGCCGGGCCGGCCCGGCCGCCAGCCGGGCCGGCCCGGTCAGAAGCCGGGGACGGACTGCCAGGCCCGGCCCGGGCCGGGCGCGTCGTCGCGGGTCACCGTGCCCTCGATCAGCCCGTACGGGCGGTCCGCGGCGTAGTACACCTCGTTGTCGTTCGGCAGGCCGAACGGGCTCAGGTCGACCAGGAAGTGATGCTTGTTCGGCATCGACATCCGGATCTCGGCCACCTCCGGGTGAGCCTGGAGCACCTGCTCGCCCATGTGGTACAGGGTCTGCTGCAGGGCCAGGCTGTGCTTGGCGGCGAACGCCTCGAGCAAGATGCGCCGCACGTCGGCGTAGCTCCCAGCCCAGTCGACATCGGTGCTCGCGTAGCGCCAGCGGGCGGTGACCGCGGTCGCCAGGATGCGATCGGTGGTCTCGGCCAGCGTGGTGTAGCGGTCGCGCGGGAACCCGGTGAACTCCGACCCGGTCGACTTCAGCACCACCAGGTCAGTCAGGCCCGACACCACCCACGCCTGCGCGCCGTCGACGGTGACGACGGTGGTCCGGGTGCCGCCTCCGGCCCGGGAGAACGCGTGCCCGTGCTCCGCGCCGTCCACCACGATCCGGTCCCACCCGTACTCCTCGATGCTGACCTTCGCGCCGGTCACCCACTCGAAGGAGTCCGTGAAGTGCCGGCCCAGGCGCAGGCCGAACGCCTCGATCTCGCCCACCCCGTACTGCTGGGCGAAGGCGTAGACGGTGTTCTTCTGGGTGTCGGTCGCTACCACGTGGGAGTTGTCACCTTCCAGATGCGCGGCGGTGAAGTCGCCGCGCAGCGCGGTCGACACGTTCAGGTCCTTGATCTGGTGCCGGTCACTGTCGCGGCTGACGTGCACCAGGCGGACCTCCGCCTTGCCGTACTGGTTCTCGCCGAACGTGATGGCCATCATGAACTCCCACGGTCTGTGGCGACTCAGAAACGATTGTCCTCGTACTGCCGGGCGGCCCGGCCGAGGCGGCTAGCACTGGGCCCTCTCCGGCCCCGCAAGCATCACGACAGTCTCCTACCTCAGTAACTCGAACAACACCAGCCCGCCCAGAACCTACGTTCCCAGAATTCATGGGTCGCCAATTATCGTGTGCATGAACCCCCCGGAAAACGGGGGTAAATTCACACGATCCCTTAAAACTGCCAGCGCCACGCCGAGAACTGCCAGCGCCAGGCCCGCAGGGGCGGAAGCGGCCGCCGGACCGCCATGCGGGGAACCATCGCCGCCGAGTGCCCGGCCTGCCGCCGAGTGCCCGGCCTGCCGCCGAGTGCTGGCTGCGGCCCTCAGCGGCAGCCGCTACCTCAGCGGCTGCCGCTGTCGCAGCGTCAACCGCTGCCGCAGCGCCAACGGAGCCACCCGAGCCCCTTGCCGGCGACGCGGCCCGAAGTCTAGACTGAACGTTCAGTCAAATCTGGGAGTCATCGTGACCACCGACACCAAGCTCAAAGAGATCATCGCGGCGCAGGAGGAGATCTTCGTCCGCCGCCAGCCGCGCTCCAAGCGCCTGGCCGAGCAGGCCAAGGACCACCTTGCCGGCGGTGTCACCTCGAGCTGGCAGATCACCGCGCCGCAGCCGGTCTGGCTGAGCCACGGCCGCGGCTCGAAGGTCTGGGACGTCGACGGCAACGAGTACGTCGACCTGCACGGCGGGTACGGCGCCGCCCTGGCCGGCCACGCCCACCCGGCCATCGCCAAGGCAATAACAAGCCAGGCCGGCCTGGGTACCCACTTCGCCCAGCCCACCCCGGACGCCATCGCGGTCGCGGAGGAGCTTGCGGGCCGCTTCGGCCTGCCACAATGGCGCTTCGCCAACTCCGGCACCGAAGCCACCATGGACGCCGTCCACCTCATGCGCTCGATCACCGGCCGGGACCTGATCATCAAGATCGAGGGTTGCTATCACGGTCATCACGACTCGGTGCAGGTCTCGGTGGCCCCGGATCCGGACGTAGCCGGACCGCGAAACAAGCCCAGCAGCGCCCCAGCCTCCACGGGCATCCCCAGGGCGATCACCGATCTGACGCTGATCGCCACGTTCAACGACCTCGACAGCGTGGCTCGGCTCCTCGACGAGCACAAGGACCAGGTCGCGGGGATGATCATCGAACCGGTCATGATGAACGCCGGCATCATCAAGCCCGAGCCCGGCTACCTCGCAGCCCTCAAAACCCTCCTGCACGAACACCATGCCCTGCTCACCTTCGACGAGGTGAAGACCGGCCTGACCGTCGGCCCGGGCGGCGTGACGGAGGAGGAAAACGTCCAGCCCGACCTCATCACCCTGGCTAAGTCGCTGGGCGGCGGCGTGGCCGTCGCGGCCATCGGCGGCACCGCTGACGTCATGGACCACGTGGCCACCGGCGGCTATGAGATGGTCGGCACGTTCAACGGGAACCCGCTGGCCATGGCCACGACCCGGGCAATGCTCACCGAGGTGGCCACGCCCGAGGCGTACGAGAAGATCGAGAAGCTCCGCCAGCGCGCCGCCAACGGCATCCAGAAAGCCATCGAGGACAACGGGCTGACCGCGCACGTGGTCACCGCGGGTGCCAAGGGCTGCGTCGTGTTCTCCGCCGAGCCGGTAGAAAACTACCGCGGCTTCCTCGGCGTGGACGACAGGTACAGCCACGCGCACTGGCTCTACCAGCACAACGGCGGGGTCTTCCTGCCGCCCTGGGGCAAGATCGAGCAGTGGCTCATCTCGGTGCAGCACGACGAGGCGGACATCGACCGCCTCGTCGAGAACTTCGCCGCCTTCGCCCGAGCGGCCAGCGCCGGATGAACCCCATGAGCCGCATGAACCGTTACCTGCCAGGTCTTGCGGGCCGCGTCCGAACGAGAGTACCTGTTGTTGACGGACTGTTCAGTCAAAGAAATGACTCACGGCCGCCGGGAAAGCCGCCGGGAAAGAGGTGACCCGCGATGCACCCACGGGAAGGCTGGACGGAAGACAGGCGACCAGACGGGCTATCCCGCCGCGGTTTCCTCAAGCAGGGCGCGGTCGCCGGACTGCTCGCCGGGGGCGCCGGCTCCCTGCTGGCGGCGTGCGGTTCAGGGGCGTCGGGAAGCACGACCGGAACCGGCACCCCCGCCAGCACCGCGATCCCACTTCCCCGGCCGAACAACCCCGTGACCTGGCCGCTCTCCAAGGACAACCCGCCCATCAAGAGCGGGCTGGCGCCCGAGGAGAACGCCACGCTGCGGATCTTCAACTGGGTCGCCTACATCAACCCGCAGTGCCTGACGGACTTCGGCAAGAAGTACAACTGCAAGGTCGAGGTGACCACGTTCGAGAACATGGACGTTGCACTGGCCAAGCTGCGCAGCGGGAAGCTCAACTTCGACATCTTCTTCCCGACCGTCGACGTCATGGCGCAACTGGTGTACGGGAAGATGATCCAGCCGCTCAACCACAGCTACATCCCGAATATCACGCAGGCCTGGCCGGACTTCACCAATCCGTTCTACGACGGCAAGTGGCAGTACTCGGTGCCCTACACGATCTACACGACCGGCATCGCCTGGCGCAAGGACCACGTGCATGAGAACCCGTACACGATGGCGAATCCGTGGGCGATGCCCTGGCAGGCCAAGTACAAGAACCGGGTCGCGATCCTCGATGACGCGCGGGAGTCGATCAGCCTCGGGCTGATGAAGAACGGGATCTTCGATCTCAACACCACGAACCCGAACCAGATCGCGACGGCCGGGCAGTCCCTTCAGGACCTGGCCCGCCTGACGAACGTGCACATCGACAACAACGACTACACCGAGGTCCCGAGCGGCCAGATCTGGATCCACCACGCATGGTCCGGTGACATGGCCACGGCGGCTTCCTACATGCCAAAGGGCGTGAACGTCGACGTCGTCGGCTACTGGTTCCCCCCAGACGGCCGGGGCCCGGTCGGGAATGACCTGATCACGGTGCTCCGGGGCGCGCCTAACCCGGTGCTCGCCCACCTGTTCATGAACTACATGCTCGACATCAACAACGTGCTGACGAACATCAGCTTCAACGGCTACATGCAGCCCATCAACGGCGTCACCCCGAAGCGCCTGGTCGCCGAGCAGCTGTTGCCGCCCAGCCTGATATCCACCGTGGTGCTCCCTTCGTACTTCAGGCGCGGGGTCATGGAGCTCCAGATCCCGGTGACGACAAATGCCTTGTGGGAGCAGGCGTGGCTCCAGGCCAAAAGCGCCTAGGCGGCAGGGCATGAAGCAGCACCGCCTGTTCTGGGCTGCGCTCGCCGCGCCGGGCATCATCTGGCTCGCGCTGCTGTTCGTCGTGCCCTTCTACGGGATACTCGCCATCTCGGGCGGCCAGCTGGACATCTTCGGGAACCCGGTCGCAGTCTGGAACCCGCTGCACTGGAGCACCACGAACTTCGCCGCGACGTGGCACGACGTTGCCGGGGCATCGGCCTTTGTCGGCCCGATCATCGTCAGGACGCTCATTTATGTGGCCCTGGCCTCGCTGATCTCGCTGCTGATCGCTTATCCGGCGGCCTACTTCGTGGCCAGGTTCGCCGGCCGGCGCAAGGCGCTCTTCCTGATCCTGCTCATCGCGCCCTTCTGGATCAGCTACATGATGCGCATGCTCGCCTGGATCGATCTGCTGCAGACCGACGGATACGTGAACAGGACCCTGAGCTTTCTGCACCTGATCAGCCAACCGGTCAACTGGCTGGGCGGACTGGGCATAACGGTGGTGCTCGGCCTGGTCTACGGCTACATCCCCTACCTGATCCTGGTGCTTTACGCGGGCCTGGACCGGATCGACCCGGCGCTGATCGAAGCCGGCCGTGATCTCGGCCTGGGGCGGGTCCGAACCTTCGTGCGGGTTACCCTGCCGCTGTCCCGGCAAGCCATCCTGACCGGGATGCTGATCACGGTGCTCCCCATGCTCGGCGACTACTTCACCAACCAGTTGCTGTCCGGCACGACCGGAACCACGATGTTCGGCAACGTGATCGACGATCAGCTGACCTCGTCCGGGGGAGTACTCGAGGGGCAGGGCGCGGTTTTCTCGCTGCTGTTCCTGGCCGTGCTGATCGCCCCCATGGTCTATTACGTAGTCGCGACCAACCGCTCGTCGCGGGGGGCGACGTGACGGCGGCCGCCACGAAATCTCCGGCCCAGGTCGGCGAGACGACTCCCCGCACCGTCCTCCGCAGGATGCGGCCGCGCCGCAACCCATGGCGGCACCCCTGGTTCCTCGAGGGATTCACCTGGCTCTACCTGATCTGGTCGCTGGTGCCCGTCGCGATCGCGGTCCTGTTCTCGTTCAACAACGGGAAATCGCAGAGCGTCTGGCAGGGCTTCTCCTGGCGCTGGTACTTCCAGGACCCGGTCAACTCGGTGCTGCACGATCCGGCCCTGCACGCCGCCGTCGTCCAGACCGTCCGGCTGTCGGTCTACGTGACCCTGATCACCGTGCCGCTCGGCGTCGCGTTCGCGCTGGGAATCAACCGCTGGCGCGGCCCCACGGCCTCGGCCTTCAACTTCGTGATGATCCTGTCCTTCGTGATCCCCGAGCTGATCTTCGGCGTCGCGATGTTCTTCGTGTTCACGCGGCTCTACAAGACGGTAGGCCTGGGCTCGCTCGCGGAGATCCTGGCCCTGGTCACCTGGAACGTTAGCTGGCCGGCCCTCATCGTCCAGGCCAGGCTGGTGACGCTGGGCAAGCAGCACGAGGAAGCGGCGGCCGACCTGGGCGCCACCCCGTGGCAGGTCGTATACCGGGTCATGGTGCCCTTGCTCACCCCGGCTATCTTCGCCAGCGCGGTCCTGGTCTTCTCCAGCGTGGTCGATGACTTCGTGCTCGTCGACCTGCTGAGCTCGAACTCCGGCAACACGCCGATGTCGGTGTACATCTACTCGCAGCAGCGTGGCGGCAACGGCGGGCCGGCGCTCAACGCCCTCGGCACGATCATGCTGGCCATGTCCTTCGTCGTCGCCATCGCAGGCTACATCGGCTACCGCTGGCTCACCCGCGGCGAGCGCGGCAGCCGGATCGATGCCCTCACCACGATCGCGGGCGGCGAAGGCTGACCGTCCGGATTTCTCATTTTTATCCCGAACGGCCTGCCTGCGTGCCTCAGGATTGCGCTCAGAGCCCACCGGAGGAAGACGCATGCTCGAGGACCTGGAGTTCGACGACGCCGATTCGCCCGCGATCGGCCTGGTGCCGCCGGGCGTCTCGTGGGACGAGGTACGGGATCACATCAAGATCGCGCATCACCACCTCCTGGTCCGCTCGTCCGACGGCGATGACTATTCGGGGGTCTACTGGACCGGCACCGACATGGCCGTGGTCGAAAACCTGGGACCGGATCCGGAGGAGGCGATCGACGAATTCCGCGCCTACCTGCAAGAGCACGACGAGACCTGACCCCAGGTTGCCCCCTGTTGGGCCCGCTGACCTACGCGCCGGGGTCGATGTGGATCTTGGTGCCCGCGCCGGGGCTGATCTTCCCGGCCAGCGCCTCGGCGGCGTGGTCCAGGCCGACAGTCACCCGGACGATGCCAGCCGGATCGACCCGGCCGTCGGCATAGTGCTCGATCGCGGGCGCCAGCCCGGCCGACGCGCCGAGGATGCCCACCGCGGTCAGGTCGCCGAGGACGAGATCGCGGCTGTCGATCGGGCTCGGCACGCCCGCGATGCCGATGTAAACCAGCCGCCCGGCCGGCTCGGCCCGGGCCAGGGCGGCCGCGGGCATCTGGTGGTCGCCGGTGCAGTCGATGACCGCGTCGTACGTCACCGGCGGCGGGTCATCGGCCGTCCAGTAGCCGGTCGCGCCGCAGCTTGCGGCCAGTTCCTCGCGGCCGCGGCCCAGCGCCCAGATGTGCACCTCGGCGCCCATCGCCCGGGCGAAAGCCGTGGTCAGCAGCCCGATGGTGCCGGGCCCGCAGACCAGGATCAGCTTCCCCGGGCCGGCCTGGGCGGCGGAGGCAGCGCGCCAGGCGTTTCCTCCCGGCTCGACCAGGGCGCCGGCCCGGTCGTCGATCGCTTCGGGCAGCCGGTGCAGGCTGGACGCGCGGACCAGGACCTTTTCCGCTAGCGCGCCCGGCCAGCCCATGATGCCGACCTCACGGCGGTCCGCGCAGACGTGCCCGCGCCCAGCCAGGCACCGCGGGCAGCGCCCGCAGCCCAGCATGGTGTCCCCGGTCACCCGGCCGCCCAGCCACCCAGGATCGACCCCGGCGCCCAGCGCGGACACCAAGCCGCACCACTCGTGCCCCGGCCGCAGCGGGAACCCCGTCCTGCCCTGAGCGAAATAAGCCAGCTTCCCGGTGAAAAGCTCGACGTCCGTCCCGCAGATCCCGGCCCGGCGGACATCGACGACGACCTGCCCCGCTCCGGGCACCGGAACCTCGACATCCTCGACCCGTGCCGACCCCGGCCCGGTGATCACCAGTGCGCGCATACAGCAAGGTTCCCACTCCACCCTAGGCGCGATTCTCCTCACCCGTCGCGGGCGGTTTCCCTGGCCGCCCGGGAAATCGCCCGCGATGGTACCGCGGCCCATCGCCGCGGCCGGGTTCCCGCCGTCAGGAATCACCCTCCAGGAGGGTGATGACACACCCAGCCGATCCGCGAGAATCGGGCCCAAGCCGCCAGGCAGTCCCGCTGAAAGCTGCGGCGATTCTGGCACGGGAGGCCAACATGACATCGGCAACGACAAACACATCCAGGGGCACGGGCGGCCATCGCGGCGCCCGCCAAGGCGGCGGGCTGATCTTCTTCGCGGTCGTCGTGCTGCTCGTGGTCGGCTTCTTCAACATCATCGAGGGCATCTCCGCGATCGCCAACTCGCACGTCTTCACCGCTAACGCGCACTACGTGTTCGCCAACCTGCGCACCTGGGGCTGGATTACGCTCATCCTCGGCGTGCTGCAGCTGCTCGCGGCGGGCGGCATCGTGACGGGCAATCAGCTGGCGCGGTGGTTCGCGGTGGCCGTCGTCGGGCTCAACGCCATTGACATGATGTTCTTCGCCCCGGCCTATCCGTTCTGGGCGCTGGTCATCATCGCCGTGGACGTGGTCGCGCTCTACGCCCTGTGCGCCTACGGCAGCCGCGAAAACCTGGCCGTCTGAAGGCCTAGCTCGCGACCAGCGGCTCGTCCGCGGGAACCGGAACCTCCCGCGGCGAGCCGGCCAGCACCCGTAGCGCGTCCGGCGGCAGGTACGCGTGCACCGGGGTGCCCTGCGTCAGATCGGGCCGCTCGCCGTCGTTCTGCATCAGCGCCTGCATCGAAATGCCCGGCGCCAGCCGCAGCATCACCTGGGTGGCGGCGCCGAGGAAGACCACGCGCTCCACCATGGCCGGCACCCGGTTCTCGCCGGCTGAACCATGCTCCTCGATCCGCACCCGCTCCGGCCTGATCACCGCGTGCGCGCGGCCCGCCGCGGTCGCCTCGCACCGATGCGAGGTCAGCGCCCAGTCCCCGAGCCGGAGTGCGCCGGCCGAGCCTGCGGTGACGACGTCGATCTCCATCAGGTTGGCGGCGCCGAGGAAGTCGGCCACGTACGTGTCTGCGGGCTCCTCGTAGACCTGGCGCGGGGTGCCGATCTGCACGATCCGGCCCGCGTTCATCACGGCCAGCCGGTCCGACATGGTCAGCGCTTCCTCCTGGTCATGGGTGACGTAGAGGAAGGTGATGCCGATGCGTTCCTGCAGCGCCTTCAGCTCGACCTTGAGCGAGCGGCGCAGCTTCGCGTCGAGCGCGCCGAGCGGCTCGTCGAGCAGCAGCACGGCCGGGTTGAGGACGAGCGCGCGGGCCAGCGCGACCCGCTGCTGCTGGCCGCCGGACAGCTGACCCGGCCGCCGCTTCGCGAACGAGGTCATCTTGACCAGGTCCAGAGCGTCGTCCACCCGGCGCTTGAGGTCCGCCTTGCTCACCCTCCGGTGCCGCAGGCCGAACGCCACGTTGTCTCTCACGTCGAGGAACGGGAACAGCGCGTAGCTCTGGAACACCGTGTTGACGTTGCGCCGGTGCGGCGGAACGTTGGAGACATCGGCGCCGTCGAGCAGGATCGTGCCCGAGGTCGGCTGCTCGAAGCCGGCGATCAGCCGCAGGGTGGTGGTCTTGCCGCAGCCCGACGGGCCGAGCAGGGAGAAAAACTCGCCGCTGGCCACGGTCAGGTCGATATTGTCGACCGCGATCTCGCCGAACCTCTTGGTCAGCCCGGATAGCTCGATGCTGGCCCGGGGGGACACTCTGCTGCCTAGGGACACCCCAGACCCCGATGGCCCCAGACCCCCCCGCGGGGGCATTCCTCCGGCCACGGCGCCACCTCCAGTTACCTGCCGCGTGCGCGCGCCCGCTTGGCGGCGGGCACTGGCTCCCAGTTAAATCCCAGTTGCCCGGCCGCGAACCGCATCGCCAGATCGTACGTGCGCTGCGGCGGCACCGCCGGGTCTTCGAGCGCGATCTGTACGGCCAGCCCGTCGAGCAGGGCGGACAGCGTGATCGTGAAGTCGTCCGCGTCCACGAGCGCGAACTCGCCGGCCTCCTGGCCGGCCAGCACGATGGAGCGGATGGCCTCCCGCCACCGCTCATCGGACTTCTGCCGGACCGCGGCCACCCCCGGGCTCCGCGGCGACAGCGCCCACAGGTCCAGCCACAGCAGCCAGTAGCTGCGCGGCTCGGGATCGGTCCCGGGCAGGCAGATCATGGCGATGAGCTCGGTCAGCCGCCCGGCCGCGGTCGGGATCTCTTCCATCCGCCGCAGGTACTCGGCATACCAGGAATCCTCCGAGTACCTGATCGCCTCGGTCAGCAACTGGTCGCGGGTCTTGAAGTAGTAGATGACCAGCGCCGGGCTCGTACCGGTGCGCTCGGCGACATCGGCGATCCTGGTGTCGGCGTAGCCGCGCTCGACGATGACGTCCAGCGCCGCCCGCAGCATCTGCTCGCGGCGCTCACCAGCGTCCCGCGACCCGGCGTCCCGCGAAGCCCGGCCCGTGCCGCCCGCACGCTCCTTCATGTCCCGATCACTCCGTTTCCCGCTCGCTTTCGAGGCGCCGCCTTCCCTCGTCGCTCCTCCGTCGCTCCTCAGTCCAGGCACCGCCGCGCCCCTTCAGCTCGCTCGCTGGCCGTTCCCTCGTCCACGGCCTTGTGGGTAATCGTAGCAGCTTCTAGACTGAATGTTCAGTCAATCTTTCGGAGGGCCCGGTCCATGGCAACGAAGGCAACCAAGGCAGCGGTTACGGCCAAGGCGGCAAAGGCGGCGGTTACGGCCAAGGCGGCAAAGGCGGCGGTTACGGCCACAGCAGCCAAGGTAGCCAAGGCAGCGAAGTCGGCAACGGACGCGACGAGAGCGAGCGGAGCGGCCGGCGCCGCGGACTACGACGCGATCGTCGTCGGCGGCGGGCACAACGGCCTGGTCGCCGCGGCGTACCTGGCCCGCTCCGGCGCCCGGACGCTGGTGCTCGAGGCCCGGCAGAAGACCGGCGGCGCCGCGACCACCGAGGCTCCGTGGCCGGACGCCCCGGACTTCCGCGTGACCCGCCTGTCCTACGTGATGTCGCTGATGCCGCCGACCATCGTCCGCGACCTGCGGCTGGAAAAGCACGGCTACAAGATCTTCCCGATGGGCCCGTACTACCAGGCCTTCCCCGAAGGCGGGTCGATCAAGCTCTACGCCGATGACGCCAAGCGCAACCACGACGAGATCTCCCGCTGGTCGAAGAAGGACGCCGACGCGATGCCACGCTGGGACGCCTGGCTGGCCGGGCTGGCCGAGGTGCTCGGCCCGCTGCTGCTCGCCGTGCCGCCGAACCTCGGCTCGCACAAGCCCCGCGACCTGGCCGAGACGCTGCGGCTGGCCTGGCGCCAGCGCGGCCTGGACGTGCGCACCATCGCCGACGTGACCCGGCTGATGACGATGTCGATCGCCGACCTGCTCGACGACTGGTTCACCTCGCCGCAGGTCAAGGGCGCGCTGGCGGTCAACGGCGTGATCGGCACCTGGGCCGGGCCCTACGAGCCGGGCACCGCCTACGTGATGGCGCACCACTCGATCGGGGACGTCGGCGACGGGCACCTGGGCAACTGGGGCTTCCAGGAGGGTGGCATGGGCGCGGTCGCCGACGCGATCGCCAGCGCCGCCCGGGACAACGGCGTCGAGATCCGGACCGGCGCCAGGGTAAGCCAGCTGCTGCTCAAAGACGGCCGGGCCGCAGGCGTCATCCTCGAGGACGGACGGCAGATCACGGCCAAGGTCGTGGTCACCTCGCTGCACCCGCGCACCGCGTTCCTGGACCACGTCGGCCGCCAGAACCTGCCCGATGACTTCGTCGCCGACATCGAGCGCTGGAAGACCCGCAGCGGCGTCGTCAAGATCAACCTGGCGCTGGCCGAACTCCCCGACTTCACCGCCGATCCCGGCACCAACCTGGCCGAACACCACACGGGTTCGGTGGAGATGGCGCCGACCATGCCGTACATCGAGCGCGCGTTCCAAGACGCGCGCGAGGGCAGGCCCGCCACCAGGCCGTTCAGCGACGGGGTCATCCCGACCGCCTTCGACGCGACGCTGTGCCCGGAGGGGTACCACATCATGTCGCTGTTCACCCAGTGGGTCCCGGCCGACTGGAGCGAAGAACCGCATACCGAGGAACTGCAGGCCTACGCCGACCGCATGATCGACTGCTACAACGAGGTGGCGCCGAACTTCAAGAGCTCGATCCTGCACGCCGACGTCGTGGGCCCGTACCAGATGGAGCACGACTACGGCCTGGTCGGCGGGAACATCTTCCACGGCGAGCTGTCCCTGGAGCAGCTGTTCCACATGCGCCCGGCGCCCGGGTTCGCCGACTACCGCACCCCGGTGCCCGGCCTGTACTACGCCAGCTCCGCCACCCACGCCGGCGGCGGGGTCTGCGGCATCCCCGGCATGCAGGCGGCCCGGGCCGCGATCGCCGACCGCCGCGCCGCCCGCCGCGGTCCCGCCCAGGCTGTCCGGCGCGCCCGCCACCGGTGACCGCCCCGTCACAGGCCCCGTCCGAACCAGCGGTCACCGTAGCCCCAGCTGTCACCGCGATGCTTGAGGCCCGTACCGTGGCGCTGGTCGGGGCCAGCGCCCGGGCGGGCAGCCTAGGCGCGCGCATGATCGCGGAGGTGGCCAGGAGCCCGTCGCGCCCGCGCACCTACCTGGTCAACCCGCGGTACGACGACATCGAAGGCACGCCCTGCCTGCCCAGCCTGGCCGAGCTGCCCGAACCGGTGGACCTCGTGCTGCTGGCCGTCCCGGACACCGCCCTCGAGGCGCAGCTGGACGCCGCGGCACGCACCCAGGCCCGTTCGGCCGTAATTTTCGGTTCTGCCTTTGACCTTCCGGGCACTTCCGGGCTGCGGGACCGGCTGGCCGCGATCGCCAGCCAGGCGGGCATGGCGGTATGCGGCGCCGGGTGCATGGGGTTCGTGAACGTCGCCCGCGGGCTGCGCGCCGTCGGCTACGTCGAGCCTGACCCGTTGCCCGCCGGGCCGGTCGCGCTGGTCACCCACTCGGGTTCAGTGTTCTCCGCGCTGCTGCGGGCGCGCCGCGGCTTCGGCTTCAGCCTGGCCGTGTCGTCCGGCCAGGAACTCGTCACCACGGCCGCGGCCTACGCCAGGTACGCGCTGAGCCTGCCGGAGACCCGGGTGCTGGCGCTCGTCCTCGAGGCGATCAGGGACCCGGCCGAGCTGCGCGCGGTCCTGGCCGAGGCGCTGGCCGCGGACGTGCCGACCGTGCTGCTCAGCGCGGGCACATCGGCGGCCGGGACGGCGCTAGTGTCGGCGCACTCCGGCGCGCTGGCCGCGGCCGACGGCGCGTGGGAGGCGCTGGCCGGCGCCTACCGGCTGCACCGTGTCCGCGACCTGGCCGAGCTGGCCGATACCCTCGAGCTATTCTCCGTCGGCCGAGGCTCTGCTGGCCAGCACGGGGTCGGCCAGCACGGGGCCGGACGCCGCTGCGCACGCGGAACCGCGGGCATCGCCACCGTGCACGACTCCGGCCTGGAACGTGCGCACGTCGCCGACCTGGCCGCCGAACTCGGCGTGCCGTTCGCCCCCCTCGGCCCGGCGACCCGGGACCGGCTGGCGGCGGCGCTCGACCCTGGCCTGGCGCCGGACAACCCGCTCGACGTGTGGGGGGCCGGCCGCGACACCGAGCCGCTGTTCGCCGAGTGCCTGTCCGCGCTGGCCGCCGACCCGGCGGTGGCCGCGGTCGCGCTGGCCGTCGACCTGGTGCCCGAGTTCGACGGCGACGAGTCCTACCCGCGGGCGGTGCTCACCGCCGCCGCGCGCACCGCCAAGCCGGTCGCGGTGCTGGCCGGACTGCCGGCCGCGGTCGATCCGGCCGCCGCCGCCCGGCTGCGCGCGGCCGGCGTCCCGGTCCTGGAAGGCACCCGCAGCGGCCTGCTCGCCCTGCGTCACCTGCTCGACGCTGCCCATTTCCGGGCTGAGCCGCCGGAAATGGGCCCGGAAATGGGCGCCGCGACGCCGCTCGCCCCGCACCCCGCCCAGGTTCCCGGCAGCACGGCCCGCCGCTGGCGGGACGCGCTCGCCCGCGGCCCGGGCGGCGCCGTGCTGTTCGACCTGCTCCGCGACTACGGCATCCCGGCGGTGCGCGCCCGCCAGGTCGCGACCCGCGGCGCGGCCCTGGCGGCGGCGGCCACGATCGGCTACCCGGTCGTGCTCAAGACCGACGAGCCGGGCATCGCCCACAAGTCGGACGTCGGCGGGGTGCGGCTCGGCCTCGCTGACCCAGGCGCGGCGGGCGCCGCCTACGATGACCTGGCCGCCCGTCTCGGCCCGCGGGTCCTGGTGTGCGAGACGGCCCCGCCCGGTGCCGAACTGGCGCTGGGCATCGTCCGCGACGCCGCGCTCGGCCCGCTCCTGGTCATCAGCGCCGGAGGGGTTCTGATCGAGATTTTTGCCGAACGGGTCGTGCTGCTCGCCCCGGTCACCCGTTCCGCCGCGGTGGCGGCCCTGGGCCGGCTCCGGCTTGCCCCGGTCCTGGCCGGAACTCGCGGCCAGCCCCCGGCCGATATGGAGGCGATCGCCGACGCCATCACCGGCCTGTCCCGCTTGGCGTGTGACCTCGGCGACGCCCTGGAAGCGCTCGACATCAACCCCCTCATCTGCGGTCCGTCCGGCGCAATGGCCGCCGACGCCCTCCTCATCCCCGCGCCCGCGAGCCCTTTTTCGTGATCGTGGCCAGTGTTCACCCACGCTGGCCTAGATAGCCCAGCGGCCGCGGTGCTCGATCAGCTGCCGTGCGTTGCGCATGGCCAGCGCGATGACCGTCTCCATCGGGTTGATGCCGATCGGGCCGGGGAAGATGCTGGCGTCGGTCACGAACAGCCCGGGCACGCCGTGGAACGCCCCGAAGCTGCCCACCACGCCGCGCCTGGGGTCCTCGCTCATCCGGGCGGTCCCCATCAGGTGGATCGAGAACAGCTGGAGAGAACGTTTGGGTACCGGGCGGGCTAGCAGCCGGTGCAGCTCGCCCGGGCCGCGGACCTCGGGGGCGCCGTCGAAGGGGAGCAGCACGCGCCGGGCTCCGGCCGCGAACAGCGCTTCGGCCGTCAGCTCCACCCCACGCTGCACGCGGGCGGCGTCGCGGTCGGTGAGCTGGTAGAAGACCAGCGGTCCGAGGCCGGGGACGTTCCGGATCCGGCCCGTCCCGGTGTCGGAGACCAGCGGCCCCGCGGTGACGATGTGGTTGTAATCCGCCATCAGCTCACCGAGCTCGCGGCCGTAGGCCGGCAAGATCCCGGCCAGCATCGGGGGAGTGAGGTTGGTCGCGGTCAGCAGCAGCCCCTCTGTCAGGAAGTCGCGCACCTGGAAGGCCTGGTGAACCCCCTGCCAGCCGGTGACGTCCTGGTCGAAGAACGCGGTCACCACCGCGTTCGGGTGCACTGACAGGTTGCGGCCGAGCTGCCGGGAGGCCGACCGCAGGCCCGACCGCATGAGCAGGGCCGGCGTCTGCACCGCGCCGCCGGCCGCGATCACCACCCGGGCCTGTACGGTCAGGCTCGGGCCCCTGTGGCCGCCTGGGCGGACGAAGTGGCCGGTCACTCCGGTCACCGTGGGTCCGGACCGGGTGATCCGGTCCACCCGGCAGTCTGCGAGCAGCCGGGCCCCGAGCGCCAGCGCCCGGGGCACGCTGGTTACCAGCATCGACTGTTTCGCGCCGGTCGGGCAGCCGCTGTTGCAGCTGTTGGTGCCCGCGCAGTGCAGCTGGTTCCTGCGGTTCGGGACCACCGTCCAGCCCCTGGCCTCGGCGCCGCCCTTGAACAGCTCGGAATCTCGTCCGATCGTCTCGGGATCCTGCGGTCCGACGGAGAGCCGGGACTCGATCGCCGCGAAGTAGGGGTCGAGGTCCTTCTCGGTGATGGCCCGCAGGCCTTCCTGCTCGGCCCACCGCCGGAGCACGCGGGCCGGCGTCCGCCACGACATGCCGCCGTTGACCACTGTGGACCCGCCGACGCAGCGGCCCTCGGCGTACAGCACGGACGGGTGCCCAATCGCCATCCCGCCCCCGCCGTCCCGGTACAGCGTGCGCAACGCCCGCCCGGTCGCGGCGGTGAAGGACTCGGTCGGGTGGTAGCCGCCCTCCTCGAGCACGATCACGTCCACCCCGGCCTCGGCCAGCGCCGCGGCCACGGTCGCCCCGCCCGCCCCCGACCCCACGATCACCGCCCCGCATTCTACGAACACGTCGCCGGTGACCTCGTCCTGCCTGGTCAGCCCGCTCGGAATAGTCACGGCTGGCCCGTCCCAGAGTCCCCCAAGTCCCCCAAGTCCCCGAAGTCCCCAGAGTGCCGCGAGTCCCCCGAGTCCCCCGAGTCCCCAGAGTGCTCCAAGTCCCCGCCGATCCCTGAGTCCGCTTCGGCCGCGCGGATCTGCGGGCCGTAGGACTCCCGGCGGCGCCGGGAGACGGACACGATGTACGGGCCCGGGTCGTAGCCGATCTCCCGCTGTACCTCGGGCAGCTCGTAGTAGCACATGGTGACCACGCCCTTGAGCCGCCGGATCATCTCGGCCGCGACGTCGTGCCGCGCCAGCAGCGCCCGGACATAGGCGTCGGCCACCCGGTCGTCCAGCCGGGCGAACCGCCTGCCCCGGGACGGCGGATACAGCCGGGCTCCCTGGTCGAGCAGGACCAGCGCGGCGGCCAGCGCCTTCCTGGCCGCGGGCGGCAGCGAGCCGAGCATCAGCCCGAACTCGCGCAGGACCCCGTCCGCCCGCTGGTCCGCGCGGACCTCCGGCGGGCAGACGACCTCGGCGAACCGCCTGGCCGCCTGCCGCGCCGGAACCTCAGGCGCTGGTGCCCGTGGCGCTGGTCGCCCCGGCGCTGGTCGCCCGGGCTCCGGTTGTCCTGGCACTGCCGTCGGCGCGGAAGATGGGCCAGCCAATCTCGGTCCTCCATTCCGCCTCGTCTGGTGTGTCGCTGGCGCCGCGCAGGTAGTACTCGCGCAGCGGCCCGTCGACGCTGATCTCGTGCCTGGTGGCGTAGGAACCGAGCGCGGCGTAGCTGAGATCGGCGTCGGCGAGCGGGCCCCGATGGGTGATGACGGCTAGCTCGGCCGCCGGGATCGCGACCGGCATGACCCGCCCGATAGCGCGCACGCAGCCTGCCACCGGGATGAACATGGTGGCCTCGCCCCGGTCGTGCTGGAACAGCTCGCTCGCGAACACCCCGCCACTCGGACCGGTGGCGTGCAGGCCCTGAGCGCGGACGGTAGCGTGCAGTTCGGCCAGCGCACCCTGCCACCAGGGCAAGGCGTCCGCGCGGTCGACGACCGCCGCTATGCCGGCCGCCCGGGTGGCCCGGACGCTCCGGTGCTCGATCGAGGGCGCGTCCACCGGCGGCCGCAGCAGGTTGCGCAGCGCGTCGACTGCGGCCCTGGTCTGCGCCAGCTCGGCTTCCAGCCGGCCGAGGTGCGCGGCGATGAGGGCGTTGCGGGCCGGGGCGTCGGGCGCGTCGAGCACGGCCTTGACCTCGCTGACCGGCATCTCGAGATCTCGCAGGCGGCGGATGACCTGCGCGGTCGGGACCTGCTCGCCGGAGTAGTAGCGGTAGCCCGTGCTGGGGTTCACCGTGGCAGGCTGAAGCAGCCCGACCTCGTGGTAGTGCCGCAGCGTCTTGACGCTGAGGTGGGTGATGCGAGAAAAGTCGCCGACTGTGAGCCCTGCTGTCACCAGGCTATTGTCAACCCTCCCCTTACCGGACAGTCAATTCCTCAGCGCGGTCTTGACCCTCCCGGGAAGGGAGCGCCGAGGCTGGAGTCATCGGCAAGCACGTACGCGAAGGAGCACGTAATGACCGGCACCGCCGCCTCCCGCACCTCCCCATCCGGCACCGCCCTCTCGGGCCTCGAGACCGTCGTGGCCGAGCACATCGCGGCCGTCAACGCCTTCGACGAAGACGCCATCGTGGCCACCTTCGCCGACGACGCCCTGGTCAACGACGCTCATCGGGAGTTCTGGGGCACCGAGGCCGTCCGCCGCTGGGTCGCGAGGGAAATGGTCGGCGACCACGTGACCATCGAGGTCACCGAGGTCATCGACCACTACGGCGACACCATTGTCCGCGGCCGCTACGACGGCACCTACGACAAGACGAACCTGCCGGACGAGATCATCCTGACCAACTACTTCACTGTCCGCCACGGCAAGATCGTCCGCCTGATCGTCATCCGCAACACCTCCGCCAGCTACTGACCGGCACGCCGGCCGCCGTCTCCCGGTTCAGCGGGAGACGGCGGCCTTGCGGGCCCGTCCGCTAGGGTCTGGCGAAAGAGCGATCCGGCACGGAGGGGCCTGTGGACCAGGAATTTGACACCACGCAACTGCCGGATACTCCCGATGCCGTCGCGCCAGACGGCTCGGACGTGCGGGTGCTGCTGCGGCTCGGCCGCGGCTCGATGGCCCACTTCGAGCTGGGAGCGGGCCGGGTCTCGCGGGCGGTGGCCCACCGCGCGGTCGACGAGATCTGGTACATCCTGGCCGGGCAGGGCCAGATGTGGCGGCGCCAGGCGGACCGCCAGGAGATCGTTCCGCTGCGCCCAGGTACCTGCGTGTCTATTCCCGCGGGCACGCATTTCCAGTTCCGGTCCGCCACGGACGGCCCGCTGACAGCGGTCGGCGTGACGATGCCGCCCTGGCCTGGTGACGACGAGGCGTACGAGGTCCCCGGTTCCTGGGACACTCACTAGGTGACCAAACAGGCGACCGAGCCGATCGCGCGGTTCGTCGGCGTGTCCCTGGATTGCCCCGACCCGGCGGCCCTGGCCGAACGTTTCGCGACATTGGCCAGGCACCCCGCCCGGACGCTGGCCTTCGGAGGAGAATAGCCTTCGCTGCGAAGAGGAGGTGGGCATGCAACCAGGGCAAGAGCCTCAATGGCGGCCGCTGAAACGCCACGACAGCCATGTGGCGGAACAGATGGTGGCGCGCGCGGCCGAACTGGCCAGGGATTCTCATGCGCAGACCCGGTATGCGGCGGTCCTGGTGAAGGACGGCAGCCTCCTGGCCTGGGGAACCAACGGCGTGCCGTTCCCCGGCGAAGATCACTGCTACTGCAAGTTCGGCGAGTCTGCCCACCATGACCGTTGCCGGACCCACGCGGAGCAGCGGGCGATTACGCTGGCCCGTGAGGGTGACGGCTGGCGGATGCTGCAGGGATCGAAGCTGATTTACGTGCGGCTCGAGGCGGACGACTCGGTCCGGCTGGACCAGCCGCACTTCTGTGCCCGCTGCAGTCGTCTCGCGTTGTCGCTGGGCGTGGCGGAGTGGATCTTCGCCCTGTCGGAGGGACTGGTCGGATACTCCTCGGCCGACTACGACCAGATAGCTCAGCTCAGATGGTAGCGGCATGGACCGAGCCGACCCCGAGGACCCCGAGGACCCCCGGGCGTGGCGGCCCGAAGGGGCGGGGCGGACACTGGATTCATGCGTTATCTCAGCATCGACACGGACCCTGATACCGCCAGGGTTTCCCGGATTGGGCTGGGCACCTGGCAGTTCGGCTCCCGGGAGTGGGGATACGGCCAGTCGTATGCCGGGCAGGAAGCGCACGCCATCGTCCGCCGGGCGATCGAGCTCGGCGTCACCTTGTTCGACACCGCCGAGATCTACGGTTTCGGGCGTAGCGAACGGATCCTCGGTCGGGCGATCGGCGAAGACCGGGAGTCGGTCTTCCTGGCGACGAAGATCTTCCCGCTCCTGCCGGTCGCCCCGGTGGTCGAGCAGCGCGCGGTGGCCAGCGCGAACCGGCTCGGCACCCGCCAACTCGACCTGTACCAGGTGCACCAGCCCAATCCGCTGGTCAAGGACGGGACGATCATGCGCGGCATGCGTGCGCTGCAGCGGGTTGGCTTGGTGCGGGAGGTTGGCGTCAGCAATTACTCCCTGGAGCGCTGGCGCGCCGCCGAGCACGCGCTGGGCAGCCGGGTACTGAGCAACCAGGTCCGCTACAACCTCGTCGACCGCTCCCCGGAGCGTGACCTGCTGCCGTTCGCCGAATCGACCGGCCACGTCGTGATCGCCTACAGCCCGCTCGCCCAGGGGCTGCTGTCCGGCAAGTACCACCGGGGCAGCCGGCCGGCGAACCGCGTCCGGGCCACTAGCCCGCTGTTCCTGCCCGAGAACCTCGACCGGGCCGGCGACCTGATCGCTGCCCTGCGCGAGGTGGCCGACGCGCATTCCGCCACGCCCGCCCAGATCGCCCTGGCCTGGGTTATCCACCAGCCCGCCGTGGTCGCCATACCGGGCGCATCAAGCGTGGAGCAGCTCGAGAGCAACGTCGCCGCCGCCAGCATCGATCTCACCGAGGACGAATACCAGGCTCTGCACGCGGCGGCAACGCGGTTCCAGCCCATCACCGGGGCGGCGATGCTTCCCCGCATGTTCCGGGCCCGCTTCCGCTAGCGCACCCTAGACACCATGTTCCTTAGTCATTCCGATGCACAGGGCGGCCTTCGTGACAGGTGATGAGCAGGACCCAGCGGCGTATGCCGCGGACATCGACGCGGCCGGGGAACGGATGATCGGCTTCGTGAACGGCTGCAGCGACGAGGAATGGGCCTCGGCGCTGGCCACGGGCGGCGCCGCCTGAGCCCCCGGCCGGTTACAGTGGCCCGGTGACCAGTACAGACGCGACCGTCGAGCGCATCTTGACCAGCTACGACACCATCACCGTAGTCGGCGCCAGCTCCGCTGCGTTCAAGGCGGCGCACTTCGTGCCGGCGCACATGCAGCGACATGGCTGGCGGATCATCCCGGTCAATCCGCATGCCGACCAGATCCTCGGCGAGCAGGTCTACCGGACCCTCGCCGACGTCCCTGAGCAGGTGGGCTTGGTCGATGTGTTCCGCCCGCCAGAGCAGGTGCCCGACATCGCGCGCCAGGCGGTCGCGGCCGAGGCCACGGCCCTGTGGCTGCAACTGGGCATCGCTTCGGCGCAGGCGCGGGCCATTGCCGAGGGCGCCGGGCTGCTTTACGTGGAAGACCGCTGCCTGATCATCGAGCAGCGCCGCCTCGGGCTGGAAGCGCCCGGCCCACCGTGATCAGCCAGTGGGGCGGCGTGGGCCGCGAGACCTAGAGCTGGCCGACGTCGGTGATCTGCAGCACGGCCGAGCCCGCCTCGTCCGAGGCGGCTAGGTCGACGACGGCGCTGATGCCCCAGTCGTGATCGCCTGCGGGGTCATCGAAGATCTGCCGGACGACCCAGCGGCCCGGCTGCTGGTCGATGATCAGCAAACCTGGGCCGCGCGCGTCCGGGCCGATGCCGATCTCGTCGTGCACCTCGAAGTAACCCTCCACAGCGTCCTCCCACGCGCCGGAATCCCACCCGCAGGACGCGTCCAGGTCGCCGAGTTCGCCGTAGTGGCCGAGCGCGGCCAGCCGGACCCGGTGGAACAGCGCGTTGCGCACCAGCACCCGGAACGCGCGGATGTTGGAGGTGACCGTGGCAGGCCGTGTGTCAACCGCGGCCGAGGCGTCGGCCGACGGGTTGCGCAGCCGCTCCCACTCGTCGATCAGGCTGGAGTCGACCTGGCGCACGATCTCGCCCAGCCATTCGATCAGGTCGGTCAGCTCTTCGGTTTTGGCCTCGTCGGGCACCGTCTGGCGCAGCGCCTTGTAGGCGTCGGCCAGATAGCGCAGCACCAGTCCCTCCGAGCGGGACAGCCCGTAGAACGCCACGTACTCGGTGAAGGTCAGCGCCCGCTCGTACATGTCGCGGACCACCGACTTCGGCGATACCTCGTAGTCGGCGACCCAGGGGTGGCCGCGCCGGTAGATGTCGTACGCGCCGTCGAGCAGGTCCGCCAGCGGCTTGGGGTAGGCGACCGAGTCCAGCAGGTCCAGCCGCGTCTCGTAGTCCACGCCGTCCGCCTTCATCTGGGCCACCGCTTCGCCGCGCGCCCTGAACTGCTGGGCGGACAGCACCTGCCGCGGGTTGTCGAGGGTGGACTCGATGACCGACAGCACGTCAAGCGGGTAGGACGGTGACTCCCGGTCGAGCAGCTCGATGGCGGCCAGCGCGAACGGCGACAGCGGCTGGTTGAGCGCAAAGTCGAGCTGCAAGTCCACGGTGAGCCGCACCATGCGGCCCTCCTCATCGGGCGACGCCAGACGTTCCACCACGCCGCCGGCCAGCAGCGCGCGGTAGATCGCGATGGCCTGGTGGATGTGCCTGCGCTGGGCCGCCCGGTCCTCGTGGTTGTCGGTCAGCAGGTGGCGCATCGCGGCGAACGCGTCGCCCGGCCGGGCGATGACGTTCAGCACCATGGCGTGGGTGACCTTGAAGCTCGACGTCAGCGGCTCGGGGTCAGCGGAGACGAGCCGCTCGAAGGTCGGCTTCCCCCAGGAGACGAAGCCCTCAGGCGGCTTCTTGCGGACCACCTTGCGCCGCGCCTTCGGGTCGTCGCCCGCCTTGGCCAGGGCGCGCTCGTTCTCCACCACGTGCTCGGGAGCCTGGACCACTACCCGCCCCGCGATGTCATAGCCCGCCCGGCCGGCCCGCCCGGCGATCTGGTGGAACTCGCGGGCCTGCAGCAGCCGGGTCTTGCTCCCGTCGTACTTGGACAGCGCGGTGAACAAGACGGTGCGGATCGGGACGTTGATGCCCACGCCGAGGGTATCGGTACCGCAGATGACCTTCAGCAGCCCGGCCTGGGTCAGGGTCTCGACCAGCCGGCGGTACCTGGGCAGCAGGCCGGCGTGATGGACGCCGATGCCGTGCCGCACCAGCCGGGACAGGGTCTTGCCGAAGCCCGCCGCGAACCGGAAGTCGCCGATCAGGTCGGCGATGGCGTCCTTCTCCGCCCGGCTGCACACGTTCACGCTCATCAGCGCCTGCGCCTGCTCCAGGGCCGCCGCCTGCGTGAAGTGCACGACGTAAACCGGCGCCTGGTCGGTGCTGAGCAGTTCCGTCAAGGTCTCGTGCAGCGGTTCTGTGACGTAGGAGAAGACCAGCGGCACGGGCCGCTCGGCCGAATGGATCACCGCCGTCGGCCGGCCGGTGCGCCAGGTCAGGTCCGTCTCGAACCGCCTCACGTCGCCCAGGGTCGCCGACATCAGTACGAATTGCGCCCGGGGCAGTTCGAGGATGGGAACCTGCCAGGCCCAGCCGCGTTCGGGGTCGGCGTAGAAATGGAACTCGTCCATCACCACCTGGCCCACGTCAGCGTCGGCGCCGTCCCGCAGCGCGATGCTGGCCAGCACCTCGGCGGTGCAGCAGATGATCGGTGCTTGCGGGTTGACGCTCGCATCCCCGGTCATCATGCCGACCTGGGCTGGGCCGAACGCGCCGCACAAGTCGAAGAACTTCTCCGATACCAGCGCCTTGATCGGCGCGGTGTAGAAGGTACGCCTGCCGTCGGCCAGCGCGGTGAAGTGGGCGCCCGCCGCGACCAGGCTCTTGCCCGACCCGGTGGGGGTGGACAAGATGACGTTCGCCCCCGACACGATCTCGATGAGCGCTTCCTCCTGGTGCGGGTACAGCGCCAGCCCGCGCCGCTTGGACCACCCGGCGAAGGCGTCGAAGACGGCGTCCGGGTCGGACGTCGCAGGCAGCAGGTCAGTAAGCGTCATCAGGATGGCGGCGTCGAGACTCCGGCCTTCAGATCGGGGAGGAAACGCCGCTTCACCTCCCCAGAAATGTCAGTGGTGTTCGCTAGTGTGTTCGCATGGTCGGCCGCAACGAGGGATTCCGGGTCGTCGCCATCAAGCCCGGTGACGTGCGGCGCCTGTCCCGTCACGCGGGCGAGGTACGGGTGCCGAAGGCCGGCTGGGTCTTCGTTTGCACGGCCTGCGGTTTCGGCGGCAACGCGGACGTGAACGCGGCGAGGAACATCGCGGCGGGGCACCCCACCCACCTCCCCATCCCCCTTCACTGGCGGGGAGGCGACGGGGTTACCCGGGCCGTGAACCGCGAACCTCACCTAGAATTACAGCAGCGGCAAGAGCTGCGGTATTCCGGCCAGCATGGTCATCGTCCCCGCTCGGCCCTGGCCCGCAGCCGCCTGCCCCGGCGGACGGCCAGCCTTAGCCTGACGGTCATCGCACGCGCCGGGACACCGGTTGGCTGGCCAGCCTGACCCGGTGGCCTCGTTCGCGCAGGCCGGCCCAGGCCACGCTCAGCCGGAGCCGCCGTCCCGGGCGCTCGCCGTCGAGGCTGTCCTCGACCATGGCCAGAAATTCCTCGCCGTAGCGATCCCGCCACGCGCGCGGATACCAGCGGAGCAGTTTCGCGGCGTCGGGGTCGGGGTCGGCGGGCTTCATGCGAGGTGGCCGTCGCTCCTGAGCCGGGCCAGGCCGACGCTGGTGACCCGTCGCAGGTCCGCCAGGGCACCGGCCAGCGCGGTCGAGCCCGACGAGGTGATCTGATACGGGCGGCGCCGGTCTTCGCTGCCCAGGGGCTCGATGAGCCCGCGCTCTTCCAGCCGGGTGATGGCCCCGTACAGGGCGCCCGGGCCCAGCGTCACCCCGGCGAAGGCTTCGATGTCCTTGGCCAGCGCGTGGCCGTGCTTCGGGCCTTCCGCCAGGCTGATCAGGATCAGCAGCGGCGGGTCGTTCTCCCGGCGCAGCCTGCTCTCTTGGCGCCTTGATCCCATGGGACCCTTGTACTACGTCTCAAGTAGCCACGCAAGGCGTAGTAGTGGGTTCGTGGCCGGTCCGCCGGGCGCGCCCGCCTTCGAGGGATGGTCTGCCCGGCGCTGGCCGAGGCGGCTGCCGCGTGCGGGATCGTTGTTCCTGCCGCACGGAGAGCAGCACGCTCACGGTGAAGAGCAAGACCCCGGTCATGGTGATCGCCCAGACGATCAACGCGAAACCGCCGATGAGCACCGCGGCTCCGAGGGCGGCGGCTGCGATGATCGCACCGGTGCCCCAGGCGACCACCCGGTCCGGCATCCGGCCGGGCTGGGCCGCGACCGGGCCGACCGGGATGTCGGCGGTGATCGCGGCTAGGTCCGCGTCGGTCCGCGAGGCGAACGCCTGCCCCACTCGAGCCGCGAACTCGTCCTCGGTCAGCCGGCCCACCACGTACGCGGCCTTGAGCGCCTCGATCACGGCCTCGCGGTCGGTCTGCGACGCCCTGAGCTGGCCGCGGCCCGTCACCGCCGCGGTCGTCTGATCTTCCGGTCGTGTCGTCACCGGCGCCTCCCGCGAAACCCGAACCAGATAAGCGTAACCGCGGCTGCTCCCCGGGCGTTAGCGGGCGCCCGGCAGGTGACGGGCGCGCTGGTCCACGCCGAGCTCACCGTAGGGGTAGTCGGCAACATGCGGGTCGCTGGCGGCGTCGAGCGCGGTGGTCTCGGCGGCTGTCAGGTGCAGGCCCGCCGCGCGCAGGTTGGTCTCGAGCTGGCCGAGCGTGCGCGCGCCGAGAATGGTCGAGGTGACGGCGGGCCTGCCGGTCACCCAGGCCAGCGCGACCTCGGCCATGGAGGCGCCGCGATCCTCGGCCACCTTCTGCACCGCGTCGATGACGTTCCAGGTGCGCTCCGTGCCGCGCCGGTCGTAGGCCTCCATGCCGCGGTTCGGGTCGTCGCCGAGGCGGGTGGCGCCGGTCGGGCGCTGGTCGCGCTGGTACTTGCCGGACAGCCACCCCCCGCCGAGCGGGCTCCACGGCAGCAGGCCCAGGCCGGCGTCCAGCACGGCGGGCACGATCTCCCACTCGATCTCCCGGGCCAGCAGGCTGTACTGCGGCTGGAGCGTCACCGGTTCGGCCACGTTCAGGGCGCGGGCCAGGTGCACTGCCTTGGTCAGCTGCCAGCCGGTGAAGTTGGAAAGACCGTAGTAGCGGATCTTGCCGGCCCGCACGAACCCTTCGAGAGTTCGCAGCGTCTCCTCGAGCGGCGTCAGCGGGTCGTAGGCGTGCACCTGATACAGGTCGACCGATCCGAGCCTCAGCCGTCGCAGCGAGGCGTCGAGCGCCCGGGTCAGGTGCCGCGCGGAAAGCCCGGCGCCGTTCGGCGAGTCGTCACCACCGCGCGCGAAGCGCCCCTTGGTGGCCAGCACCACCGGCTCGGTGACATCGGCCGGGCGGCTGGCGAACCAGCGGCCGATGATCTCCTCCGACCGCCCGTCGCCGTACACGTCGGCCGTGTCCACCAGGTTGCCGCCCGCCTCAATGAAGCGGTCGAGCTGGGCGTGCGCGCCCGGCTCGTCCGTCTCCACGCCGAACGTCATCGTGCCCAGGCACAGGCTCGATACCGCGCAGCCACTGCGTCCCAGCGTGCGATATTCCATATTCCAGGTTACCGCCCGCGGCCGCCCGGGCCGGAACGCCCAGGCGGCCACGGATGAAGGTCAGCGGAGCCTGGAGATGAGGATCGGCGTCATGGCCCCGGTCGCCTCCGGCCGGACCCCGAGCGACAGGGGCCCGAAGTCCGCGCTGCGGAAGTTGAACAAGGTCATCAGGTTGCCGATGGCCGGCTTGTTCCGCGGGACGTAGACACCCGGCGTCGGGTTCGGCAGGTTGTCCTCGCTGTAGCTGGTTAGCGGGGGCAATCCCCAGTTGGCCTCGATGAACTTGAGGATCGATACGTGGTCGGTGTAGGTGTGGTCGACGACGCCGCGCTTGGCGTACGGAGACACCACGATCATCGGCACGCGCGGGCCGTCGCCGAAGAAGCTGACCGGCTGGATGTAGCCCGAGTCGTAGTAGCCGCCGCTCTCGTCGAAGGTGATGAAGATGGCCGTGCTCCGCCATAGCTTCGGGTTGTTCTGGATCGCGGCAATGGCTCGGGCGGCGAAGTTCTCGAACGCGGCGAGCGTGGAGTAGCCGGGGTGGCCGTCATCGTCGCCGGGCTTGAGGAAGGACACCGCGGGCAGGGTGCCGTTGGTGGCGTCGGCGATGAACTGGTTGGAATCGTGCTGGGTGTAAGAACGCAGCGTGGGGTTGGTCATGATCGATGCGGAGTACTGCATCGGGTCGCAGATCCCGCAGTAATCCGGCGTGGGGTTCCCGTTGTTGTAGCCCTCGCCGAAGTATCCCCAGCTGATGCCGTGCGCGGAGAGCGCGTTGCCGATCGTCACGTAGTCGGTCTTCTGCGGCGGCACGGTGTAAGGCGCGGTCTGCAGGGTGCCGTTGGCGTTGTAGCCCGGGTTGTAGTTGTTCAGCAGGTAATACCGGCCGGGCTGACAGTTGTTCAGCACGTGGTAGGGCAGCGTCTTCAGGTAGCTGAAGATGGCGCCGACTCCCGGCTGTGACAGGTCCGCGCATTCGGAATAGCTGCCGCCGGTGTTGGGCGTGGTGCTGCTGCCGTAACCATCCTGGGTGTAGTTGTTGTTGGTTCCGGGCTTCGGGTTGGGGTTCTCGATCTCGCCGACCGGCGGCACCGCCGCCTGGCCCGATGCGTTCTGGTAGGACGCGGCGAACCCCGTGCCGAGCGCGACGTGGTTGGCGCCGGTGCCGCCCTGCACGGCCTGGTGGTAGTTGTCGCTGATCGCGTAGTGCTGCGCCAGGTCGCGCAGGATGGGGGCGTCGCCCTGCGCCATGTTGTAGAAACCCATCTGCACGCCGCCCTGGTAGATCGGCGCTGGCGGGATGGCGCCGTTGTCGTCCCCGGCCGTGTTGATCACCCAGGTGGCGAGCCGGTCGTGGTAGGCCGCGCTCTGCTGCCACATCTGGTAGAAGCGGTGGATCGGGTCGCCCGTGTAGGCGCCGAACAGTTCGCACTGCCCTTCTTTGGCGTACTCGAGGTGGCTGTCGAAGTAAGGGACGGCCGCGGTGATCTGGAACGGGCCGTTGGGCAGGTTGGCCGGGAACCGGGTGTCCGTACTGTTGGCGGGCAGGCCGTCGCAGGCCGGCGACACGTAGGTAGTGTTCGGCGGCGGGAGTGTCTTGTACGCTCCGGTGATCGTCGGCGTGAGCGTGTACTTCTTCGTGTTGACCGCCGTGAGCTGGGAGGCGGCCGCGTAGTTGGGGCCGGGAGTTCCCTTCTTGGTGACGATGCCCTCGGACAGCAGATTCCAGATGTGCTGGTGGCCGGGCGGCTGGTAGGTCGCGAAGACGTTATCGAAGCTGTGGTTCTCGCCGATGATCACGACCACGTGCTTGATCGGCGTGGTGGTCGGGGCGCTGAGCGCGATCACGCCGCTGCCCACCGAGGCGGGCGAGGCGGGCGAGGTGGGCGAGGCTGGCGATGCGGCCGCGGCGGCTGCGGTCAGCGCGGTCGCGGCCAGCCCGGCCGCGGCGACCAGGCTGACTCGCCTGACCAGTTTCAGGTTCATGGGGGTCCCTTCGCCTTCCGTACCGTGAGCTGAGCGGATGCAGGGAAACGGCTGTGAGTTACCTAAGAGCCAGCGTCAGCATGGAGGCCCTACTCGTCCACGGAAAGAACAAAAGGTAAATAAAAAGCAACAATTAAAATAACAGATACAACCACAAACGCACAGTAACTGACACTTAGGCCACTTAAGCGTCACATCGTGCCATTTCAGCCCCGAAAAGGCCCCCAGTCGGTCAGAACAGGACGTAGAGCTTGCGGATCGTCTCGTGAATCTGCCAGGTGCCGGCCCAGCCGCGGGGAAAGACGGCCGTGTCGCCCGGCCCGATCTCGGTCGGCTCGCCGCCGTCCGGCGTAACCGTCATGCGACCGGACAGGATGTGCACGAACTCGTTGTCCGCCAGGCTCCACCGGGACGGCCCGGGCGTGCACTCCCACACCCCGGCCTCCTGGGTGCCTTCACCAGACCACAAGGTGGTGCCGGAGGTGTGCATCGGCTCGCCGCCGGAAATAGGCAGGGCCTCCTCGAGCGGCCCCCAGTCCTCGAGCTTCGCGTCGGCCGCGGCGGCCAGGAACGGGGTGGCGGTGATCATGATGAGGCGATCCTCTCTGGGAAGGGCAGGGCGATGGGGTCGGTCGCGAGGCGGCTGTGGCCGGCCTCGTCGAAACGGTCGAGGCCGAGCGGGGACACGTCGAGGACCTCGGAGGAGCCGGTAAGTGCGACGTCGGCCGCGGCCCGGGCCACGCCCGGGCCCCACATCATGCCGGCTCCGCCCGCGCACGCCACCGTGACGCCCTGCCGCCCGGGCGCGCGCCCGATGATCGGCAAGTGATCCGGCGTGTAGTCGATGGTCGCGGCCCAGACCCGGCGCAGCCCGAGGCCTGCGGTGACCGGAACCAGCGCGGCTAGCCGGGCCCGCATCTTGGCCAGGTACTCCTCGTCCACCTCTCGGTTCTCGCCAGGGGGCTCGTCTGGGTTGCTCATGCCGAACAGCAGGCCGCCCTCTTCCGGCCGCCAGTAAAGCCCCGCGGCCAGGTCGAACACCATTGGCACCCGGGCCGGATCCAGTTCCGGGTGGCGCTCGGTCACCGCGACCTGGTGCCTGGCCCCGCCGGCCGGGATGCGCAGGCCGGCCAGCCGGCCGACCTCGGCGAGCTTGGGCCCGCCGGTGAGTACCACCAACCCGGCGTCGATCGGCCCCTGGCTCGTCTCGACCACCACGCCGCGGCCGTCGGCCGCCAGGCCGCGGAACGCGACGTGCTCGCGGACCTCGACGCCGCTGCGGATCAGCGCCACCGTGTAGGCGGCCACGTTGCGCGGCGGCGTGATGAACCCGTCCTGGGCGCAGAAGGTGCCGCCGAGCG
>Ga0209656_10000088_pt1 | contig 57575 bp, 55 predicted proteins | sample BogFormECP12_OM2_FD_188239 | JGI IMG/M metagenome (GOLD analysis project Ga0209656, IMG submission 188239) | Bog forest soil microbial communities from Calvert Island, British Columbia, Canada - ECP12_OM2 (SPAdes) (version 2) | ecosystem: Environmental > Aquatic > Freshwater > Wetlands > Bog ...
GAAGACTCGAGATTGCCGATCGATTCGCGGATGCGTGAGCTTGGCGGATCTATCCGTCGGCGCGCTTGGAGCACGCTACATGACGATGCCTGGTTCGGCGAGCCGAGCGGCTATCTCTACCCGTACGAGTACATACCGCCTAGCTATCGAGTCTGATAGGGCTAATAGCCCGTGGCAATGCCCGCCTCGGTGCCGGTTTCGGCACCGAGGCGGGTGGAAATGGGGCGGCCACGGTCCCGCATTTCCAATAGACTCATCGGGTCGGCACGGTTAGTGCTGCGCCGTGCGGATCCGCCGCCATGCTCCCGGGCGCGTTCCGACAACTTTGTAGAACAGGTTGCTGAGATGGGATTGATCCACAAAGCCGCACTCTGCGGCGATTTGGCCCAGAGAGTCATTCGACATCAACATGAGGCTTTGAGCGCGCGCGATGCGTCTGCGAATGACATATTGGTGCGGCGTACAGCCGAAGATCACTCTGAATGCGCGATTTAGGCGAAACGGGCGGAAGTTCACGACCCTACCAAGGTCCATCGTGCTGATGGTGGTATGCAGATTGACCGCAATGTACCCTTGAATACACCGCGCTTGCCACGGCGCCATGGCAGGTTGCATGTCTCTAATCGCCGCTTTTTTAGGCAGCTCGTGCTCCCGGGTTGAATACGCGGACGCGCCGCTCTGCATCATCGGTGTTTCTCCAATAAGCCAAGTCTTGAAGGGTAGGGCGGCGTCCCTCGCAGTTGACTCACGCGACGCCCGTGAACCAGCCGACTAGACAAAATCTCCGTCATCATCGCCGGAATCGAAGTCGCTGTCCGCCGCATCGTCATCGTCATCGTCATCGGTCAATCGATCGGGTTCATCGCTCGCCTGAGCGTGCTGCTCGTCGCCCGAGTAATAATTGTTGACCGTCACCTCCTCAGGTGCGAACGATTGTGCTTGACCGGGCAAGGAGGCGCCGTGGGGGCCGAACAAGTTTTCGATGCCCTGGAACAAGAACGCTCCCCCTGCAACGCCGGCGGCCGTTGCCGCGGCCTGTCCTAAGAAACTGCTGGCACCGCCCCCCCGCGAGGGTTCCGTGGGCATTGCTGCGCCCACAGGCGCAGCGGCGCTCATCGTCGCCGCGGCCCGCGGCATCGGCACCGGTGCGTTCGCAGCACCCGTGTCGAGAAAATTTCGCTCCGGTCGCTGGGTGAGTTCGAGCTCGGCGATCCGTGCCTTCGCCTGTTGCAGCGCCTGTTCGAGCATCAGTGATCGTTGCACCAGCAGATAGGCCGCTTCCGGCTGACGGTCGACGGCGCGACTGATCATTGCGTCGGCCTGCGGTACTTTTTGTATTCCGTGGATTTGGACCAGCTGGTCGAGAAATTTCTCAAGCAATCGGCGTTCTTGCGGAGTCATGGCGAGTTTTGGGGTGTCCTGTGGTGTCGGGAAGAGGCCTGTATCCAGAAGCTATCGCCTCAGGACTCACCGTTGACTTACGGACCCGCAAGCTCTGTTGAGATCACAGGACGTGTTGCGGCGAGCGGCAATCGGTGAGCCAGTCGTGAGCGACCGGCCGCTAGCGTACCGAGCAACACTATCAACCAAGTGATTGCGATGCCGACCGACGAACAATTCGCGCACTCATCGGATCATGCCGGCGCACCGATCGATGCGACCGACGCGGTCCAAGCACTCAAAAACGGACCGATGGGCGCGTTCGTGGTCGCCAGCATCGCGGTCGGGCTTCTGTTGATCGGCTGGCTCGCATTCTATTTCCTCTTATTCATGCCGCGAGGCCCAAGTGGCTGAGCCCCCAACCAATCCGCTTGCCGCACCGCTGCCGGACGGCATCGTCCCCGCGGAAGTCGTTGCCCGGACCGAGCAGCGCTGGATCAAGATGATGGCGGCCATGCTCCTCATCATGCTGGTGGTCATCGTCGCGACCGGGATCGCCGGCGCGATGCACCCGCCCAGCAATGTCGAAGTCATCGATCCGACGACACTGCATCTGCGCGGCGAATTCGTCGAGAGCAATCTCGGCACCGCCGCGCAGCCCGACGGGTCCGTCACCGTGCGTCTGATAGCCCAGCAGTACGAGTTCGTACCCCGCTGCGTCACGGTACCGGCCGGAACGCCCGTGATGTTTCGCCTCACCAGCGCCGATGTCGTGCATGGCTTCCTGCTTCCCGACACCAATGTGAACACCATGGTGGTTCCGGGATTTGTGGCAGAGGTGCGCACACGTTTTGCCAACGAGGGCGAGTACGCAATGCCATGCCATGAGTTTTGCGGGCTCGGTCATCACGCCATGTGGGCACATGTGCGCGTCGTGCCGAAGGAGTGGTTCGCAAGTTTAACCGCCGTGCAAAGGACGCACTGTGAGTGACGGCAACAGGCTTGCGTGTTTTGGAGTACCGGGTGGCGATTACGAGGATCGTTAGGAGATCGGCAGAATGAGAATGGTGTGCACTCTCTCGGACAATAATCGCTTTCTCGCGGTTCGCAGGATTATCACGCTGCTGCTCTGTGTTTTTGCTGGCGGCCTTCAATCCGCCGGGGCTGTCGAGTCGCCGGCGAATGTGGATGCAGCGCGCATTACCCAGGCGGATCGTGAACCGGGGAACTGGATGACCTACGGTCGCACCTACAGCGAACAGCGCTACAGCCCGTTGACCCGGATTAGCGCCGACAATGTGAAGCAATTGGGCCTCGCCTGGTATTCCGACCTCGACACCAACCGCGGTCAGGAAGCGACGCCTCTCATCATCGACGGCGTGCTTTACGTTTCCACCGCCTGGAGCATGGTCAAGGCGTTCGACGCCAAGACGGGCAGGCTGCTGTGGTCTTACGATCCGGCCGTACCGCGGGCGCTCGGGGTCAGAGGCTGCTGCGATGTGGTCAGTCGCGGCGTTGCCGCTTGGCAGGGAAAGATATTCGTCGCTGCGTTTGACGGTCGGTTGATAGCACTTGATGCGCGGACGGGTAAGCCGGTGTGGAGCGTCATGACCGTCGATCCTGATAAACCCTACACGATCACCCAGGCGCCGCGGGTCATCAAGGGACGTGTCGTGATCGGCAATAGTGGCGGCGAATACGGCGTGCGCGGCTATATCTCGGCCTATGACGCACAGACGGGCAAGATGGCTTGGCGCTTCTATACCGTGCCTGGCGATCCTGCAAAACCAGCGGAGAACCCGATTATGGCGGAAGCCGCAAAAACCTGGCATGGCGAGTGGTGGAAGGGAGGCGGCGGCGGCACGGTCTGGGAAGCCCTCTCCTACGATCCAGCGCTTAACCTCATCTATTTCGGCGTCGGCAATGGACTTGAGTGGAACCAGGGATATCGGAGTTTGGGACAAGGCGACAACTGGTTTCTGTCGTCGATCGTCGCGATCAATGCCGACACCGGCGCCTATGCGTGGCATTACCAGGCCACCCCCGGTGAGGAATGGGATTTCGATGCGGTCCAGCAGTTGATCCTGGCAGACCTGACCATCGACGGGGCGCGCCGCCAAGTGCTCATGCAGGCCAACAAGAACGGATTCTTTTATGTGATCGACCGCAAGACCGGTCAGCTGATTTCTGCGAAGAACTTCACGCCGGTGACTTGGGCGAGCGGCATCGATCAGAAGACCGGCCGACCGATCGAAAATCCGGGGATCCGCTACGACAAGACCGGCAAGCGGGCGGAACTGCTGCCGGGCGCACTCGGCGCCCACAGTTGGCAGGCGATGGCGTTCAATCCAAACACCGGTCTCGTGTATATCCCGGCCCAAGAGATTCCGATGTCGTACGAATCGGTGAAAAATTACAAGCCATACCCGATGGGCTGGAACGTGGCGACCGCGACCACAAATTTGCCCAAGGTGAAGGGTTATCTCATCGCTTGGGATCCGGTGAGTCAAAAGGAAGTATGGCGCGCCAATTATCTCGGGCCGTGGAACGGGGGCATTCTCACCTCCGCCGGTGATCTTGTGGTGCAGGGGAATGCGGCCGGCGATATCAGCGCCTATCGCGCGAGCAGCGGCGAGAAGTTATGGTCGATGTTCGCTCAGTCGCCGGTCATGGCAGCGCCCGCCACGTACGAGGTCGACGGCGAGCAATACATCGCGGTGTTATCCGGATGGGGCGGCGCCTATCCCTTGCTGCAGGGGCAGACATCAGATAAGTCCGGAAATGAGCGCAATGTCAGCCGCTTGTTGGTATTCAAGCTCGGTGCGAAGGCCGATCTGCCGGCTTTGCCGCCGGATCCCACGCTGGTCATCGATCCGCCGCGCGAAACCGCAAGTGCGGCGCAGCTGGCGGCGGGAAAGGGGTTGTTCGATCAATTTTGCTCCGTGTGCCATGGCGAAGCCGCGGTGGGCGGCGGCGTCACCCCGGACCTTCGCGGCTCGCCCTTCATCGCCGTGGACGCTTGGTTCAGCGTAGTGCTGGACGGCGCGCTGCAGCAAGGCGGCATGGCCGCGTTTGGGCCGGTATTGGATCGCCCGAAGGCCGCGGCGATTCGCGACTATATCGTCCATCGCGCCAATGAGGAACTCGCGGCGCGCGGCTCCGCGAGCCAACACCAGGCTGATCATAACCAGGGAGCAGTCATTGCGGCGCAAGGCACCGCGTCCGGCGCCCCGGCGTGCGCGCAATGCCATGCGTTTTCCGGCGGCTCGGATGGCAGCGGCGCGTTTCCGCGCATTGCCGGCCAATCGGCATTTTACCTTTCGAGACAGCTGCGGGATTTCGCGACTGGCGTGCGTTCAAACTCGATCATGACGCCGATCGCGCGCGCGCTATCCTCCGACAACATCGACGATGTGTCGGCCTACTACGCCAACACGCAAGCGCAATTTCCACCGTTGGCGAAAGCGGATCCTACGCTCGTGAAGCGGGGCAAGGAACTTGCCGAAGAGGGTATTGGCGCGAAAGGCATTCCGAGCTGCGGCGCCTGCCACGGCGTGGCTGGCGCGGGTGAATTGCCTACGGTGCCGTATCTTGCGGGACAGTATGCGCATTACACCGCGTTTGAGCTGCAGATGTGGCAACGCGGTTTCCGCAGAAACAGTCCTACCACGATGACACTCTTTGCCAAGTTGCTTGACGATCAGGAGATAGCCGCGCTCGCCGCGTACTACCAGGACCTTCAATCGTCCTCCCCGCCCTTGACGCAAGCAAAGCAATGATCACGATGCTTTCGCTCGCGACAAGGAGCCAGCTGTGAATCGCAGTAAGGGCCTCGCAATCCTCCACTATTGGGTGGCCTTTGCCACGTTCCTGGTGGCGGTCCTGCTCGGGGCCTGGCAGATGCTGATGCGCAGTCCGCTGCCGGCACCGCTCGATGACTCCGCCACCTATTACGCCTCGGTGACATTGCACGGGACCGCCATGGCCTATGTGGTCACAACGTTTTTCACCATGGGTTTCGGCTACGCCGTGGCGGCGACCAGTCTCGGTCGTGCCATTCGCGGCATGACGGCCGCCTGGATCGGGTTCGGGATTTGCCTGGTGGGCACGCTGATGGCGGTCGGCGCCATTCTCTCGGGCCATGCATCGGTGCTCTACACGTTCTACCCGCCGCTCTTGGCGAGCGGTTGGTACTACGGCGGCGCGTTCCTGCTCATTGCCGGCTCGATGATCTGGGTCGTGCTGATGATTCTCAACATGCGGGACTGGAAGCGGGATAACCCGGGTAAGCCCGTACCGCTGCCGATGTTCGCCATCACCGCGACCGCCATGCTGTGGGCGTGGGCGGCGAGCGGTGTGCTCCTCGAGCTAGCCGCAATTTTGCTGCCGCGGGCCTTTGGTTGGAGCGATTTGATTGATGCGGGACTCGCGCGCACCTTATTCTCCGTGACGCTGCATGCCATCGTCTATTTCTGGCTGATGCCGGCGTATATCGCCTTCTATACGCTGGTGCCGCAGGCGGCGGGCGGGCGGCTCTACAGCGATACGATGGGGCGGCTGACCTTCATCATGTTTCTCATTTTCTCGCTGCCTGTCGGGATGCATCATCTCTTCATGGACCCCGAACACGGTTCGGGCTTCAAGTTCCTGCAGTCCGCGCTCACCTTTCTGGTGGCGCTGCCGACTCTGCTCACCGTCTTTTCAATCTGCGCGAGCCTTGAAATCGCCGGCCGCGTGCGCGGTGGCCGCGGACTCTTCGGTTGGATTCAGGCGCTGCCCTGGAAGGAGCCGATGGTGCTGGCGGTGGGCTTGTCCCTCGTGATGCTGGGTTTGGGCGGATTCGGCGGTCTCATCAACATGAGCTACGCCATGAATTCGATGATCCACAACACCTCGTGGGTGACGGCGCATTTTCACCTGATCTTTGGCGGCGCGGTGGTGATCATGTACTTCGCCATCGCGTATGACATGTGGCCGCGGATCACCGGCACGCCGCTGCGCTCGAAAGCTCTCGCGCGTACGCAGCTGTGGCTGTGGTTCTTCGGGATGCTGATCACCACCATTCCCTGGCACATCGCGGGGCTCATGGGACAGCCGCGGCGGGTGGCGGCGTTCGACTACACCGATCCCTTGATGTCGCGCATGGGGCCGCTCGTCATCATCTCCGTAATCGGCGGCGTGATCTTGCTGAGTTCGGCGATCCTATTGATCGTCATCCTCGTGCGCTCGCATTTTGGCGAGCGCACCGCCGGTGAGCCGATGCGCTATGCGCTCGCCGTGAATCCGCCGGTTCGCGTGCCGCCGGCGCTGAACGGATTTGGCCTCTGGAATGCGATCGTGTTGGTCCTGATGGTCCTCGCCTACGGCTATCCGATCGGGCAGTTCTTCTTCTTGAAGCCGCATTCAGTTCCGGCGGTGGCGGAAACCACGCTCACCGACTCTGGCGGACGACCGTAATGGTACGCGAGCAAGGGCCATTCAAGCTCAGCCATCCCTGGTCTGGCATTGCCTGGGGCACGGTTGCGGTGGTGTTCATTGTTTCCTTCCTTCTCGGATTCATTGTGCTGGGGCGATTTCAGGTCAATGGTCCGAAGCTCGGTACCTGGGCCGCGATCTGCCGCGCCATCGGCTTAAGCGCCGACCGAGACCCAGCCAACGAGCCGCAACCGCCGCTGCAGACGCCCACCCGAATCGCCTGGACGCAAGCGACGCTGGCGCGTATCGCGTCGGGCAGCGAACAGCACGGCGAATTCGTGGCGCTCAATTGCACCGCCTGCCATGGCGATCAAGGCGTGAGTTCTTCCACTCTCATTCCCGCGCTTGCCGGCATGAATTCGGCGGTGATCTACAAACAGCTCGATGACTACCGCTCGGGCAAGCGCTTGTGGGGCGTCATGAGCGCGATCGCCAGCGCCTTGAGTGAACAAGACTCGGCCGACGTGGCGGTGTATTTTGCGCGCCGTCCTGATGGACTGCCGCCGATTGCCGCTGAGGGCGCTCCTGAGGGCGGGCGCAGTCTTCGGCAACGCGATCCTACGATCCGCCTGGTTTTTGCCGGGGATCCTGAGCGTGGGATCCCGCCGTGCGCCGCCTGTCATGGCCCTGGCGCCCAAAAACTCGGCGCCCCGGCGCTGCGCGGCCAGCACGTCGCGTACCTCGAACGCCAACTCGCCGCCTTCGCACAAGGTATGCGGCAGAACGACATCAACCAACAGATGCGGGTGATTTCGCACGAGCTGAAGGCCGACGAAATGCATGCGGTTGCCGTTTACTACGGGGTGGCGGACGGCCACGAATGAGGTGCAGGCGAGACCTCCGAGCGCATTGCCCGGTGTGCCATCCGTGAGTGACATCGATCTAGTGTGCACTCATGCAGCCCCGTCCACCGCTCCAAGGCCCGTGGTGCCGTCCTGAATGTGCCGAGCGATCCACGGCGCGTTCAATTGGCGGTGGTCAGAACATGGCGCTGTTCGTGGTCCTCGGCGCGCTCGTCGGTCATGCCCACGCCGCCGATTCCGGCGTTCTGTCCTACGAGGAGGCACGAACCACGCTTTATGATGTGTCCGATGCTCTGAAGGCGAGCGAGGCCGCCGTGAGCAGAAATCAGGACGAGGCGCATGCCGCCAAGACGCTGGGCCTGCCGGATTTATCGGTGAACGCCATCGAAGTGTTCGGTGAGAAGACGGGGACCATCGAGGGAACGCCGCTGGGCAACCTTCCTTTCAGCGATAACTTTCGCGGCCCCCGCTCCTCCTTCAACACCACCTGGTCGATCTATTCCGGAGGCCGCATTACCGCGACTCAAAAAGCGCTGGCGGCCGGGGTCGAGGCGGCGCATGCCGAATTGAGCCACACCGAAGAGGGCCTGGACGTACTGCTCGCCAAGGAGTACTTCGGGTTGGAACTTGCGGCGAATGTCGAACGCACTCGCGCCTCGGTGCTTGAGCAGGCGGATCGGCAGCTCGATCGAGCAATGAAATTCGAGCAGCAAGGAATCATCCCGCGCGTCGAGCGATTGAGCGCGCAGGTCGCGCGCGACGAAGCCGCGCGTGAGCAAATCAGCGCGCAACGTGATCGGGAAATTGCCGAGGCAAGTTTAAGGCGCCTGCTCCACCGGGAGGCAGCCGTCGGCACCAGCACGCCCTTGTTCATTTCCACGCAACCCCTGAAACCGCTCACCGAGTGGCTGCGCCTCGCCGAAAGCACCAGCCCGACGCTGGCCGTGCTGGCAGCGCGGCGCAACCAGGCCGAGCAGGGCGTCGCGTTGGAGCAGTCCCGCTGGAAGCCGGAAGTCTTCGCCTTCGGCAGCTACAGCATGATCAGGAAATATCAGACCTTGATCGAGCCGGACTGGATCGCCGGAGTCGGTGTGAATTTCAAAATCTTCTCGCGGGAGGACCGCGCCAGCAAGGTGGGTGCCGCGCGCGCGACGCTGCACCAGGCCGAGTCCTTGCAGGCCGCCGCCGGTACCGGTATCGCGACGGAAGTCGAGGCGGCCTTTCGCCGGGTGGAACAGGCGCGCGAGCAATTCAAGCTGCTCGATTCGACCATCGCCCTGGCGGAAGAAAATCTGCGCCTGCATGAACGGGGGTTCGGCGAGGGTCAGGCGACCAGCCTCGATGTGAGCGATGCCCGCAACGCCTTGGCAAGATCGAAGACGGCGCGCGCACTGGCTGCGTACGACTACGTCATCGCACTGGTGCAATTGCTGCAAGCGTCGGGTCAAACCAAGACATTTCAAGAGTTCATCCAACAAGCGGACATCACGTTATCCCCATGAACGCAACAACCCCAGCCGTGGCAAAACACCCCTCGCCAGTCCGAAAGCTAGTGCCGGTCCTTGTGGTGCTGGCCGTGGCGGTATTCCTCATCTACGGCCTGTACCTTGCCAACCGTGAGGTCAAGGCGCCGCTGCAAGGGCAGATTGATGCCCGCTATATCGATGTGTCGCCAAAGATTCTCGGGCGGGTGGCGAAGCTTCAGGTGCGCGAAGGCGATGAAGTGCAACCGGGAACTCCTCTGGTGGTTCTCGACAGTCCGGAGGTGCAAGCCAAGGTGTACCAGGCGCAGTCAGCCCTCGCGGCCGCATCGGCCCGGCAGCAATTGCTCGACGACGGGATACGCCGCGAGGATGTCCGCACCGCCGAATCGACGTGGCAGCGCGCGGTATCGAGCGCCGATCTTGCGCAAAAGACCTTCAAGCGCATGAACGCGCTTTACGCTCAGGGTCTGATTTCGCAGCAGCGCATCGACGAAGTAGAAACCGCTTTCCAGTCGGCAACGCAAGCCGCGGATGCGGCGCGGGCGCAGTATGAGCTGACCATGAATGGATTTCGCCGCGAAGAGCGCGCGGCTGCGGCCGCCGTGACCCGCGGCGCGGGATTCGCCGTCGATGAGGTGGATGCCCTGGCTGCGGATATTTCCTTGAAGTCGCCGATATCCGCCGAAGTGGACAAAGTCATTCTGCAGCAGGGTGAGCTCGCCCCGCCGGGCTTTCCGATTATGACGCTGGTTAACTTGAATGACGTATGGGCGGTATTTAATTTGCGCGAAGACGAGCTCGCCGCCGTCAAGATCGGTACCGCGATCACCGGCAAAGTTCCGGCGCTCGGCGGCCGAGCCGTGAAGTTTGCGATCTACTACATTTCGCCCAAGGGCGAATACGCCACCTGGAGAGCCACGCGCCAGTCGAGCGGTTATGACATCAAGACCTTCGAAGTGCGTGCGCGGCCGGTCGAGAAGGTCGACGGACTGCGCCCTGGCATGTCCGTGCTCATCGAGCGGAGCTGAAGCATGTTCCTCGCAGGCGTACGCGGCGCCTGTACGCGAGAGATTCAGTATCTGCGGTCGCACCCCTGGGACTTAGCGCTGATCAGCTGGTTTCCCGCGCTGACCTTGGCGGCAATTTGGGCCATCTTCTCCGCCGGCGTCAACACCAAGTTGCCGATCGCATTCGTCGATGAAGATCACTCTGCAGGCTCGCGGCAATTGGCGATTGCTTTGGACGCGGTACGCTCGACCGCCATCGTCGCTCGCCCCGACAGCCTGGACGATGCCTGGTCGCTCGCGCGCCAACGGCGCATCTACGCCATTCTTCAAGTGCCGCATGATTGGCAGCGCCGCGCTGAGCGCGGCGATCCGCTGCCCATCGTGCTCTACACCGATGAGCAGTTTCACGCTGCCGGAACCTCGATATCGAACGACGTGCTCGGCGCGGTGGGCGCCGTGGACGGTGGCAGGGCGCTCGCTGGATTGGCAGCTCTCGGCGGCGGATTCGTCGGGGCGCAGTGGCGCGCGACCGCCGTGCGCGCGGAGCTGCGCAGTCTGTACGGACCGCAGCTCTCGTTCGAGCGCGCGCTGACCGGTGCCTTCCTGCCGACCACGCTGCATCTGTTTGTGCTGGGGGGGGCGGCATACGCCATCGGGCGGGAGTTTCGGGACCGCACCGCCGGCGCGTGGCTTAAGTCGGCCAAAGGCAACGTGATCGCCGCCCTGGTGGGCAAGCTGCTTCCCCTGCTCGGCTGCTTCGTGCTGCTCGCGCTCGCGATTGTGGTATGGCTTGCGGGGTATCGGGGATGGATGATCAACGGCAGTCTGCTGGTGTGGTTCGCAGGGCTCGTGAGCCTGATACTGGCCTGCTGCGCCATCCCCGCGATGCTGGTCGGTTTGACCGGCACCTTGCGGGTTGCCGCGGCGGTTTGCGCTATCGCCAATGTCACGGCGGTCTCATTTACCGGGTTTACCTATCCGCTGTATTCAATGACCACGGGGGCAAAGATCTGGAGCCACCTGCTGCCGTATCACTATTTCTTTGAAATCGAGCAGCAGCAGTGGAACATGGGCGCGCCCATCGCCGCATCGCTCATTCCCTTCGCGGTTCTTTGGGGATGCTTCATCCTCGTGCCGCTCGTCATTGCGTTGCCGCGGCTCGCGAGCCGCTGCAATGATCCTAGCGGCTGGGGTGAGCGGTGAATTTCTGGCAGGCATTCAAAATAGCGCTGCTGGGCGTCTTGCGCGACAAGGGGGCCGTCGTGCCCATGGTACTGGGGGGCCTGGTTTACAGTTTCTTCTACCCGCTGCCGTATCGTCCCGAGGTTGTTGAGCATGTTCCGGTGATCGTTGCGGACTACGATGCGAGTCCCTTGTCGCGGCAGTTCGAGCGCGACCTCGATGCCACCCGAGCAGTGCGCGTGGCCGGTGTGACGCGCCGCGTCGAGGATGCCGTACCGCTGATGCAGCGCGGAGAGATCGGCGGGATCGTGGCAATTCCACCGAATTTCGATCGCGACGTCTTGCGGGGTTCGCCGACCGGCGTCACCGTCATGGGCAACGGCGGTTACATCGTGGTCGACGGCACGATACTGGAAACGGCAGCCGAAGTTCTGGTATCGACCACTGCTGCGCCGCTGGCCGCACACCTGGTCGAGTCGCATGTGCCGCCGGCCGCCCTCATGCGGGCGGCGCACGCGGGGCCGGCGCTCATCAAGCAGCCGATGTTCAACACCGTACAAGGATACGCAAGCTACGTCGTACCTGCATCCACGGGTCTCATCGTGCATCAACTGCTGATCATCGGCATTTGTGTGGTGATGGGCACGTGGATCGAGCGCGGGCGCTGGACGATCGCTCCGCAAGGCAGATTGTCGGTGCGCGCGTTCGGCGGGATGCTCGCGGGATTCTGGCTTTTCGTCTGGTGCGCCATCCTGTTTTGGATTGGCTTTGTATTCTGGATCTATGATCTGCCGCGGGCGGGCAACTTAAGCGCGGGCATTGTTATCGGCGCGCTGTATGCGCTCGCGATAGCCGCCCTCGGAGTCAGTCTGGGATGCTGGATGGCCGATCGCGAGCGTGCGTTTCAGGTCATTGGTGCCGTGTCGATTCCGCTGCTGTTCTTGAGCGGCTTTGCCTTCCCGGTCGAATCCATCCCCGCGCCCATGGTCTGGTTTTCCTATCTCTTGCCGAGCACGCATGGCATACAGGCGCTGCTTAAGTTCAATCAAATGGGCGCCACCTGGCGGGAGGCGAGCCCGCAAGTCATCCGGCTTATCGTGGTGACCCTGGCTTACATGGGTCTTGCATGGTGGATGGCGTCACGGAAAGCTCCAGGCACTGCCTTGAGTTCGCGTCGTGTCAGGTAGGCTCCCGGCTCTCCACTACCCCACGAGGCTGAATCCGCAACGGATATTCGCCATCACGGTTCTTGGCCTTGCCGCATGGCTGCTGAGGAGTTTTCTCGTCCCATTCATGTGGGCCATCGTCATTGGCGTGGCGAGTTGGCCTCTGTATCGGCGCGCTACGCGATTGTTGCCGGAAAGATTGCGAGCGAGAGTCGCGCCCGCACTGTTTACCGCATTGATCACCTGCGCGGTTCTTGGACCCCTGGTGTTCGCCTTTGCTGTAGTGACCCAAGAGGCGCAGGCGTGGGCCGCTCAGATGCTCGCTGCGGCCCACAGCGGACTGCTGGTGCCGGCGTGGCTCAAGGATATTCCGCTGATCGGCGATTCGCTCGCCGACACCGTGAACAGCGCGGCCACCGCGTGGGTGAATCGCGATGCAGGCGCACATCTGCGCTCCATGCAATCGGCCGGTCAATTTCTGGCGCACCATGCGTTTGTCGTGAGCATCACCGTCGTGGCGCTCTACTCGCTGTTTCGTCACGGCGAGTCCCTGGCAGCTCTTATCGCTCAGGGAGTCCCGCACCTGTTGGGTGAGGCTGGAGGGTCATATGTCGGTATTGCCATTGCCGCATTGCGCGCGACTACCCAAAGTATGGTGCTGGTCGGATTGCTCGATGGGATGGTTTTGTGGGGCGCTTACGCCGCAGTACATGTGCCGGCGGCGGCAGCGTGGGGGGCTGTCACCGGAATTGCAGCGACCCTGCCGTTCTTAGGGTATCTCGCCGTAGCTGTTGTATGTATCGAGTTGCTGGCGCGCGGTGCGGGATCCTCCGCACTGCTCATCGCCATTCTGGGTGTGGGCATCCTGTTTACCAATGACAAATTCGTACGCCCGGTGTTGATCTCCGGGCGAGCGCGGCTCAACTTTCTGGAAGCACTGATGGGCACCATTGGGGGATTGCAGGCCTTCGGCTTACTGGGGCTTTTCATGGGACCCGTGGTGCTGGCCTTGGCGGTGGCAATTTGCCGCCGATGGCTGCCTGTGCCTGAGCGCCATGCCGCGCCACTCAAGCGCACGGCGACTCCGTTAGCGTGATAAGGCCTCGGCGGAGCCGCCTAGGCCGTACGTCAGCGCAATTCTCGCCGCCGTCACGATCGGCCAACGAATCCGTGACCAAAGCATTACCGCGCAATCACTACTTTCCCACGCATCGCGCCTAATCTCGCTTCCGTGTTTGGCATTGCGGGAGCAGTCACATGTTGCAAAGCACTATTACCTCAGCGAATTTAGGGCGTCCTTGGTCGGGCTCGGGCGATTCTACGCTCGCAGCTACCCCCGTTACCGCTCGCGCATCGATCGAGGCTGCCTGGGGCGAATTCGCGGAGCGCGGCGACCGAATGGGTCAGCTGCTGACTGCCGCGGCGATGGTGGAGACCTATCAATTTGAATGGTCGAGCTTTGCGCCGGCTCATCCTTGGATCGACCGTCTGCAGGCCTGCCTGGATCCAGAGCCTGCCTTTCCGTCCCGGGAGGCGGAGTTGCAAGTCTACGCAAATCTGCTTTTCACGATTGCTCGTGTGCGCCCGGCACCCCGCTTAGCGCCGCTGTGCATCGCGCGATTGCGTGCGCTTATGGATGCCGACTTGGAACTCGATGATCGCCTGTTCGCAGGCCGTTCATTGCTCATTGCCTCGACTGTGGATCCTGAATTGGTTTGGCCCAAGGATGTGATACGGCGGCTCCAAGTCATGCTTCAAGAAGAGGGCGGCTCACCGGCCGCACGCGTGTCGGCTCTCAATGCCATGGCGTACGGGCTTTGGCTCGATTGCGCTTACCCTGAGTCCGCGGCGGTGCTGCGAGAGGCCTTAGGTATCGCCAAGCGTTTCAATTTGAGCACTGCGGACCCTCTGCACTATCAGACGCGTCATTTGGTTGCATTTGCGCGCCGGGACCTCAATGAGATGGCCGAGTGCATCCATGCCATGAGGCAGGTGATCAATCCAACCTGGCACGGTGGGATGGCCCTGCTGTCGCACGCGTTGGCTGAACAGGCCACGCTTCGCGCCGATCAGGCCGGTGCCTTGAGTCACTGGACCAACGCAATTTCCCGCATTGATCAATCCGGTGCGGTGCCCATGCAATTCTGGCTGCGCCTCACGCTCTCAGCGTGCCGAGCGGGACAGGGCGACCGTGCGGGAGCCGCCGAAGCATTACAGCAGGCACAAGCGCTCTTTGGAGATGCGCTGCCGGTGGAACTTAAGTGCAATGCCGAGTTGGTGGGCGCGTATATGGCGTTACGCAGCGGCGAGCATCCCGAGTGCCATCGAATGCTCAGCGCCGCGCTTGCGACCGCATCCCTGCCAGGCCCCTCGATGCAGATTGTTGCGCTGCTGCCGAACGCGATGGGGGAGCTGTGCATGGAGGCGGTGCGTGCAGGAACGGCCGTCGAGCCGGTCCACGCTCTTGTAGAGCGCTATCGATTGCCGCCACCGCAGAGTGCGAGCCGTGATTGGCCGTGGCCGTTTAGAGTCAGTGTCCTCGGTACTTTCCGGCTGCTAAAAGGCGACGCACCCATCCGCTGCTCGCGGCGCACGCAGAAGAAGACTCTGGAGTTGTTGCAAGCCCTCATCGCATTTGGCGGTACTGAAGTGGCGGCCGGAAAATTGATTGACGCCCTATGGCCTGACTCCGAGGGCGATGCCGGGTACCACGCGCTGGAGAGCGCACTGTATCGACTGCGGTTGCTCCTAGGCGCTCCCGGCGCCGTAATCATGGCCGGCAGCAAACTGAGCCTTGATCGACAGTACTTCTGGGTCGACATGTGGGACTTTGAAAAAGAACTGCGCTCGAGCGCGGATCACAACGACATTGCGGTGCGTTTTGCCAGGATCCGGGACCTGTACCAGGGTCATTTTCTGCAACAGGAAGCCGATAAGCCGTGGACGGTCATGACGCGGCAGGCACTGCGCGGCAAGTTCCTGCGCGCGCTTCGAGATGCCGCGCAAGCCTACGAAACTAGACGGCGCTGGCAGGAAGCGGCGGACGTGTATCAGGCGGGGATTGAGCTCGACGGTACATCGGAAGACCTTTATCGCGGATTGATGATCTGCCATCGGGAGCTTGGGGATCATTGCGAGGCGCTCCAGGTATACCGACGCTGCCGTGAGCTGCTGAGCAAGGTCTTGGGCGTGCAACCGAACCCGAAGACTCTGGCCATTTATCACAGTGTAAGACACCTGCATGCGGAGATCGCCTGAATGGCCACGGTCAACTTGTCACGAACGGGCATGAAAAACCAGCGTGATTGGCACACGTACCTGCGGGCATTGCGATTGCTCGAGGCAAGTGCCGAGCCCTACTTGTGCATGCGTGCCAATGCAAGGTCATTTCGCCGCCGATCGCCGATTAGTTTCGAAGCATGGTTTGGCAACCCGGTAGGGGTAATCGTTGCCGGCGGATCCCTCCGGGCGCGAATTCAACATTGCTCGACCGTCTAGAGAGCGAGCGCAACGTGCGGACACAAGGCGGCGCGCCGCGCGTGGTCATCATTGGCGCAGGATTCGCCGGCGTGGCGGCCGCCCGGGCGCTGCGAAAATGCAATGCGGAAGTGGTATTGATCGATCGGCGCAATCATCACATCTTTCAGCCTCTTTTATACCAGGTAGCGACCTCGGTGCTTGCGCCCGCCGAGATCGCCGCGCCGATCCGACAATTGGGGCGCACGCAAGCAAACCTCTCGGTAATGATGGGTGAAGTATCCAAGTTGGAGCTGAAGGCGCGCTACGTGGAGGCCGCCTGCCCAGGCGCGGGAGTCACACAGGTCGAATTCGATTATTTGATCATCGCGACCGGCGTCCAATCGAGCTACTTTGGCCACGATGAGTTCGGGAAGTACGCGCCGAGCCTGAAAACCATTACCGACGCCGAAGCGATACGAGCCAAGATCTTAAGCGCCTATGAACGGGCGGAATTGTCGGATGACCCAACGGAGCGCGCGCGGCAAATGACCTTTGTGTTGGTGGGCGCGGGCGCGACCGGCGTCGAATTGGCGGCTTCGATTGCGCAGATGGCCACCGTTACCTTGCGAGCGAACTTCAGGCGCATCGATCCCGCAACCTCTTCAATCGTATTGCTGGATGGCGCGCCGCGCGTTCTCCCGGGCTTCGCCGAGTCCTTATCCAAACGAGTGGCCGCGCGGCTCGCGCGCCTCGGGGTCCGAATTATCACCGGCGTCAAGGTGGAACACCTCGATGAGCAGGGTGTCATCGTGGGCGGAGAGAGAATCGATAGCGCCACCGTATTGTGGACGGCGGGAGTCGCGCCCTCACCCATTGTCAAGATGCTCGGCGCACCGACCGATCGGGCGGGGCGGGCCTGTGTGGGGCCATTCCTGGAAATTGCGCACGACACCAGGATTTTTGCGATTGGTGATGCCGCTGCCGTCACGCAAGATGGCCGGCCGTTGCCCGGCGTCGCGCAGGTGGCAATCCAGGAGGGCCGCTATGTCGGACGTTTCATCGCGGCGATGCTCGAGGGCCGCACCATCCGCCGTTTCCGCTATTTTGACAAGGGCAGCATGGCGGTCGTCGGCAAGAATTTCGCGATTCTGGAGCGCGGTTCAGTTCGACTATCGGGGTTCATCCCCTGGTTGATTTGGGCGCTCATCCATGTGGGGACTTTGCCACAGCTACAGAGCCGCATGCGCGTGCAGATTCAATGGCTGTGGTCCTACTTCAGCGGGCAGCGCAGTTCGCGGCTGATTCCCGAACCGCCTCGGGGATGAAAACGATAGCGCCGCAGCGCCGCATGGGCTTTTGCGAAACGGTGTATTTGCAGTGAGCCTCCGGTCGATATTGTTCCGCTATCCGAGCAGCAACCCCAGGCGGGAACCCTATGAAGATTCTTGTGCCAGTCAAACGCGTCGTCGACTTCAACGTCAAGATCCGGGTGAAGCCCGATGGCTCGGGAGTCGACGTAGCCAACGTCAAGATGTCGATCAATCCATTTGACGAAATCGCCGTCGAGGAGGCGATTCGCTTGAAGGAGAAGGGCAGCGCAACTGAAGTCGTCTGCGTGTCGATCGGGCCGCCCCAGGCGGAAGAAACGCTGCGCACGGCGCTCGCCATGGGCGCGGATCGCGGCATCCTGGTCGGCTTCGACGGTGAAATGGAGCCGCTTGCCGTCGCCAAGATCTTGAAAGCGGTTGCCACCGAAGAGAAATCGGATCTGATCATTCTCGGCAAGCAGGCCATCGATTATGACTGCGATCAAACCGGTCAAATGCTGGCCGCACTGCTGGGTTGGCCGCAGGGAACCTTTGCCTCCAAGGTCCTCATCGAGGCGGACGGACTTACCGTCACGCGCGAGGTCGATGGCGGCCACCAGATTGTCAAGCTCAAACTGCCGGCCATCGTCACGGCTGACCTGCGCTTGAATCAGCCGCGCTATGTCAGTCTTCCCAACATCATGAAGGCAAAGAAGAAGCCGGTGGCCAAAAAGGCGCTCGAAGCCTTCGGCATCGACGTCCGTCCACGGCTTGAAATTCTGAAAATGGCCGAGCCTCCGCACCGCAAAGCAGGCGTCAAGGTCGCCTCGGTCGCGGAACTTGTCAAGAAACTGAAAACTGAAGCCGGAGTTCTACAATGACCATCTTATTGCTCGCCGAACACGACAATGCATCGCTCAAAGATGCGACTGCCCGGGCGCTCACCGCCGCAACAAAAATCGGCGCCGGGGTGCATGTGCTCATCGCAGGTCATCAGTGCCGTACCGCGGCGGAATCGGCCGCCAAGCTCGAGGGAGTGGCCAAGGTTCTGCTGGTTGATGCACCGGCCTACGCGCACAGCCTACCCGAGCCGCTCGGCGCATTGCTGCTTTCTTTGGCGCCGACCTACGATGTGTTGCTCGCGCCTTCGACCTCGTCGGGAAAGAATGTCATGCCACGACTCGCGGCGCTGCTCGATGTCATGCAGGTCTCGGACATGATGGCCGTGATCGCGCCCGACACGTTCGAGCGCCCGATCTTCGCCGGCAATGTCATCGAGACCGTACGTTCGAAGGACGCGAAGAAGGTGATCACGGTACGAACCACCGCTTTCTCCGCTGCCGCGAACCGTACGGCGGGCGCGGCGCCCATTGAAGCCCTCAACGCGGTCGCGGATCCTGCGATCTCGAGCTTCGTCGGCGAGGAGTTGTCAAAATCCGCGCGTCCCGAACTCACCACGGCGCGCATCGTGGTGTCGGGCGGACGTGCCCTGCAGAGCCACGATAATTTTGTCAAATACATCGAGCCTCTGGCCGACAAGCTGGGCGCCGCCACGGGAGCGTCGCGGGCGGCCGTGGACGCCGGATACGTACCGAACGACTGGCAGGTCGGTCAGACGGGAAAGATTGTCGCGCCCGACCTGTATGTGGCCATCGGTATTTCGGGCGCCATTCAGCATCTTGCCGGCATGAAGGACTCGAAGGTCATCGTCGCCATCAATAATGATGCGGACGCCCCCATATTCGAAGTCGCCGACTACGGTCTGGTGGCCGATTTGTACCAGGCGGTGCCTGAGCTTACCGCAGCGCTCGCCAAGGCCGGATGAGGGCTTGCCATGCCGGCAACTGTGCGTGCGCGCCCATTCTCAATCGTCTAGGAGATTTTGATGCCGTTATACAAAGCCCCGGTCGAGGATTACCGCTTTCTGTTGAATGACGTATTTCACGTCGAGCGTTACGCTGACCTGCCCGGGTATTCCGACCTATCGCCGGAACTCATCGACGCGACGCTCAGCGAAGCCGCCAAGCTGTGTGAGCAGGTGCTGGCGCCGTTGAACCGAGTTGGCGATGCGCAAGGCTGCACCCGGCACGAAGACGGGAGCGTGACGACTCCGAAGGGCTTCAAGGAGGCATTCGATCAGTTTCGCGATGGCGGTTGGGGCAGCATCAGTTTCCCCACCGAGTTCGGCGGACAGAGCTTGCCGGTCGTCCTGGCCGGGGTCCTCACCGAATTTCTGGCGGCCTCCAATCTTGCCTTCTGGATGTATCCGGGGCTCACACAGGGGGCGGTGGCTGCACTCCTAAGTCATGGCTCATCCGAATTGAAGGCCACCTATTTGCCGAACCTGATCGCGTGCAAGTGGATGGGAACGATGAATTTGACCGAGGCGCATTGCGGAACCGATCTTGGGATGCTGCGCACCAAAGCGAAGCCCCATCCCGACGGCACGTACCGCATCACCGGTACGAAAATTTTCATCTCCGCCGGCGAACACGATCTCGCGGAGAACATCGTGCATCTGGTGCTTGCGCGGATCGAAGGCGCACCGGCCGGAGTGAAGGGGATTTCGCTCTTTGTCGTGCCGAAATTCCTGCCGAAGGCCGACGGCACACTGGGTGCGCGCAATACCGTGAGCTGCGGCTCCATCGAGCACAAGATGGGCATCCACGGCAACTGCACCTGTGTCATGAATTTTGACAACGCGACCGGCTGGCTGGTCGGCGATGAGAACCATGGACTCAACGCCATGTTCACGATGATGAATCACGAGCGCCTCGGCGTGGGCACTCACGGCGTCGGACTGTCCGATGTGGCTTATCAGAACGCGGCGGTGTATGCAAAGGACCGGCTGCAGGGCCGGTCGCTGAGCGGCAAGAAGTTTCCCGATAAACCCGCCGATCCTATTATCGTTCACCCGGATGTGCGGCGCATGCTGATGATCATGCGCGCCACCACCGAAGCGGCGCGCGCGCTGCTCGTATGGACGGGACTTCGATACGACATCGCCACGCGGTCGGCCGACGAGAAGGCTCGAGAACAGGCGGAAGATCACATGGGATTGATGACGCCCGTCATCAAGGGTGTTTGCAGCGACCTAGGTCTCGCGAACGCGGTCATGGCGCAGCAGATCTGGGGCGGCCACGGCTACATCGCCGAGAACGGCATGGACCAATTCGTCCGCGACGCAAGAATCAATGAAATCTACGAGGGCGCGAACGGCATTCAAGCCCTCGACTTAGTCGGTCGGAAGCTGGCCATGAACGGCGGCCGTGCGGTCCAGGCCTTCTTTTCGGAGGTGGACGCATACCTCAAGGGCCAGGCGCCGGTCGAGGGAATGGCTGTGTACGTCAACGCGGTGCGCGAATCGTTCGGGCATCTTCAGCTTGCCACCCAGTGGCTTGCCAAGAATGCTCCGACCAATCCCGATAACGCCGGAGCCGGCTCCTACGACTACATGCACCTCTTCGGCTTGGTCGCGTTGGGCTATATGTGGTGTCGCATAGTCGAGGCAGCGCGGGAGAAAATTGCCGCGGCCCCGAACCCGCATCTCAGCGCCAAATTGGTCACCGCCCGCTTCTTCGTGGAACGGATCCTGCCGGAGTCCGCCGCTCGGCTGGCGCGGATCAAGTCGGGCGCCGACAGCACGATGGCGCTGCCCGCAGAAGTTTTTTAACGTGAGTGTTGCCAGAGCACCGGTCCTGTCGGGAGAGAGATCATGAGCACGAGCGAACTTCCGGCCCGCGAGGCGATGGACTTCGACGTGGTAATCGTCGGCGGGGGCCCCGCCGGCCTCGCCGCGGCCATTCGTCTGAAGCAGCTCTCGCCAAACCTCGGCGTCGTGATCGTCGAGAAGGGCGCAGAGGTGGGGGCACATATTCTCTCCGGCGCGGTGATCGATCCGATCGGACTGGATCGTCTCCTGCCGGACTGGCGCAAGGACGACAGCTGTCCCATCAAGCAGCCGGTCCTCGAGGACCGATTTTTTTGGCTGAGCGAAAAACGATCCGTCCGCATACCGAGCTTTCCGATGCCGCCATTGATGAGCAACAAGGGCAATTTCATCGTTTCCTTGGGCAATGTGTGCCGCTGGCTCGGCAAAAAGGCAGAGGCACTGGGCGTGGAGATTTATCCCGGCTTTGCGGCGACCGAGGTCCTCTACGGTGAGGGCGGCGAAGTCATCGGCGTGGCCACCGGCGATATGGGAATCGACAAGAACGGTAAGGCGAAGGAGGGTTTCACGCGGGGCATCGAGTTGCGCGGGAAATACACGTTGTTTGCCGAGGGTGCCCGCGGCAGCCTCAGCAAGACCCTCATCGCTCGGTTTGAGCTGCAGAAAGACCGCGACCCGCCGAAGTTCGGGATCGGCCTGAAGGAGCTGTGGCAGGTGCAACCGGACAAGCACCGTCCGGGATTGGTGCAACACAGCTTTGGATGGCCGCTCGATAACACTACGGGGGGTGGCTCGTTCATGTACCACTTCGATGAGAACCTCGTCGCGGTGGGTTTTGTGGTTCATCTTAATTATCACAATCCCTGGCTCAGCCCGTTCGAGGAGTTGCAACGCTTCAAGACCCATCCACTGGTGCGCGATACCTTCGAGGGCGGTAAGCGGCTGGTTTACGGCGCTCGCGCAATTACCGAGGGCGGATGGCAATCGGTTCCTAAACTGGTTTTTCCGGGCGGCGCGCTAATTGGGTGTGCCGCCGGATTCATGAATGTCCCGCGCATCAAAGGCAGTCACAATGCGATCTTATCGGCGATCATTGCCGCCGAGCAGGCGGCCGCGGCCTTAGGTGCCGGTCGAGCGCACGATGAACTGATCCCCTATGAGCAAGGCTGGCGCGCCTCGCCCATCGGCCGGGATTTGCATCGGGTGAGAAACGTCAAGCCGCTCTGGTCCAAGCTCGGCACGATCGTGGGCGCGGCGCTCGGCGGACTCGATATGTGGACCAATACGCTGGGCTTCACCTTGTTCGGTACGCTGCATCATGGCAAGCCGGACAACGCCACACTCGAACCCGCAGCCAAGTTCAAACCCATCACCTATCCGAAACCTGACGGCCGGCTCACCTTCGACCGGCTATCCTCGGTATTCCTGTCGAATACCAATCACGCGGCGGACCAGCCGGTGCACCTGCACGTTGCTGACAGCGCCCTGCAGAAGTCCTCGGAACATGATATTTTCGGCGGACCGTCGGCGCGCTACTGCCCGGCCGGGGTCTATGAATGGGCCACCGAAGGATCGAACACCCATTTCGTCATCAACGCGCAGAATTGCGTGCACTGCAAGACCTGTGACATCAAAGATCCGAACGGCAATATCACCTGGACGGCGCCCGAAGGCGGCGGCGGTCCGAGTTATTCCAATATGTGACGCGCGTCTGAGGTAAGTGCGTTTCTAGATAAACAGGGGATTGGCAAGAGTAATAACGTGCGCAAGCGTGTCCCTCTTATCCTCCTGATCAGTGTCCTTACCGTCGTCGGCTTTGCGGTCTTCGCGTGGCGCCCGGCTATCAGCGAGGTGGCGCCGCCGGGCAAGTCTGCTTTCGCGCCGGAACTGATTGCCCAGGGTGAAGTGCTGGCCGGCGCCGGCTATTGCGCGGAGTGCCACACGGCCAGGGGCGGCGCGCCATACGCCGGTGGTTATGCGCTGCAGACTCCGTTTGGCGCGCTGTACTCGACGAACATTACGCCCGACGTGAAAACCGGCATTGGTGCATGGCCGGAAGCGGCCTTTCGGCGCGCAATGCACGAGGGCGTGGCGCGCGACGGCTCGCACTTGTTCCCGGCCTTCCCCTTCGATCACTTCACCAAACTGACGGATGCCGATGTCGCCGCGCTCTATGCATACTTCATGACGCGCAATCCGGTCAGCGCGCCGGCGCGCAAGAACGGCATTCCGTTTCCTCTTAACATCCGCGCCCTGCAGGCCGGTTGGAAGCTGCTCTTCTTCCATCCGGGGCGGTTCGTGGCGGGGCCTGATCGCAGCGCCGACTGGAACCGCGGCGCGTATCTTGCCGAGGGGATCAGTCACTGCGGCGCCTGCCATACGCCCCGCAACGTTCTGGGCGCCGAAAAACCTGGGCAATCCTTTGCCGGTGCGATGATCGACAACTGGGTTGCACCGGCCTTGACGAAGGACAACCCGTCGCCCGTTCCGTGGAGCGAAGACGAACTCTTCGCCTACCTGCGTCACGGCGTCAGCCATTATCATGGAACCTCATTCGCTTCGATGGGGCCGGTGGTTCATGACGGACTGCAGAAGCTCTCCGATGATGACGTGCGGGCCATCGCCGTGTATTTTGCCGGGGTGGCCGAAGCGGCCGGGCGCGCGGCGCAAGCCGAGCCCGCCGTTCAACGCGCGCTCGCCACTGATCAGCTCAATGTCGGGTTGCACTATGAGGCGGATAACCGGCTGTACGCGGCCGCCTGTGCGTCCTGCCATTACAACGGCGCGAACGGGCCCAATCCGCTGCGGCCGGATCTCGCTTTCAACAGCGCGGTCAATCTGGATGACCCGGCCAACCTGATCCGCGTGATGCTCTTCGGGATTGATGCAAAGCAGGGCGCGCCGGGCGTGCTGATGCCCGCCTTCTCTGGCTTCACGGATGCCGATCTCTCTTACCTCGCGGCGTATCTGCGCGCGACGCGTACCACCAAAGGACCTTGGCCGGACCTTGCGCAGAAAGTCGCCGCTGAGCGCGCCCAGGGCAAGCGTCAGGAGTCGAGCGAATGAGCATGCCAGGAGCGCCGCAGACATGACCCACTTCACCATCAACGGACGCGCCGTGAGCGTGGAGGCGGAGGCGGACACGCCGCTGTTATGGGTCATACGCGACGACATTGGGTTGACGGGCACCAAGTTCGGGTGCGGCATTGGCCTGTGTGGGGCCTGCACGGTGCATGTCGGCGGCCGCGCGACCCGCTCGTGCATCACGCCGGTCAGTGCTGTGGCTGACGCGGAAGTCACCACGATCGAAGGGCTAGATCCCGCGGGCGCGCATCCCGTGCAGCGGGCGTGGCTCGCGCTGCAAGTGCCGCAATGCGGCTACTGCCAATCCGGTCAAATCATGCAGGCCGCGGCGTTGCTCAAGGACTTCCCCGCGCCGAGCGACCAGGACATCGACGCGGTGATGGCGGGGAATCTGTGCCGTTGCATGACCTATGTACGCATTCGCGCAGCCATCAAGCGCGCCGCCGAGCTTACGAGGAGCGGCAAGACATGACCCGGCTTGCCATCGAAAAGCATCGCGTCCATCCGCTCTCACGACGCGACTTCCTCATCGCCACCGCGGGGGCCGCCGGCGTGGCTTTCGGATTTTGTCCGATGCTCAAGGCCGCGATGGATCCGGGCGTCCCGCACGGCGACCCTCAAAGCGCCAACGGGCCGCAGTTCGAGCCGACGCTGTGGTTCGCCATCGCCCCGGATGGGACGGTCACGGTAAACATTATCCGCGCCGAAATGGGTCAGCACGTGGGCACGGCATTGGCGCGCATTCTCGCCGATGAGCTGGAGGTCGATTGGGCCAAAGTTCGCATCGTGCATGTCGACACCGATCCCAAGTGGGGCTACATGGTCACCGGCGGCAGCTGGTCGGTGTGGCAGACCTTTCCGATCTTCAGCCGCGCCGGCGCCGCAGGGCGCATCGCATTGATCGAGGCGGGCGCCAAAATAATCGGGATCAGTCCGGCGCAGTGCTCGGCCAAGAGCGGGGCAGTGCAGGGCGGCGGGCGCTCCGTTTCCTATGGCGAGATTGCCCGTCGCGCCGGCGTTGCGCGCCGGTTCACGCCCCAGGAACTCGAGAAGCTTCCCCTCAAGCCGGTCGCTGAACGCCGCCTCATCGGCAAGACCACGACGGCGCTCGACATTGCCGCCAAGACCAACGGAACCGCGTGCTACGGCATCGACGCCAAGGTCGCCAACATGGTCTATGCGCGGCCGAAGCTGCCGCCCACCCGCAACGGCTCGAAGGTCATCGCCGTCGATGACAGCGCCGCACGCAAGGTGAAGGGATATCTGCGCACCATCACGCTCGAGGATCCCTCGGACACGGTGCCGGGGTGGGTGATGGTGATCGCCGAGAGCTACCCGGCGGCGATCCGGGCAACTGATTTGGTCGAGGTCAAATGGACGCCCGGCCCCGGGGCCACCGTTTCTGAGAAAGATCTGCAGCAACATGCTGCGCAGCTCATCGCCAATCCCAACGGCGGCGTGATTCTCGATACCGGCAACACCGACACCGCGGCCGCCTTCAAGGCGGCGCGCGCCACCCTGGAGCAGACCTACACCACCGCGACCGTGCTGCATTTCCAGCTGGAGCCGGTCAATGCGCTGGCATTCGAAAAGGATGGTCTGTTCGAGATCCACACCGGCAACCAGTGGCAGAGCCTGATCCTGCCGACGCTGGCCAAGGCGCTCGGCCGGCCCGAGGTGAGTATCGTCATGCGCAGCTACTTGCTCGGCGGCGGGTTCGGTAGGCGCTTGAACGGCGACTACGCAGTGCCCGCCGCGCTCGCGGCCAAAGCGCTCGGGCGGCCGGTGAAAATGGTACTGACTCGCGCCGACGACACCCGCTTCGATTCGGTCCGATCGCCCTCGGTGCAGACAGTGCGCATGGCGTTTGGGGAGGCAGGCCAGGTGACGGCGATGGAGCATCACGCGGCCGCGGGCTGGCCGACCCTGGTGATGGTCCCGTCGTTCATGCCCAAAGGACAGGGCGGCGCACCCTACGATCCCTTTGCGATTGCCGGCGCCGATCATTGGTATGAGGTGGGAGCGCAGAGAGTGCGCGCCATCTCGAATGATCTCGCCAACTTAAGTTTCCGTCCGGGTTGGCTGCGTTCGGTTGGACCCGGATGGACCAACTGGGCGTTGGAAAGCTTCATGGACGAGGCGGCTCATCATGTCCGAATGGATCCGGTGGCCTTCCGCCTGAAATTGCTCACCGGCGCGGGGCGTAATGCGGGTTCGGCCCCCACGGCCGTGGGCGGCGCTCACCGCCAGGCCGAGGTGGTCCGTCGGGTGGCCGACCGCGCCGGGTGGGGTTCTACGCTGCCGCCGAACAGCGGACTTGGCATCGCCACCAGCTTTGGCCAGGAGCGCGACATGCCGACGTGGGTGGCGTGTGTCGCACGCGTCCGTGTCGATCGCGCAACCGGTGCGGTACGAGTCGAGAGATTGACGATCGTGGCGGACGCGGGAACGGTCGTGGATCCGGACAGCGCGCGTGCACAGATCGAGGGGTCGGCGCTGTGGGGCCTCAGCATGGCGCTGCACGAGGGCACGGAATTCGTGAACGGCCAGGTGAAGGACACCAATCTAAATAGCTACCTGCCGCTGCGGATTGCCGACGTCCCTGAACTCGACATCAGCTTCATCGAGAGCACCGAACCGCCCGTGGGTCTCGGGGAGCCCGGCACCACCGTGATCGCCCCCGCCCTCGCCAACGCCATCTTTGCGGCCACCGGTGCGCGACTTCGCCACATCCCCATGACGAGAGAGGCTGTGCGCGCGGCGATTCCTGGCCAAGCTTGAAAATTGTGATAAACACGGCCTGATTGCCGTTCGGCAATCGGCCATCATCGCACTCAGAATCGATACGCGATGCCAACGGCCGCGAGAATCGGATTGACTTTCACCGTGGCGAGCGTGGTGCCGCCGAACTTCAAGTCGGGTTCCATCTGCACGTACTTGACGTCCATATTGGCAAACCAGTTGCCTGCCAACCGATAGTCAAATCCCAGCTGCGCCACGGCGCCGACGCTGGTGCTGTCGAGGTGAACGGCTCCCACGGTCGGCACCTTCAAATGAACCTGCATGATGGAGGTTACGTTGATCCCGACGCCCACGTACGGGCGGAATGCACCATCGGGAAGGAAGTTGTACTTGACCGTTAGCGTCGGCGGCAGTTCCTTGAAGCTGCCGATATTGACCGAGGATACCGGGGTCGCGGCTCCTGACGGGTAGATGGTCGCGCCCTTCACCGTAACTTCGTGGCGCTGTGGATAGGTCAAGACCAGTTCAGTCGACCAGTTCTTCGCAAAGAAATACTCGAAGTCCACTTCCGGCGCCCATCGATCGGACACGTGAATCCCATTCTTCGGTACGAGCAGGGCTCCGGGCACCGAGATTGCATCGGAATCATTGGTCGGATCGATGTAAATGCCACGCAGGCGCACTACCCAGGGATCCTCGTCGGCCCGCGCTGCAGGAATCAAGAGCAGCGTGCTGCCCAACAGTGCGGCGGCCGCCGCGCCACCAATAGACTTGATCATTCGTCTTCTTCTCCAGTGCGGTGAGGGATGGGGCCCGATCGCTCGGCGGCGACTAGTCCATCAACATGGGCATCATGTTTTGATGCAGGTGATTCATGATCCACAGCGAACCTGCGACGAGGATGCCGATGATGATGACGGCGAAGAGAAACGCCATGCGGTTCCAGCGTGCATCGGAGGATCGGTTCATGTGCAGAAAGCAGATCAGGTGAACTGCGATCTGCACGACGGCCAACGCGGAAACGCCCGCCAAAGCCGCCGAGCGCGATACGCCGCCGCTCATCACCATCCAGAAGGCGGCCGCGGTGAGAATCAAGGCCAATGCGAAGCCGAGCAAATAAGTCGGCAAGCTGCCTTCGCTCGCACCGCTGCTGTGGATTTGCGCATCATTCATACAATCACCCTCATCAGATAGACAACGCTGAAGACGCCGATCCAAACGATGTCGAGGAAATGCCAGAACAGGCTCAGGCACAGCAGTCTGGAGGCGTTCGTCGAGGTAAGGCCCGTGCGTGCGACCTGGATCATCATCACGAGCATCCAGATCAGACCAGCGGTGACGTGCAAGCCATGCGTCCCAACGAGAGTAAAGAAGGATGACAGGAACGCGCTGCGGTCCGGTCCCGCCCCCTCGCCGATCATGTGCGCGAATTCCCGCACTTCCATGGTGATGAAGCACGCGCCCAGTACGGCGGTGATCATCAACCATCCCAGCACGGCGCGCCGCTTCTGCACTTTGAGCGCGAGCATGACCATGCCATAGGTGATACTACTGACAAGTAGGCACAGCGTCTCGATGAGGACATAGGGCAGGTGGAAAAGCTGCGCTCCGGTGGGCCCGCCGGCGACCGCGTTCCTCAGCACAGCGTAGGTTGCAAAGAGTGCGGAAAATAAAATGCAATCGCTCATCAAGTAAATCCAAAACCCGAGCGGGGTGGTTTGTCCCGCCTCTGCATGTTCTTCAGCTTCTGCTAACTCAACGTTGCGCGTGATTGCTCGGGCATTTGAAGGCACTTCGATGTCTAGGGTTTGAGGGCGCATGATTAAACCTGCTGGATCAAAGCGGGGGAACGGAGGCGCTCGATGCGCGCAATATCTACCGCCGGCACAAAGTATTCCCGGTGCTGGTTGAAGGAGTGAGTAATCAGGGAAATGACGATGCCCAACAATCCGACGAGAGCCATCCACCAAATATGCCAAATAAGCCCGAATCCGAGCGCGAAGCTGAAGGCGCCGATGATCACTCCGGTGGCGGTGTTGCGCGGCATATGAATTGGCCGGTATCGGCTCGCTCGCGGCGGACCAATTTTCTTCATCTCCCAAAATGCATCGCGGGTCTGCACCTCCGGAATCACGGCGAAGTTATAGAAGGGCGGGGGCGAGGACACGGACCACTCCAAGGTACGGCCTCCCCACGGGTCACCGGTAAGATCGCGATTACTCTCTCTCTGCTTGATGCTGACAATCAGCTGCGCGACTTCAAAAAGGATGCCGCATAGAATCACGAACGCGCCGATCGCGGCCGCCACAAAGTAAGCGTGCCAGACCGGATTGTCGAAGTGATTGACGCGGCGCGTGACGCCCATGAGGCCAAGCATGTAGAGCGGCACAAATGCGATGTAGAAGCCGATCAGCCAGCACCAGAACGCCCATTTGCCCAGCTTTTCGTTGAGCTTGAAGCCGAATATCTTCGGGAACCAATAGGAAAGTCCAGCGAGGTAGCCAAATACCACGCCGCCGATAAGGACGTTGTGGAAGTGCGCCACCAGGAACAGGCTGTTGTGAAGGACAAAATCGGCCGGCGGAACCGCCATCAATACACCGGTCATTCCGCCGATCACGAAGGTGACCATGAATCCCAGTGTCCACAGTGTCGGTGTCGAGAACCGCACCCGGCCTCGATACATCGTGAACAGCCAATTGAACACCTTGACCCCGGTTGGGATCGCAATGATCATCGTCGTGATTCCGAAGAACGCGTTGACGTCGGCGCCGGATCCCATCGTAAAGAAATGATGCAGCCAGGTTATGAAGGCGCCCAACGCGATCGCCATGGTCGCGTACACCATGGTGGCGTATCCAAACAGTCGTTTGCCCGAGAAGGTCGAGATGATCTCGGAAAAGATACCGAACGCGGGGAGGACTAAAATGTACACCTCCGGATGTCCCCACGCCCAGATCAGATTCACATACATCATCTGGTTGCCGCCGAGTGCATTGGTGAAGAAGTGCATCCCGAGATAGCGATCGAGGGCCAATAGGGCGAGCGCGACGGTGAGGATCGGGAAGGCTGCGACGATCATGATGTTGCTGCATAGTGCCGTCCAGGTGAATATCGGCATCTTCATCAACGTCATGCCCGGGGCGCGATTTCTTAAGATGGTGGCAATGAAATTCACCCCCGCGAGAGTTGTCCCAACCCCGGACACCTGCAAGCTCCAGATGTAGTAATCAACTCCAACTCCTGGGCTGTACTGAAGTTCAGACAGGGGCGGATAAGCCAGCCACCCGGTGCGCGCAAATTCGCCGACCACCAAGGACAGATTAATCAATGCAAATCCAGCCGCCGTCAGCCAGAAGCTGAGTGAATTCAGAAAGGGAAATGCGACATCACGCGCGCCGATTTGCAATGGCACAACGAGATTTAGCAAGCCGATCATGAAAGGCATCGCCATGAAGAAGATCATGATCACGCCGTGCGCTGTGAAGATCTGATCGTAGTGCTCCGGCGGCAGATACCCGGCGGAGCCCGCCGAGGCGATGGCGAGCTGGGTACGCATCATGATGGCGTCGCTGAAGCCACGCAGCAGCATGACCAACGCCAGGATGATGTACATGACCCCGATCTTTTTATGATCGACCGAGGTCAGCCATTCCGTCCAAAGCCATTTCCATTTGCGAAAGTACGTGAGCGCCGCAATTACGGAAACGGCCACCAAGCCCATGAATGCGGCCGCTCCCATGATGATCGGCTGCTGATAGGGAATCGCATCAAGTGATAATTTGCCGAACACCTGCTACTCCTCCAATGCTAGAAGTTTTTTTCCCGCGGTGGACAGGGATGCGGGATCCCGACCCGGGCTGCTCAGGATTTGATTGAACAACTCCTTGTCAACCATCGAAAAGTACTCGACTCCGTGCTTTTCGCTCGGCTTTGCCAAGGCCCCATAGGCCACGGCGTCGAGGAGTTGGGCGGAGCCCTTGACTCTATGAGTCCACTCGTCAAATCCGTCTTTCGTGGTTGCGATCGCCTTGAATTTCATGTCGGAAAACCCGCCCCCGCTGTAGTTGGCGGAAATCCCGTCAAACGTTCCTTCTTGGTTGGCGATTAGGCGCAGCTGCGTCTGCATCCCGGACATCGCATAGATCTGACCTCCGAGCTGAGGGATGAAGAAGGAGTTCATCACGGAGGCGGAAGTGATTCGGAAATGGACCGGCACGTCTGTCGGAAATGCGATCTCGTTGACCGTCGCCAATTGCTGGTCCGGGTAGATAAATAGCCATTTCCAATCGAGAGCCACGACTTCGATCGTAATCGGCTTGACATCGCTGCTGAGCGGCCGGTACGGGTCGAGCGTGTGAGAGGTGCGCCATGCAATGACGCTAAGACAGGCGACGATCGCGGTTGGAACCAGAACCATGAGCACCGCAATGGAATGGGAATAGTCCCAATCCGGCATATATTTCGCGCGCGCATTCGAAGCGCGGTATTTCCATGCGAAGGCGCCGATCATGGCGATCACAGGAACGACAATGATCAGCATCAGCCAGGTGGCAGTCGCGATGATGGAGCGCTCTTCCATGCCGATCTGCCCCTTCGCGTCGAGAACCGCCCAGTCACAGCCTCCGAGAAGCACCGCACCTGCAACCGGCAAGAGCTTCAACATCGTGCATGCAAGGGTTCGCATCCGCCTATTGCTACTGATTTCGGGAGTGTTGTTTGTCATGAGTCGCATTGATCTCCAAGAACGCACGAACAATGAACAAGCTATTCATGGCGTGACACTAGGGGGAGGCGGCTCACCGCTGCCGCACGGATTGTCATTCGGTAGGGTCAGGTTAACGCCCGTTGTGGTGTGCGAACGGGGTCGATAGCGTCTTGACGCACTGGAAATGGTGATCGCGCACGCGTATAGCGCGATCGGCGCTGACAGTGCCTAGGTTATTACGAAACGGGCGGCATGTCGGGATCCGAGGAGATCTGCGTCTCCTGTCGTCCCACCAGCCGGGTCACGATGGCGAAAAGTAGGCCCACGGACAAACCGCACATCAGCACGCCGGTGACACTCTCCAAGGGACCGAGCATTCGCCACATTGGCGGCGGCACGAGATCCCCGTATCCAACGGTCGAATAACTGGTCATCGAGAAATAAAAGGCGGACTCCCAGGACGGAAAACAGCGCCATCGATAAATCCCCGCCCACAGCGCAATCTGCATCAAGTGCAAGCCGATCATCAAAGAAGTGAAGCGAATCATGAGCGCGGTGGAACGCAGCGGTCGCAATCTGTGCATTCCATGCGCAAAGCGAAATCTTCCCCAATGGATGAGCACGGCCATCCCGGCGCTCTGGACGCAGATGGTAAGCGTCACCAGAACGGCGGCGGTAATCGCTTGCGGAAGAAGGCTCATTGACTCATCTATTGCTGACGGCCAGGGAATATAGATCCCTTCACGAGTAAATTGCAAAGGTGCCAAACGTATCGGTGAGTCAGCTGCGAGTGGCCAACGGGCATGCTCTGCAGCACATGCGCCAGCATCCGGTCCACGTGCACCTGGTGCGAGGCGGCCAGCGCCCGGCAGCGGTTCGCTGCGCCAACATTTAATCCGAGGTGAGGATTGTGGCAACAGAAATCTCTCTGGCGAAGCCGGTGATATTCGGCGCCAACGGCCCGGTGCGCACCGCGCGCCGTCTATTCGTATTGGATCTGGGCGGCGGTGTGGTGTTCTCGGCGAATCCTGACGGTTCCGATAAAAAAGTGCTCATCACGGGCTGCCGACACCCGGATGGCATCGTGGTCGATACGCAAGCCGGGCACATCTATTGGACCGACATGGGCGTTCCCAGCCAGAACGACGGTGCGATCGAACGCGCGGATCTCGACGGACTGAATCGAAAGACAATCATCCCGCAGGGCGGCACGTTTTCGCCCAAGCAGCTTCAGCTCGAGAAAAAGAGCGGCAAGCTGTATTGGTCGGACCGCGAAGGCATGCGAGTGATGCGTTCGAATCTCGACGGTTCGGCCCTTGAAACTCTCGTGGTGACGGGGCAGGGCGATGCGGATCGGCGCGACGCGAGGCGATGGTGTGTCGGTATTGCCCTGGATAGCGAGCGGGGGCAAATGTATTGGACGCAGAAGGGGTCCGACGATGCCAATCAGGGCCGGATCTTTCGCGCCGGCATTGAAATACCACCGGGCAAAACCGCAGCCACTCGCGCCGACATCGAGGTTCTGTACGACGGGCTGCCCGAGCCGATCGACCTGGAGCTCGATCTTAAAAACCGGGTGCTGTATTGGACCGATCGCGGCGATCCGCCGCGCGGCAACACCGTGAATCGCGCGCCGCTCGACACGACGCGAAGGGCGCGCCAGCAGCCGGAAATTCTGGTGACGCACCTGATGGAGGGAATCGGCATTGCACTCGATCGCAAAAACGAACAAATGTTCGTCACGGATTTTGCCGGTTCGCTCTACTGCGCCAAGTTCGACGGATCGGACAAGAAGACTCTGCTCTACGCGCAGGGAAATCTCACCGGCATCGCATACGCCGAAGTGCCGGTGAAACTGGCATGAGCCCGATAGTCGACATCGCAATCAATATTGGGCAATGAGGAAACACCGACCATGACTTACGAAAAACCCATCCGCCGCATCGCGATCATCGGCACCGGCGTCATCGGCGCAAGCTGGGCCGCACAGTATCTCGCGCGCGGGTTCGACGTGATTGCGACTGATCCTGCACCGAACGCGGAAGCGGCAATGCGCAAGTACGTCGACGAAGCGTGGCCGCTGCTCAGCGAAATCGGCCTCTCGACGGGCGCGAACCGCAATCGCCTCCTTTTTACGACGGACATGCGGGTGGCGCTGTCAAAGGCTGATTTTGTCCAGGAAAACGGACCCGAGCGCGCGGATTTCAAGATCAAGCTATTCGCCGATATCGATGAGGCGACACCGCCGGATTCGATTATCGCATCGAGTTCTTCCGGGTTGACCATGACGGTGATTCAATCCGGCTGCAAGCGGCCCGAACGGTGCCTTATCGGGCACCCGTTCAATCCGCCGCACATCATTCCGTTGGTCGAAGTCGTGGGCGGCGACAAAACGTCGCCCGAAGCCATTCAACAGGCGATGAAGTTTTACGCATCGATCGGTAAGAAGCCGATCTTGCTCAACAAGGCGCTTGCCGGCCACGTGGCGAACCGGCTGCAAGCGGCACTCTATAGAGAGATCCTCTATTTGATCGAGCAGGGTGTACTCAGTGTGGCAGACGCGGACGTCGCGGTGAGCTACGGACCGGGACTTCGCTGGGGCGTGATGGGTCCGAGCTTGCAGTGGCATATCGGCGGCGGGGCGGGCGGCATTCAGCACTTTATGGAGCATCTGATGGGGCCATTGGAAGGCATGATGAAATCTCTCGGAAATCCGCAGATTACCCCGGAACTGAAGAAAACAATCTCCGCGGGCGTGCTTGAGATGGCGGGAAAGCGCTCGGTGGATGAACTCGCTCAAGCGGAAAACGCGATCTTGGTCGGCCTGCTGAAGCTGCGCGCGCGGTGAGCCGGAGTGTGAGCTGTGCAGCCCGCATCATCAACGCTGCTCATCTGCCGGGATTGCGATACGGTGCATCGGGCGATAACGCTCGAAACGGCCAACGTGGCCTACTGTAGTAGTTGCAATGCAGTGCTTGCCCGACGGCACTCCCGGGACGTCAGTCACGTATTGGCGATCACGATAGCGGCGGCCATACTCTTTGCGATCGCGAGCGCAACCCCGGTGCTCGCAATAGAATTTGGCGCCATTCGCACTCAGGCCAATGTCTGGACCGCTGCGTTATCACTGGCAAGCGGTTGGGCAGTGTGGGCGGCCGTGGCGCTCGCACTCGCGACATTCCTGGTTCCCCTGCTGCAAATTGGCTTGCTGCTCTGGGTGCTGTCATTTGCGAGCGCCGGGCGCCGTGCACCGGCGTTTAGGATCGCATTGGTCGCGCTCCATTGGCTTCGCCCCTGGAGTATGACCGAGGTCTTTCTGCTCGGCGCACTGGTGACCATCGTCAAGCTATCGGCGTGGGTGCACATCGTGCCGGGCGAGGGCTTGTGGGCGCTCGGTGGCCTCACAATTCTATTGGCGATGCTCAGTCGCTACGAACCTCGGGCCTGGTGGGAATTTGCCGAGCATCCTCAGTGAATGCCAAGCCGATGCAGGCCGCTGCCTGCGGGCTCATTGCCTGCCGCACCTGCGGCCTCATCTTACCGCTGGCCATGCGCGATGGCCGATGTACTCGGTGCACAAGCAGGGTTAACGCCCGAATACCGCGAAGCGCCGAGCGCACGTTGGCGTGGCTCATTGCCGGAATGCTGCTCTATTTGCCAGCAAACCTATTGCCCGTCATGCACACCAGCGGCGTACAAGGATCGCAGGAGAGCACGATCCTGGGCGGGGTGTTGAGCTTCTGGCAAGCCGGCGCCTGGGATATCGCCGTGTTGATTTTCATTGCCAGTGTGGCAATCCCGGTTAGTAAATTCATCGCGCTGGGACTCATGCTATGGACGGTGCGGCAGGGCAGCGCGTGGGGCACGCCGCAACGCACAAAGCTGTATCGAGTGGTGGACTTCATTGGCTACTGGTCGATGCTCGATGTGGTCGTGGTGGCCATTACATCGGCCCTGCTGCAGTTCAAGGCCTTCGGCACGGCGGAACCTCGCTTGGGGATTCTGTTTTTTTGCCTGGTGGTCGTGACGACCATGCTTGCCGCCAAGAGCTTCGATCCTCGCTTGATCTGGGACGCAAGTCGAGACAATGACTGAAGAGCTGCCAATTCCGCGCATTGGCTCCCGGCGGTGGGCGCCTTCGCTCATCTGGTTGGTGCCGATTGCAGCAGCGCTCGTTGCCCTGTCACTGTTGATCAATGCGTGGAGGGAAACCGGTCCTCGGATAACCATCAGCTTTCAAACCGCGGAGGGTTTGGAGGTTGGCAAAACCCTCGTCAAATACCGCAACGTGACCATCGGCCACGTGACCGCGATTACCTTAAGCCGCGACCGCAGTTCAGTGCTGGTCACCGTGGATCTTCAGAAAAGCGCGCAGGATGCGGCAACAGCGGACACGCTGTTTTGGGTGGCACGTCCGCGCTTTGGCGTAGGCTGGGTCTCGGGGCTCGACACCTTGCTGTCCGGTGAGTTTATCGGCGCGGAACCGGGAGCATCGAAGGCGCGCCGTGTGCAGTTCATCGGCCTGGAGAATCCACCGCCCTTGGCGCACCCCGCGCAGGGAAAGCAGGTGGTGCTGCACGCGCAGGATGTCGGCTCGGTGAGTCTCGGCGCACCGGTGTATTTCAGGCGGCTTCCGGTAGGAAGCGTCATCGATGAGAAGCTCGATGCCGACGGCCGCGGGACGCAGCTGGTGCTCTTCATTGATTCGCCTAACGATCGCTTCGTCACTCAAACCACCCGCTTTTGGAACGTGAGCGGCATCGATCTCTCCGTAGGGGCAAACGGCATGGACTTCAAGGCGCAGTCTCTGATATCGGTGCTCGCAGGGGGCATTGCGTTCGGCCCGGCAGCAGCGACGGACGAGGTTCGGCCCGCCACGTCGGGACAGCAATTTACTCTCTACACCAACGAGGCCTCTGCCATGGCGCCGCCGGATGGCGAGCCACGCTTTGTACGGATGCGCTTTCAACAATCATTGCGCGGACTCACCATCGGCGCACCGGTCGAATTCGTGGGCGTCAACATCGGCAGCGTGATCTCGATTGATCTGGAGTACGACGCGAACACCCAGAGTTTCCCGGTGATCGTGACCGCCCGAATCTATCCGCGGCGCATGGGACGGGCGGAGGAAGCACTGCTGCAGCGGGGTACCACGGAAAGCGATGATCAGATCGCACGATTTGTAGGACAGCTGGTGGCGAGAGGACTGCGAGCGCAGCCGCGAACGGGGAGCTTGCTCAGCGGACAGCTGTATCTCGCCTTGGATTTCATCCCAGGTGCGGCGAAGGTCGCATTCAATCCGGCGTCAAGGCCGCTGGAGATCCCGACCATTCGCGGGAGCATCGACGAACTGCAATTGCACTTGGCAAGCATCGTCAACAAGATCGACGGCCTGCCCCTGGGGGATATCGCTCATCATCTTGACAGCGACCTCCTGAGCGTGCACGGCGCTCTCGATCACATCAACGGCGATGTGCTGCCCGCGGCGACCGCAACATTCGGCGCGCTGCAAAGCACATTGGGTAATGTTGATCGAACCTTGGCGGACGATTCCCCCTGGCGTGATAGTCTGGAACAAACGCTGAACGAAGCAAGGCGCACCATGCGCTCCGTCCGGTCACTCGCCGATTACTTGAATCGACACCCCGAAGCGCTGATTCGCGGCCGTCAGGCCGACGCTCCGGGCTCTGGCGCGCACGAACATGATAAGGAGGGTGCGCCATGACCGGCGGGAGCTTAGTTGCTCTTGGTTCCTTGATTCTTCTCTCCGCCGCATGCACCTCAGCGCCGGTGCACTTCCATACGCTGATGCCCGCATCGGTCAACGCCAACGGCGCGCCGCCGTCGGCGTCTGCCTACAGCGTGAATATCGAGGCCGTGAAAATCCCCGCGCAGGTCGATCGCGTCGAAATGGTGGTGCGACAGAATAACGGCGAGATCGCGGTGTTGAGTAGCGAATTGTGGATAGCGCCGCTGCCGGACGAATTGCAGAGTGCGATGTCGGGCGAGATTCATCGACAATTGGGTTTCGCCGATCCCGCGGGCGCGGGTGGCGGCCCGCAAGAGATATCGATTCGCATCGTGGTGGAGCGCTTTGAATCAGCTCCTTCACGCTACGCCCTTATCGATGCATGGTGGGAGCTGCGGACGGGCACCGCAGCGCATCCAATGAGGCTAAGGTGCACCGCACACGTGTATCAACCAGTGGGCATTGGCTACATCGCACTGGAGCGCGGTCAGCAGCTCGCCGTCGCCATGATCGCCGATCAGATCGCGAGTGCCGTCCGAGGGCTGAACGCAGAGGATTCGACGGCCTGCCCGACGACATGACTCACGCTTAAGCAAATCAGCCACGCCCGAATAACCAAAATGCCGTATCCGTGAGTGCGGTGCGAGTCTTGCATACTAACCTCGTACCCGGCGCCGGTGGTGTCCTCAACCATGCGCCGGTTTAGCGGAGTTTTCACGATGTCTGTGGCATCGGGAAGGGCGGGATCAGATGTGGGGGTATGTCAATGGACCAAATAACGATCACGTTTCTAACGGCAAGTACGGCCCTCATCGCGGGGATCGCCAGTCCCATCGTCTCGATCAGCGTCGCGCGCCAACAGTTCAAGACGTCGGTCATCGCGAATAATCGCGAAAGATGGATCGAATCCTTGCGCGATGCAATGGCGGAATACATCGCGATGGTCACCAGCATTTCGTTGATCGCGCCGCACACGAAGGTCGTCGGCATGCAAGGCGAGAGTACAGACTCCGAGTTTCTCAAGACGGCCGAGCGGATTGTATTCATGAGAAGCAAGATCTTGCTGATGACAAATCCAAGGAAGGCCTTGCATCGCGATCTGTGCGAGAGAATCGACGCGGTCCACCGCGTGCTCGCTGAGCATCGAGCGCTCGAACTTCGTGAGTGGCGCGCTCACCTGGATGCCATCACCCTGGCGGGACATACGGTGCTCGATGCCGAATGGGACCGCGTTAAACACGGGAATTGACACACCACACCGCGACGATATGTGTATCAGCCGTGAGCCATCGGCGCGTAGTCTGCAACGACGCGATCATCGCATGGCATTGTTTTGCTTTAAGCGCGAGCTCTAGCGTCGCGCCGATTGCCTTGATCGCTGCATATCTTAAATAAATGAGGAATCTTCAACATGCGCAAAGTTTCGTTGTCCATTATTGCCTGTGCTCTATTGTCCGGTGCTGCGTTCGCAGTAGATCAAACCGATTCCGCGCCCGTGGCGGCCGACGCTCAACCTGATGCAACGGTGGTCTTAAATGCCGGCAGTGTCGCCGCCGGTATCGGCTACACCTGGGGTCACGGTGATCTGACCTATGGCAATCAAATGCACCAATTCAGTATTTCAGGCGTATCCATCGTGGACGCGGGCGCGGCAAACATCACGGCGACAGGTCATGTGTACAACCTGAACAAGCTGTCTGATTTCGCGGGCAATTATGTGGCGGCGTCGGCGGGCCTGACGATTGCAGGTGGTGGGTCGGCGGCGTACCTGAAGAACGAACACGGGGTCATCATCAAGCTGGTTTCAACCAGTGTGGGTTTGCGATTCAATCTCGCGGCCAGCGGCGTAAGCGTCAAGCTCAAGAGCTAACTGCGCAGGACACGGCCATGAGCCGCCCAGTCAGGCACTCAAGCGGTTGCCAAGCAGCGGGATCGTCGCCAACGAACGATCCGCATGCTTGCGTAACCGCTGATCTGATGGATTGATTGTAGATTCCGAAGCGCGCCATTAGAGATTTCCGAGTATTGTGCAGCCCCTCAGCGAGTACTCATGCAGCAGTCGTCGAACAATGCAAACGGCGAAATGGCTTCGGCAAATCCGGTGCGTCGCGTGGCGGTGGTGGGGACCGGTGCCATCGGTGCGAGTTGGACTGCGCTGTATCTGGCGCGCGGATTGGACGTCGTGGTAGCGAACCCGAATCCTGGCGCCGAGGCCAGGCTTAGGCGGTATGTGGATAGCGCGTGGCAGGCGCTCACGTTGATGGGGGTGTCTCACAAGGGATCGCCGGAGCATTTGTCCTTCACCGCTGACCCATCAACTGCGGTCAGTCAAGCAGAATTTGTTCAAGAGTGCGCCCCGGAGGACGTCAACCTCAAAATCAAGCTGTTTGCGCAATTGGATGCCGCGGCACCGGTGGAGACGATCATTGCCTCAAGCTCATCCAGCCTCCCTATGAGCGTGATTCAGTCGCAATGCGCGCATCCTGCCCGCTGCGTGATCGGCCATCCATTCAATCCGCCCCACATCGTACCCCTCGTCGAAGTAGTAGGCGGCGCGAAGACTTCGCCCGAGACTATTGAACGGGCCACGACGTTTTATAGAGCCATCGGCAGGAAGCCCATCCACGTGCGCAAGGAGGTCTTAGGACACGTCGCGAATCGTTTGCAAGCTGCGTTATATCGGGAGGTGGCCAGTCTGATCGAGCAGCAAGTGGTTGACGTGGCGGATGCGGACGCTGCCGTGTGCTGGGGCCCCGGGCTGCGGTGGGGAATCATGGGGCCTAATTTACTGTTTCACCTGGGCGGTGGCGAGGGCGGAATTCATCACTTCATGGAGCACTTGGCACGCCCAATTGCCGCTTGCTGGAAAGACCTCGGAAATCCCGATCTCACGCCCGAGTTGCAGGAGACCATTATCAACGGTGTGCTGGAAGAAGCGGGCAACCGCACGCTCGACATGCTTACTAGGGAGCGCGACGAATTGTTGTTGGGGCTTCTGCGTTTGCGCAGTAAACTGGCAAAAACCCGCACGACTAAACAGCGGTCGCGGACGCCTGTTTCGGGAAGTCAAAAAAAACCACGAACCCCGACTGGCCGCAGCTGAAAATAGTTAAAACGATTTGGCGGCCGCAAGGCTCCCCCACACGATGGATCGTGAGCCGAAGCCGTAACGCAGTTCGGCAGATTCCCAGCGGGCCAGATACCGCAACTCGAGGCCCCCGGACGTGCGCCCGATGACGAACCGGCGCGGTTGTTAGGATCACATCCGGCCGCGCGCGTCGGTGGCGAAAAAGATCAACACGCGACCGCGATGATAAGCATCAGCGCACGCATAGCGGCTGCCGGTGTTCCCTAGTGTCCGCACCGGCGGACGCATGCGTTAAAGAATATGCAACCGGGTAGGCACATCTCTGATCCTTTAAAGACAGTTGCGGATCATGGGGTGGCGGGGCTCACCCTCGGTTCACAAATGGGGGTTCGCCGCGCCGATCAGAAGGAACCAGATGTCCGTGAGGCGCCACTGCGCTTTTGCGCGCTGCCACGGGCGGCAACCCTAACGCGTGATGTCAATGCGTGAGTCAACCGCGAGTCGCGGTGTTCTATCGTCTCCTGGCAACGGTTCGGTGAGCGCATCGCAACAGGGGCCTAGTCATGATCACGGATTTAGTGCGTGGAGACTCGATCGCATTGGAAGTGAACGGGCGTCGAGTGCGCTCGGCGCAGCACGGGCAGCAAAGATCGCAGGAAGAGCAGATTGAGAGCGCAGTAAGCGCAATTCTGCTGGATGTCTCGGTTCTCTATTTTAAAACCAGCCGATCTCTGCGGCACATTGTCGGACCAAATGTTCGCAGTTATCGACTGCTCCTCGAAGAGCAACGCGCTCAGCTCTCAGCGATGATCGATCAAATCACCGCACGCAATCGCAAAATGGGCGTCACGGTGCACAAATCCGTCTACCAGATGATCCATCAGCGCAGTGCACAGGAAAAAGACGCCGCCTACATTCAACCGTTGGACATTCTGGATGATCTGCATGAGGACAATAAGGGGCTTTTGGCTCGCCTAAAGGAAGCATGCGCCTTGTGTAACGGCTGTCTGGACATCGCAACGGCGGGTTTGATCGAAATATGGATCGATGATACAGCGCGCCGCAATTGGGTTTTTTCGCAGGCCGTGGAGTAGCGAGAGGAGCGTGAGGCGATGAATTACACAATTTCGGCCGTAATGCGCATTACTGTTATCGCAGTGATCTTGCTCGGGCTTTTCTTCTTTGCGTTGCGGGGGTTATTGAGCGTTGCGCGAGAATTAATTGCCAGTCATCAGCATCGGCTGCCGGCTCCATCGGGCAGCCATTCAAGAACACCGGATTCCATGGTGCCCCAAGCGAGGCTGCAGCTGGAGCGGCGTTGACTGCCGAGGCGACTGTTCGCGTGAACCCGCCCGATGCGCAGTTGGCGAGTGCGGCCACCTGGCGCGACTACTTGGAGCTCACCAAGCCACGCATCGTGGCTCTCATCGTTCTGACATCGTTGGTTGGTTCCCTGTTGGCCGCTCCGGGACTGCCCCGGCTCGATACCCTGCTGTTTGCGAACTTAGGAATCGCGCTGGCCGCCGCCGGCGCCGCGGTGATCAACCATGTGCTGGATCGCAGCATCGATGCCAGCATGCGGCGCACTCAAGGCCGACCGCTGCCCACGGGGCATCTGAAGCCTGCGCAAGCGCTGTGCCTTGCGCTGATTTTGAGCGTCGCCTCCATGCTGCTACTGGCCTTGGAAGTCAATGTGCTCACGGCGGTGCTGACGTTTGCATCGCTGGGTGGTTACGCAGTGGTTTATACCGTGTGGCTCAAGCGTACGACCCCGCAGAACATCGTCATTGGCGGCGCGGCGGGCGCGGCACCTCCCCTACTGGGCTGGACCGCCGTCACCGGTCACATCGACCCGCAGGCGTTGCTGCTGTTCCTGATCATCTTTCTCTGGACGCCGCCGCACTTCTGGGCCCTGGCGATTGCGCGCCGCGCCGACTACGCCAAGGTAAATATACCGATGCTGCCGGTAACGCACGGCGTGGCATTTACAAAACGTGCGGTGATGCGATACAGCAATGCTCTGACGCTGGTCACGTTGCTGCCGTTTATGCTGCGCATGAGTGGGCTCATCTATCTTTGTGCGGCCGCACTCCTCGATGCAGGGTTTCTGCGGCGCGCGCGCGAGCTTGAGCGCTCGACGAGTGATTCGGCCGCCATGCGTCTGTTCCGCTACTCCATTGCGTACCTGATGTGGCTCTTTCTGGCATTGCTGTTGGACCACTATCTGCCGACGACGCAGCACCTCTGATAAACGCCTAAATCACGCCTGCCGTGAGGCAGCCGCGAGTTTGAGGTGACTATGATCAAAAAATCAAGGAAGGGGGTGTTGCGGCAATGAGTGGTGATCATCTGACCAAGTACGCAGGCGCCAGCCGGAGACTTGCCGGTAGGTGATGGGGACGAACGACCTATGACAAACAGCTCGCTACGGCCCTTAGCACCGGCAAAGACGGGTAACGATGTTCTATCCATCGAAGCGTTTCCCGATGGTCGCGCGTGCTTCAAAGAGCTCATGAGCAACGTGAGTCTCTTGGCGGTGATGTTCAACTCGAGGGCGGAGATCATCTACTGCAACGGTCATTTCGTCCAATTGACCGGTTTGTCGCTCGATGAGGTCATGGGGCACCGCTGGAATGACGTATTTGCCTCTCCCCGGGTGGAAGAACTCGCGGGCCCTCTGCTGAAAAAGACGGATGGCAGGGCGGAGGCGTCGCATCACGAAGGTGAACTATCGACTCGCGCGGGTGATCGCTACTGGGTGCGATGGAATACCATCCCTCTGCGCGATTCATCGAGAACGATGATTGGAGCCGCCAGTATTGGTGAGGATATCACCGAACGTCGAGAGTTGGAGCGTGCGCTGCTTGATTGCAGCGCACGGGAACGAAGAAACCTGGAAGGTGAGCTGCATGATGGGTTGGGCCAAGAATTGTTTGGCCTCGCTCTCTTGTCCCGAACTCTAGCCAAGTCAGCGAAGCGAGGCGACAAATCCATCGCGGATGATCTTGAGGGTCTTTCAAGCAACCTCAGCCACGCGGTCGACACCTGCCGGCGAATTTCGCGAGGCGTCTCGCCGCTAAGCGGTGTTCAAGGCGGAATCATCGAAGCGTTGCGAAAACTGGCGACCATCCCGAAAGGATGGTCGGGCCCCCATTTGGAATTTTCATTGGTGCAGGCGGCGCCGCTCAAACTCCCCGCCGAAACTCTGGACCATATCTATCGACTGGCGCAGGAAGGGCTCACCAACGCGGTCCGTCACGCCGATGCGACTTCCATCAAGATCATTTTCAACATTCAGCTAACCTCTGTAACCCTTGAAATTGTGGACAACGGCGTCGGTTTGCCGACGCAGGTGGAACCCTCCACGGGCATGGGCCTCAAGTTGATGCGTTATCGCGCGAACGTGCTGCGTGCCCACGTTCGCGTGGCCCGAGCCTCAAATCGCGGCACACACCTGATTTTCAGGATTGAGCAATAGCGTGGGGATAGGCCAAAGTAGAAAGGATATCGACCATGGAACTACTAATCGCGATTGAGCTGATTGCCGGACTCGTTTTCGTCATTGGGTTTGTCAGGAATCTCGAACGAGAACTGACGCAACGGTCTTATCAGCGTCTATTGGATCCATTAGACGATGAGGAGGGCGATGCCGCGAGAATGCATCCGATCCGCCTCAAGGAGGCGGATCGGATGAACACCGCGAGCGTTTTCAGCGGTGCCGATTCGAGTGCCGACAGTGGGCTCCCGGATTTTGGCGATCGCCGTTGCGCTACAAGGCGGCGTCGCGGTCATGGATAGATTAAATCTGTTCGACTTAAAGCAATTTACCGTCACCTTTGGCGCGGTGACCGGCAATTCGTATTCTGTGAGAACTGAATCGGAACCCGACGCAACCGTGCGGCTAGAGGGAGGAGCCGCATCCGCAGGGGCGGGATTCGCGTGGGATGGCGGCCAGATAGATTATCAAGGTAACCGCCATGCCTTCAGCATCACCGGTTTATCCATCGGCAATGTGCCGGCGGGCAGCGTTTCTGCGGCCGGCATTGTGAAGCGCCTGAGAAAGCTCTCAGAGTTTGCGGGTAACTATGCGGCGGCTGCGGAAGCGGGAGTGACCTCCGGCCGCCCGGTTACTTATCTTAAGAACGACCGTGGAGTGCTGATCCAATTGGTGGCGAGGGATGCCGGACAGCGATTTGACGTGTCGGTCAATGGCGTAAGTATCAGGTTCAAACGTCAATTGTGAGCGAAGAAAAGGTTCTGATCAGTCACGAATGGGTTTTCATTCAGGCGGTGCGCGATGTCTGACGTAGACGCAAAGACAGGTAAGCCTTGGTGCATTGTGATCGCCGATGATCACGGGCCCGAATTTGTCCCCTCGATAGCAGGCAGCGCAAAGGAATCTCCGGTCCAGTATTGCGGCTTCGGAGAACCTACAACGTTGCTGCAAAGGGCGCTGCATCGGGCCAAGCAGATTGCGCCAACAGCGCAGATTATGGTGACCGTCAGAGAAGAGAATCGCGCACACTGGGAACCCGCTCTTTGGTTCATTCGTCCGGAGCGCCGTTTCGTCTCCGATTCTCGCATGACCTCCTCGTTGACGACGGCGGCTGCGCTGTTGTCGATTGCGGCGGATTCACCCTCGCACGTGGTGACTATTTTGCCGGCGCGCTGCTATGTGGCGGACGAATGGGTATTGTCCGCCGCGCTCCACCGACTGCGCGCAATGCTGCCAAGGATACCGGAGGGAGTGGGAACTCTCGGAATGATCGATATTGACGATGGAATTGACGAGGACTACCTGGTGCCGCGCGGCACCAAGTTCGGCCCCGTTGTCGGGGTGCAGGGAATGGCTCGTCAACCGGCAGGCTGGGTTGCCAGGCACCTGCGGCAGCACGGTGCAATGGTCGCATCCGGGATCTTGATGGGTTATGCGGGTCGGTTTGCCGCGCATATCTGCAAGCACCGGCCAACCATAATGAAAGCACTCGCGGGGGTCTTGTGCGAAGCGGCGGGCGGCGAAAATCGATTGTCTGGGGATATATTTCACGAGGTGCCGAGAAGTGTGCTGCGCTCGCTTCGGTGGTGGCCCCCGACGTTTCCCCAACGGGCGTTTCCCGTATATCGCTGCGGCTGGAAGGGTTTACACACAGCGCGTGCGGTGGCGAGAATCAGCGCGTCATGTCGTCCTTGGATCGATTCAGTTCCGCAGTTCCACACGGAGCCTGCGCTTAAGCCGTCGCGCATAGCGAGCGGGGTGATGAACCTTTGTCCCGGTGGGAAATCCCTGGAATCTCTATTTGTGGCCTCACGTCAACAGTAACCCGGGGGCTGCACGCGCCCACGAGTCCGATCGGCGCCACTGCGAGCGTTGACTGAAGTATGTCGCGCCGATTCATGGCGGTGAGCCGTCCAACAATGTGAACCGCGATTGATGGACCACCTGGTCCTGCGCGTTTTCAGCGGCGATGCGTCTATACCGAAGTATCACAGCACCCGCCCACTGGCGGATATCACACAGGTTTGGGCATTTCGGCTATTTCTGCACGCTTGAACTGTACGAAACCCTCAACCCAGAGGAGTGCCCATCGATTAATGGGCGTATGGCCAAGGCTATCCGTTACTTGGGGTTAAGAGGAGGCGGGTAGGTAGTTCGCTGGCGACAGAAGGCGTGTTGCTGAACATCATGGCTGTCGCAACCTTCGGCCTACTGAGCACAGCTGTCCCGGCTGTCGATTCCCTCAACCGGGTAGCAAATGTCACCCGAAAGTGGCTAAAAAAGGAATCCCGGCCGACGTATTCTCTCGATAATAGGGATCCTTCGGCTTGCGGCCTAAGAACGTGGCTGACAACTCGAAGCAGAAGAAAGCACACCGAGGGAAGCAACAAATGCGGCAGTGCAAGCATTTCATCGGGACAATGAGACTGCACCATCTGGGCTCGATTCTGAGCGTTTTGCTGCGGATGACAGTATTCAGCGCTTCCGTGCTCGGTCCCCCGAGCGTGAATGCCGCGGATGTCCGGATCGATGGTGCCGCGAGCCCGGCGACGGCGTCAGCGAGTGAGGATCAGTCGCCGCCGAAGAGTGATGCGAGCACGGCTGTGCTCAGTAAGTCTGTGTCTTCAAGCGCGCAAGGCCCCACGCGCTCTGAGGAACTCGAACAGGTAGTAGTCACGGGCAAGCGGCTCAAGCTTAACTCGGGAGAGCTGGGGCAGGACGTGCACGTGTATGAGCGGCAGCGCATGGAAGAGAGCAGCCAGTCCACCGTCAGGGATTTCCTCCAGACGCTGCCCGAGGTCTCGCTCAATTCGGTGGAGTCATCCTTTCTCGCCCCGACCGTTCGCCTGCGCGGCGCGATCTTTCGGTTCACGTTGCATCTCAATCCGGCGGCGCCCTAATGGCCAGTCGGGGACGTCAGATGCCACGAAGTCTTTTCCGCATCCGCAATCCAGCGGGGGAATTCTCTTTCTTGCTGGCCTGCCTGCTGGTTCTCTGGTCCGCGCCTGCGTACGCGCTCGATCCGGACTTTGACATGAGCCAATACGCGCACACGTCCTGGAGAATTCGAGACGGATTTGCCAAGAGCCGCATTGAATCGATCGCGCAAACACCCGATGGCTATCTCTGGGTGGGCACAGCGCTTGGGCTTTGGCGGTTTGACGGCGCCCGAAACGTGCAATGGCAGCCCCCTGCAGGCGCGGCTCTTCCCGACAGCAGAATCCGCACGCTCCTAGCTGCGCGTGACAGCACGCTTTGGATAGGGACCTGGCGGGGGCTCGCAAGTTGGAACGGACACTCGCTCACAACCTATCCGCGGTTTAACGATTTGGTCGTCAACACCTTGGTTCAAGACGGCGAAGGAACTGTTTGGGTCGGCGCGCGTTCTTCCACAACGGGGCTGCTTTGTTCCGTCCGCGACAGCAAGGTCCAATGCACCGGGGAGGACGGCCGCTTCGGTGCATCGGCGAGCACATATCAGGATCGAAGCGGAACGCTGTGGGCGGCCGGGACGGATAGCTTGTGGCGCTGGAACGCCGATTCCCCGACGCGGTATGCATTGCCAGAGCCCTTTATCGGCTCGCTTCAATCGCTGGGCGAGACATCCGAAGGGAATATTCTGATCGTGACACGCAACGGAATTCGGCAGCTTGTTGATGGCCGGGTCATACCATTTCCGCTTCCACAGATGCCGCAAGACATCGAGTATCACGGACTGCTGCGTGACCGAGGCGGTTCAATCTGGATCGGTACTGACTATCGCGGGCTGCTGCATTTTCACCACGGGCGCTTCGACCTCTTCGATCACACCGACGGCCTCAGCGACGACCGGGTGATGAGGGTGTTCGAGGACCGCGAAGGAAATGTCTGGGTTGCCACGATTGGTGGCCTGGACCGGTTCGGCCCGCTCTCAGTCGCGACCTATTCATCACGACAGGGCGTGTCCGGCCCTCAAGGATCAATCCTGGCGGCCAATGACGGAAGCATCTGGTTCGCCAGTACCGATGGCCTGTACCGCTGGTACGACGAGCGCTTGTTGGTGTATCGCGGTCAAAGCCAACGTCCCTCTTCGAGTTCGTCCCCGGCGGCCGGTACGACAAGGGGTGAGGTTATCGTATCGGGACTGCCAGGGAATCCTTGGAGTTCGTTGTTTGAGGACCGCAGGCAGCGCCTCTGGCTTGGAACGCGATCTGGCCTTGGCTATCTCGATCGTGACAAATTTGTTTCCGTACACGATGTGCCAGGCGGCTTTATCGATTCAATTGCCGAGGACGCGGCAGGCAATCTTTGGATCGCCCATCGCGACGCGGGATTGTTGCAACTGTCTCCGGACTTGAAGGTACACAGAGCGCCACTGCCGATTGGTGGCAAGCCTGGCGACGCATGGAGGCTTGCTTTCGATCCCAAACATGACGACCTCTGGATTGGCAGATTCTCCGGAGGCGTCGCCGTTTTTGCGAATGGACGAATGCGCGCGGCCTACACTGTGGCTGACGGTTTGGGCAAGGGAATCGTCAACGATCTGCGCGTGGCGTCTGACGGGACGGCGTGGGCGGCGACAGACGGAGGTTTGAGCCGGATCAAGGCGGGTCGCATCGCAACTCTCAACAGCAAAAACGGTTTGCCATGCGATGCAGTACATTCGTCTGTCGTGGATGAGGAGGGTTCGACCTGGATCTACATGGCCTGTGGGCTGGTACAAATCACGCGTTCGAGTCTCGATGCCTGGATGACTGCTGTCGATAGCGGCTTGAGTCCGCCTACGATTGCGATCGCGGTCCTGGACGCCGCCGATGGCGTCGGGAGCTTTCCCACACCTTACCCCAGTACAACTCCACATCTTGCGATTGCACGGGATGGCAAGGTGTGGTTCATTGAGACTGACGGAGTGAGCGTGGTCGATCCGCGCAACCTGCATCGCAACACTTTGCCGCCGCCGGTGCATGTCGAGCAGGTCGTTGCCGACCGCACGACCTACGATGCGTCTTCGCCACTGCGCTTGCCGCCGCTGGTTCGCGATATACAGATCGACTACACCGCGCTAAGCCTGGTCGCGCCCGAAACGAACCAGTTCCGCTACAAGCTCGATGGTCATGATCGCGAATGGCAGGACGTCGGCAATCGCCGTCAGGCCTTCTACAACGATCTATCTCCAGGCAACTACCAGTTCCGGGTCGTGGCCAGTAACAACAGCGGCGTGTGGAATGAGCAGGGTGCGGCGTTGGATTTCTCTATCGCACCGGCGTATTGGCAGACCAGCTGGTTCCGTGCAACGTGCGTGGCCATCATTCTGGTGGTGTTGTGGGCGCTTTATCAGCTGCGTCTGCGTCAGATCAGGCAAGCATTCGACGCCCGCTTGGAGGAGCGCGTGGGTGAGCGCACGCGCATCGCGCGTGATTTGCACGATACGCTGCTACAGAGCTTTCAGGGTCTGCTGCTGCGATTTCAAACAGCCTACGAGCTATACCAGACGCGCCCAGCTGACGGAAAAAAAGTCCTAGAGAGCGCGATCGATCAGACCGCGCAGGCAATCACCCAGGGACGGGAGGCCGTGCAGGGGTTGCGTGCCTCGACGGTCGAGCGCAATGATCTTGCCCGGGCCATCACGACTCTCGCTGAGGGTATTGCGGCCGAGGCTAGCAGTCATGCTTCGGTCAAATTGCAGGTGGGGGTGGAAGGCACACCGCAGAACCTGCACCCGATCGTGCGTGACGAGATCTATCGGATCGCAAGTGAGGCGCTGCGCAATGCATTCCGGCATGCCGAGTCAAACCAGATTGAAGTCGAGCTCCGCTATGATGAGCGGCAGATTCGATTGCGGATCAGGGATGATGGTAAGGGCATCGACCCCAAGTTCCTGACAGATGAGGGGCGTGCGGGACACTTCGGGCTCCATGGCATGCGCGAGCGCGCCAAGCTGGTTCGCGGCAAGCTGAGCGTCTGGACGGCCCCGAATTCTGGCACGGAGATCGAACTCAGCATTCCTGCCGCGCATGCGTACACCGCGTCGTCTGCACCCTGGCCTTCATGGTTCACGGAGAAGTTCTCCGGTGGCGGACGCCGATCCGGTCATGAACCGCCATCACAATCGGATTCGGATTCGGTCGATTGATACCCGTTCATCACGTTGGCAGCCGCGGGTGACCCTGTACGAGAGCACGCGGGATTTCAGGCTGGTCTACCGGCGGATTGACGGCAACATCGACTGAAAGTCTACCGGCCAATTGACGACGACGACGTAACCGCGCCAATTCCGTGCAATAAATCGCTTCACCGATGAGTATCACCAGCAGTATCTGGCGAAGAATCCAGACGGATATTGCAGCATTGGAGGGTGTGGGGTTCCCTTTAAACTCGCGGAGTTACAGGTGGGGGAGAAGGCGTAAGAATTGGTGAGATTTGGTTTCCATCAGCAAGCCAAGGGGTTACCAAAACGATATGCGTTTTTCTGCGGGAAAACGCTGTGTTTTTCCGGCGTCGAGGTCTACCGGAAGTCTACCGGTGTTCTGGACCTAGGAAAGTCCGCGGGGAAGAAGCCTCTCTATTGCTTATTGCGTCTGAGGCCGACGCCCATTCGGCAAGCGCGCTCCACATTCCCAATTTAGTACTGAAAGTGTGATCCGGGTCGTCAACGATCTGGGAACCTTGGCCGATCATTTTGTGGGTGCGTCTTATACCCTAACACCCTGGCGTTATTTGTGACGACATAGACGCAACTAGGAGTGGTTTATGACTGCGAATTCAGAAGAAATAGATCAGTTACTAAAAGAAGTGGAAGTGCTTGAAAGCAGCTTTCAGAAGAGGCTAATGACGCCGAAGATGAGGCAAGACGTCAAGGATCAGATCAAGAGTATTAACGAAAAGATTCAGAAGTTGAGAGAGGAAGCGGAACGTAAACGCCTCGAAGACCTTTTAATTTTCTAGACATTCCCGCTCGTGGTCTATTCACACCGGTAGATTTCCGGTAGACGTGGAATCGTGTCTGCAACCTAATCCAACCAGAATCGTGACGCCTTTCGCATCCTGAACATTCGGGTGGATGCGAAGCTGCCGATATGTTGACTACCGGCATATCGAATAGGTAATTCAGATGGACATCGACACGCTTTGTAAGTTATTCCGCTCGATGGAGCCGATGAGCAAGGAGGACGAACTCGAGGACCAAACGCTGACGGACGACGAGCGCGATAACCAGCGATTTCGCGAGTCCGTCCAAACGAATCAGTGGGTCAAGATCTTTACCAAGCCCAAAAATCCGTGCCGCAGTTCTCAGTCTCATTGCCGCCCTTTAACTAATCTCCCTTTAGAAATGGAGGTGTTATGAAAAAGGCGAGCAAAGAGCGCAAGGCAATCTTAGATGCACCGATAACGGAAGAGGAAGTGCGCGCGGTCGGTTGGGACAAAGTGATGGAGGACCTTCACGAGAAGCTCAATCGACGCAAGAAAAAGCGAGCGCCAGCTACGGCAACCAAGGCCGATATCGCGACGCTGAGAGAGTCGTTCCGCTCGATGGAGCCAATGACGAAGGACGACGAACTCGAGGACCAAACGCTGACGGACGACGAGCGCAATAACCAGCGATTTCACGAGTCCGTCCAAACTAGTCAGTGGGTCAAGATCTTTACCAAGCATCACGACGCCGGGCCAGACGAGGATGGGAATTTGACGGCTTCCGGATGGTTTCCGGTCGAGATCGCCTCCGTGTTGTTTTCCGCTCAACACTGCAATGACGACTCTTTTAGCCAGCAGCTGTGGGACTACGCGCAAAAGGGGCCGTTCGCAAAGTGGGATCTGCGGTCGAAGTGGTACATCGCCGAGGTTCTCCCGCCGGGTGTGGCACCTCCCAAGAAAGGCTGGATCCAATAGGCATAGATGTCGCCGAACCAGCGTGCGAATGCACCATGAGCAACGCGATTGAGTGCTTCACTGGTTTCTACCAAGAGAAAGGTGAGCCTGCAGTCTGTGGGATCGTGCTTTCCAATGGCGGCGTCAAAAAGCCGTATTTTAAGCACCGGCCGAATGGCGACTATCTCAACGGCCTCTTTGAACTGTTGATTGACTGCATCAAGCAAATGGTCCCTCGGCTCAACGATAGCGTTCTGCACCTCGACATTCATATTCACCACAAGAACACTAACTTCAAGAAGGCCCTCGACAAGGTCAGGGCGGCAGCGGAAACGGCTCGTGGGTACGAGGGAATGGTTCGCGGAAATATCGTCAAGCACACGCTGACCTACAAGGACCACAACAAGCCAAAGTCCTACGATAAAATGGCGGAACTGACGTTCTTGTTGGCGGAGACCAATAGCCCTGTACATCGCATCACCATTGCGACCTGTGGGGACAGCAGAAGCCCGGACCAGTTAGCCGTTTACACGGCTTGTCAGGGCTTCTGGAACGACATGAAAGCCGCTGCTGTCCCGGTGCAGACCGCGGAACCGGTTGCGAGCCCTGCGAATTAGGGTGATAAAACCCGGCCTCTTAAATGTCTTAAAAAGCTTAAAGCTCTTAACTGACATCGCCTGCGGCGGGCATGACGCATGCCGCGGGCACAAGCGGGACGACCAGTAGTGGTTATGCTGCTTCGCAGCAATCTGGCTTATCGCACCGAACTCGCAGAGCCTCGTTCGTCGCTCCAAGCCAGATCAGTATTCATCTGGAAACCACTGGTATCTCCTTCAATGGCAGAAAGCCGCATTGATTCCGTGATTTGCACTGAAGCCACTGATGTTCGCAGTGAATCGACCATGACTCCCCGTTCATCACCCTATTAGAAATTTCTTCCAATAGGGTGACGGATTCATTCGGTGGAATGCCAATGCTCAACGCATCAGACCGCCTTGATGCGGGCTCTGTTTCGGGCGACAGACTGCTCGTTGAGAATCGCCACGGCCTTGGGGGAAGCATCGGACGCCTCAAGGTGGCCATACCGGAGTGTAGTCTGCATCGACGAATGACCCAGTAATACGCGGACATCATTCAGGGTCATTCCGGCCTTCAGCATCTTCGTGGCAAACGTGTGTCGAAGAGTATGAACCGTGTACGGCACACCAGCCGACTGAATTACCTGATTGATGTAGGTCGTGTTATCAGTTCGGTGTGATGTCCGATCCCAGTTCGTGAACACCCACTGCTCATGATTCCTGCTATCCGATCGTCGTTGAAGAATTCGATGCACCCGATCAGTCATATAGACAAGGCTTGCCGTTCTCGTCTTCCCCCGCCACAGCTCAATCGTCTTGCGCTTCAGGTCGATGCTGTTCCATTCAAGCCGGGCGATCTCGTTGTATCTGGCTCCAGTGTCGAGCAGCATGACAACAATATCGTGAATCTCGTATTGCCAGTCTCCGGTCCCGGAGGCATGCGGCTTTCGTGTCAGCAGATGGCTGAGCAATCGGTTCTCGTCATCCTCGGATAGGTAATCTGTTTTTGCCTTCTGCTGTGAGAACTTCGGAAGCGACAGTTCCGGAATGTTGTAAATCTTTGGATTGACTCGACCCCACGCAGAACTGAACGTCAGCATGTGCGCCCGAATCGATGACTCCCTCACATCATCCTTGAGCCTTGCTTCGCGGTAGCGATGAAGTTCTCGCTGGTCGAACGCCGAAGCGTTGACATCGATGTTCACGTATCGCTGAAACATGCTCAGAAAATTCCGTGCCGTCTTCAGCGTAGTCTTAGCCAGCGAGGCCGCCAGCAGATTCTCGATGACCTGACGAATGGTAATTTCCTCTCGTTCGCCAAGGTATTGCTGTCCGTGAATCTCTGCTTTCCACTCCGCTTCCATTCGCTCCGCTACTCGCTTGTCAGCCGTCTTGGCTGACTTCACGTAAGTTCTGTTATTCAGCCGAAACTGAATTCGATACATTTTGCCGCCATCTAATCTATAAACTGCCATATTCGATTCTCCATTATTGTTTTTGTTATCAATCCTCTGTTTGTAGGAAGTCCCTACGCCAAGGACTATCCGGGCATACCGCCCGTGAAGACAACAGGCAAAACCAGGGTATTTTCAGATTCAATTCGATCACCGGGGGCACACAGACGCTCGTCGATGGATCGATGTGTAATACAGCCTCTGAGGCTGTATTCCCGGCGATCGAAGATCGGACGTATCTCCGCCCCACATTACCCGCCGACCTGGAATCCAGCGGCATAAAGCGTTGCCTGAGTAACGCGGGCAAAGAAAAAGGGCGAAGGCTTTTAAGCCTTCGCCCTTGGCAGGACTGCTCCGTACGGTCGATCAGGTGGCAGTCGTGGCCTTCCGGCGACAATTGTAAAAGTATGTTTGGGCCCCTTTCGGGGTAAGGCCAGCACCATCGACGAATGCCTGAACGATCACTTCTCGCGGCTCGTCCGCAATCGTCTCAAACATCTTGCGGGCGACATCTGCCTTCGACGTATCAGGCTGTTTGCGCATGTCCTTACCGAGAGCGATGGCCTTGCGCACAGCCGCAGCATTGGTCGGCTTGACGGCGCTCTGAACCTGCGCAGTCGCATCGGTCTTGGGCGTTTCAACTTCAGCATTCATGGTTCACCTCGTGTCTTGATGGGCGGGTCCCAGTACCGGGATCCATGAGCACAGGGTCCCCATCAATTCACGGGAAGACAACGGCGAAAGCTGCCCTACTGCCGATTTCTCGTGCTTCGTGAGGGAGCCGGGCAATTGGATTGGTAACTCTGCCAGAGGATCCTTATGTATTGCTGAGATAGCTTCCGAGGCAGGGTCTCGAAACCGGCGATATTTTCGAATAACTGCAACATCACATCGGTGAATTCAGCGCGGGAAAGCTTGTCTCCCGACTGCTCGCGAATAATTTCAACCAACGTATTGAGCTGGTCGTTCTCCAATTGGTACATGCGTGATCTCCTTGGGAAGTTCGCGCGGGTACCGTCCAATGTTTACCGGAAGGCCGACAACGGCGGATGCAGTAAATACGCCTTATGGAGGCAATTTCACATGAATGACTGGAATCGATTGCTAGTTCAGTTGGATAAGACGATCGGATTTCCGAACAAAATCCGATCAAGCGTCAAGAAGCGCTGGCAGGGCTACGACCTATGGAAGAATGAGCACGTGATCATGCTGGAGTACAGAATCAAGGTGAATCCCGGAATTCATCCGCCTGCAAAACCGCCGCAGAATCTGCGCGATCTTCACCGCAATCCCGCTGCTGCGCCGATGAGGCAGACAGTCGAGATGCCGATGATCCGTGAACTGATGGACGTGCGGTTCGTCAACACAGTCGATTCTTCACCGTCGTCACCTTCCGGTGGATCTGGCAAGCGGACAACGGCTAAGAAGCCGGTGACTCCAAAGAAAACACGACCAAACCCTCCAGCATCCCCTATCAAGCCCGCTTGAAAAGCGACCCTGAGGACGACTTTTGCCAAATGTCCCCCGACTCAGTCGCAGGCAGTGTCAACTGGCCTTCGGGAGCTTGCCCCGAGACTATGATCGATAGTCCCAGGGTAAGGTTGAAAAGATAATAGAAACAGTCGCTTGGCGTCGCTCTAGTTTTGGGCGGTAGAGTTTTGGGAGCCGAGCGAGAAACCCGTCGATTCCCTCGACCGGGTGGCAAATGTCACCCAAAAGTGGCTAGGGGAGGAATCCCGAGCCGGCGTAGACTCTCGAAGATCGGGAACCTTCGGCTTGCGGCCTAAGAACGTGGCTGACAACTCGAAGCAGAAGAGAGCGCACCGAGGGAAGCAACAAATGCGGTGGTGCAAGCATTTCATCGGGACAATGAGACTGCACCACCTCGGCTCGATTCTGAGCATTTTGCTACGGATGACAGAAATAAGCGCAGCCGTGCTCGGCGCAAATACCGCGGGCGAGAAACGCGACGTAATCAGGCATCTGTTCTGGGCACAAAAAGACGTGGCACCCAGATGAACCAGTGATGAACGAGGACCTGATGATGTCGGAAGAGAACCTGGAGCTTCACCGCAGGCTCAATCTAGCGCCGTCAATGCTGTCCGTAATAGAGCCTGATGGGCGCTATACCTGGGTGAACGACGTTGCGCTCCAGTATTTCGGCCAAAGTGCGGCCGATATCAGCTCGGGTGATTTACGAAGACGAGTTGTTCTTCCTGATGATTTTGAGAGGGTACGAGAGGAAAGGCAAAGGGCTCTCGCCAACGGCATACCATTTGAATACGAAAATCGGCTGCGCAGGTACGACGGCCAGTATCGCTGGTTTCTTGTCCGCTATCAGCCCATGAAGGATGGATCGGGACGTGTGGTTCGTTGGTATGGCAGCGCAACCGATATTGAGGGCCGAAAGCTCGCTGAAGTGCGCTTACGGCGCAGCGAAGCTTATCTGGCGGAGGCGCAGAGCCTGTCACACACCGGCAGTTGGGCCACAAATCCAGTCACCGGGGAGATCAAATATCTGTCCGAGGAATTGCTCCGAATCTTAGGAGTAGATCCTCAACGCAGGCGTCTCCCGGATGTCGAAGAGTTCTTCTCTCAAATTGTGCACCCGGACGACCGCGACAGGTTTCGCGAAGTGTGGGAACGGGCATGCCGCAAGAAGGCTGAGTTTTCGTTCGATTACAGGGCCGTGCAGTCTGACGGAACGGAGAGGCACATTCACACGATTGGGCATCCGGTTCTCGATGAAACCGGGGAGCTCATCGAATTCGTCGGTACAACGGTCGATGTGACGGAACGCAAGCGCGCCGAGGAAGAGCGTGCGAGGCTGCGCATGGGGCTTTTCGAGCTGAGCGTGGAGGCTCGTGTTGCGGAGAGAACTCGTATCGCCCGCGAGCTGCATGACACGCTCCTTCAGAGCTTCCAGGGCTTGCTACTGCGCTTCCAGACCGTTTTAGACCTCTTGTCGACGAAGCCAGCGGAGGCCAAGAACCTCCTCGCAAGTGCGATCGACCAGGCGGCCCGCGCGATCACCGAAGGGCGGGAAGCCGTGCAGGGCTTGCGCACCTCAGCAGAGGAGCCCAACGACCTCGTAGCCGCCATCGAAACGATGGGCCACGACCTTGCTGCGGACCACGCTACAAATCATGCCGCTTCCCTTCGAGTTGCCGTGGAGGGATCTGTACGGCCTCTGCACCCGATGGTACAGGATGAGATTTGCCGGATTGCCAGTGAAGCGCTGCGCAATGCCTTTCAGCATTCACAGGGTGCGCAAATTGAGGTGGATCTTCGGTACGACGAGCAGCAGTATTGCCTGCGCATTTGCGACGACGGTAAGGGCATTGATGCCAAGGTGCTGGCTGATTGGGGGCGAGTGGGGCACTACGGCCTCCGTGGTATGCGCGAGCGAGCCGATCTCATTGGAGGAAAGCTCAATGTACGGAGCGATCCCGATTCCGGCACGGAGATCGAGCTTAGTATCCCGGCAGTCCACGCCTATGCCGAATCTTCTGCGCCCTGGCGTTCATGGTTCACTGAGAAGTTCTCAGGTGGCGCACGCAGACTCGGTCATGCGCAGCGATCAGAGTTCGATTCGGATTCTGTCGATTGATGGTCGTCCCATCGTTGGCAGCTGACGCTGTTCGGTGGCATGTAGGATTTCAGGCTGGTCTACCGGCGGATCGACGGCAACGTCGACGAAAAGTCTACCGACGACGTGAGCACGACGACGTAACCGCGCAATTTCCGTAGGATAAAGCGCTTCAGCGCCGACTATCACCAGAAGTCCTCGGATAAGAACCCGATACCTCATTGGGTTTCATTCCGGAGACACGTCAAATCGCCAGATGTCATTTTATGCGGGATCTATCTACCCCCCCCTCCCCCCCCCCCCGCCGGA
>Ga0209656_10000089_pt1 | contig 57235 bp, 55 predicted proteins | sample BogFormECP12_OM2_FD_188239 | JGI IMG/M metagenome (GOLD analysis project Ga0209656, IMG submission 188239) | Bog forest soil microbial communities from Calvert Island, British Columbia, Canada - ECP12_OM2 (SPAdes) (version 2) | ecosystem: Environmental > Aquatic > Freshwater > Wetlands > Bog ...
CGGTGGCGAGCAGCCGAGGATCGCGGGCTCGGGTGGCCGCATCGTCGGCGTGCAGTTCCACCAGGCGCGCTACCTGCTCTTCGGCGTCCCGCATCAGGGGCAAGAACGGGAGCACCTCCCGGCCGATCCGCGCCATGGCTACCAGCCGGTGATGGCGGCCGGTAAGGTGAGCTCGCTCGTGCGCCAGGACCGCATCCAGCTGGCCGGGATCGAGTGCCTGAACGGCGCCGGTGGTAAGGATCACCGTGGGCTGTCGGCCGGCGACGCAGTAGGCGGCGGGCCGGGAATGTTCCACGAGCACGGCCCCCAGGGTTGGCTCGGGGCGCCCGACCAGCCGCGCGGTCTGCGCGTGTCGCAGCGCCTGCCGCCCGGCGGCGCGGAAATGGGTCATCGCGGTGAGCGCGGTCCGGGCGGCGACAGCGCCCGCCAGGGTGAGGCCGAGTCCGGCGACCGTGCCGCCGCCCGGGGTGCCGTAGGTGGCTTGGAGCCGGTGCACGCAGGCTCCGATCAGGTGGCTCAGCCCCCCGCCGAGGGCGGTCGCATGAACGGCCAACGTCAGGCCGGCCAGCCCGAGCGCGGCGATGACCGACCACCCGGCAACCAGGTAGGTGACGATGGCCAGCAGCGGCGCCCTGGCCATCCAGCGGGCCCGGCCGAGCATCCTGGATCCCAGGATGCCGAGGCCCGCCGCATACGCCACCAGCACCGCGGCGATGGTCACCGGGACTCGCGAGCCTTGGATTCGCGAGCCTTGGATTCGACGGCCTTGGATTCGACGGCCTTGGATTCGCCGGCCTTGGGCTCGCCGAGCGCCTGGTCGAGCGCCTCGCGCAGCAGCGCCGCGTCATGCGGGCTCATCTGGAGCGCGAAATGCGCCAGCGCCGTGCGCCGGTCCGGGCTGGTGTCCAGCGCGTCGCTCATCAGCGCCGCGGTGTAACTGGACCGGGACGCGGTGGGCTCGTAGCGCCAGGCCCGGCCGTCCCGCTCCCGCCGCAGCCACCCCTTGCGGTACAGGTTCTCCATGACCGTCATCACGGTGGTGTACGCCGGCGCCCGGTCGTCATGGAGAGCGTCGACCACCTCGCGGACCAGCACCGGCCGGCCCCACTCCCACAGCCGGTCCATGATCACGGCTTCCAGCTCACCGAAACGTCGCATCCTCACTCCCGAACACGGCTGTGCCAAACGACGCGTCCGCCGTTACCTACTATCACGCGTAGAAGAACTCTGCGGTTCAGGTGCCGTCCCTTTCTTCCGGCCAGCCACCTCACTCAGCCACCTCGATGGGGCCAGCAGGCCGGGGAGCTCGTCGACGGGAGCGGCTACCGGTGAACATAACATATTTACTATCCGTGTTAGTAGACATGGCTGCTATCACAGATCCTCCCCGGGACGGGCTGGGCGGCGACCCCGACGCCGTCATCCGCGAGCTGTACTCGCACTATGCCAAGGCCCTGCACGGTTACGTCGAGCAGTTCTGCCCGGACCGGGCAGGCGCGGACGACATCGTGCAGGAAACCTTCATCCGGGCGTGGCGTCACCTGCCCCAGCTGAGCGCCGATGACCGGCCGATCCGGCCATGGCTGTTCCGGGTCGCACGCAACTTGCTGATCGACGCGAACCGGGCCGCCCGGGCCCGGCCGATGACCGTGGCCGGGCAGTCGGCCGGGGAGGTCGGGACCGATTCTGGATTGGAAGAGATCCTGGACCGGCAGCTCGTTTCCGCCGCGCTCCAGCAGCTGTCGCCCGCGCACCAGACCGTGCTCGTGGAGACCTTCTACCGGGGCGGAACCATGGCGACGGTGGCCCGCGAGCTCGGCATACCGCACGGCACAGCCAGATCACGGCTGCACTACGCGCTCGATGCACTGCGCAAGCAGTTTGAAGAGCGCGACGCCATTGCCCGGATCTGGTCGACCAGCGCCGAGATGAGAATCTGCTCGCCCACGCCCGGCGCGAGCTGCGCGGCGCAGGCCAGTGCGAGATGGACATAGGTGGCGGCGGTAAAGGGGCTGTCATCGGTCGCGCGCCGCGCCGGGCGGACCGGCGCGGAGGCCGGCAGCGGCGCCTTCACCAGGCGGGCAAAACTGGACTCGACGATCAGCGCATACCCGAGTTCGCTGGCGAACATGGCTTTCAGGGCCGTGGCATGGCGCCTTACCAGGTCCAGTTCGGCGGGCTGGCGGGTGACGGTGAGAATGGGCGAGGACAGCAGGTGCCGGGCGGCGATCCGCCGCTCGCCGGCATCAAGGCCGGCGGTCGAGACGCGCGCGGCTGTCATACCGCGGCCTCCCGCTCGCCCGGCGCCCACTCCGCGGTGCCAGACACCGACAGGCTCAGGCCGACGAAGGTCGTCGTTCCGTCGGAGCTGGTGACCACGGTGTCGGGCCCGGGGACCGCGCGCAGGCGCAGGCCGACGTCGTGGTCGACGGTTTCGTCGCGATGCCGGGCCAGCAGCTCGGCCACCAGGTCGAGGAGCAGGTTGCGTGCGGCGGGTGAAATGGTGACGCCGTGCAGGGAGCCGGTGAGCGCGAGCTCAGCCGCGGCGGCCTGGCGCTGCTCGGCGTCCCTGCCGCGCTTCGGCGGTCAGGCGGAGCCGGTCGGCGGTCGGGTCGGGAACACGGGACGTACGTCCGCGCATCGCGCGGTCGCCCCGTTCCCGCAGGGACACCGGGACGTGTACCGGATCGGAATCCCACCACGACGTCATGGGCCCGACGCCCGGGTCGGGTTCTTCCGGGCCGAAGAGCAGGTGCCGGGACGGATAGGCGCCGAACGTGGCCGCGTACAGCCGGTGGGCGCCGTCGTCGTCAGCCGCGGCGAACCAGCGGGCGAGCCGAAGGAAGTCAGCCCGCCGGGAGAAGCCCGTCCCCGACGAGTCGAGCAGGCGCTTGGCGTTGGTGATCAGCTGGCCGAGAGCCTGCCCGGCGGCCGCGCGAAGCTGCTCGGGGCCCGAAGCGCCGTGGGCGTCGTACCAGTAAGCGAGCTCTTCCCAGTCCGAGCGTGTCCTGCCCTGCGCTCGCTCGACGGGCGTGCCGTCCGGCAGGGTAAGCCCGGGCAGCTGGGCCAGTGCCGCGAGCAGCGGATCGATCGGGACCAGGCCGATCCGGTGGGCGACCGCCGGGGCGGGCCGGTTGACGTCGGCGGTGATCAGGTCGATGTACACCAGCAGCAATTCTTTGAACTGCGCGTACTCCTCGCCGCCGAGGTCGTAGCGGCTCAGGATGCCGGCCAGGTAGGCGTAGAAATCCCGGACGCTGTCGGTGAACAGGCGCTGGTTGCCGAATACCGTGGTGACCTCGCCGGCCAGGACATCGGCGTCGATCTCGTCGCGTCCCAGCATCGCCAGGATGCGGTCGAGGGACTGGACGATCTGGCCGAGCAGCTCGCGCGCCACCTCGCGCGCGCCGTCAGTGGCGTGCAGGATGGCGACCGCCTCGCGGTGCAGGCGCCCCCCGAGCTTGGACACCTGGTAGCGGGAGCGAGAGCGGATGTACTCGGGGACCGTGCTCACCTTCGCGTCGCGAAGAGACGGCACCAGATTTCCCCAGGCGACAAGCTGCCGGCAGCGGGCCTCCACGATGTCGCGGTCGACGGCGCGGCCGCGCTCAGCGAGCTGGGTGGTTACCTCGGCGGCGGACAGATCGGTCAGCAGGGTGGCGGAGAACAGATCCATGATCGCCAGGTAGTCGGCGGACTCCTCGGCGGTCAGGTAGCGGAACAGGCCATGTTGGGAAGCGTCCACTGGCGGCGAGACCGGGTCTGAAGGCTCCACAGCGGAAAGGCTAGAGGAGCCCGCCGACATTTCCAGCGTCCTCGCCGGATCCACGCCGATGTCGCGGCGCCCGAAGGCTAGCGGGCACTGAGGTCAGACGGCCGTCAGGCGCCGGGCGATGTCCTCTCGCAGCGCCCTCTTGTCGATCTTGCCGACCTTGGTGGCCGGCAGCTCGGCGATGAGCTCGAGCCGTTCGGGCCACTTGAACGTGGCGACCCCGGCCGCGGCCATGGCCTGCCGGACGTCCTGGAGGGTGAGGGTGGTGCCCGGCTCCAGGACGGCGTAGAGGCAGACCCGCTCGCCGAGGTCGGGCATGGCGATGGCCGCGGCCTGGGCGACCTGGGGCAGCTGGTAGGCGAGGTTCTCGACCTCCTCCGCGCTGATCTTCTCGCCACCACGGTTGATCATGTCCTTGTCCCGGCCTTCGACGACGAGGTTGCCGTCGGGGCGACGGCGGACGATGTGGCCGCTGCGGTACCACCCGTCGGCCGTGAAGGCCCGCGCGTTCTGTTCGGCCGCCCGGTAGTAGCTGCGGGGCGTGTACGGCCCGCGGGTCAGCAACGCGCCTGGAGTGCCGTCCGGGACGTCCCGGTCCAGCTCGTCGACGACGCGGACCTCGTCGCCCTCGCTCATCGGTCGGCCCTGGGTGGTGCAGATGGCGTCCTCAGGGTCGTCGAGCCGGGTGTAGTTGAGCAGCCCCTCGGCCATGCCGAACACCTGCTGCAGGGTGGCGCCGAGGACCGGGCGCACGGTCCGGGCGACCTCATCGGCGAGCCGGGCCCCGGCTGCGTACGGTGACACGTTAGGCAAGCTCAGGTGATGTCCTGTGCCAGGGCGTCAGGCAGGACGCCCGCCTCACCGCCCAGATCGCCGGGGAAGATGATCGACGTGCGGGCGAGGTTTCCGCCGTCGGTGGCCGGCAGGCACACCCCGGACATGTACGCGGACTCATCGCAGACCAGGAACAAGGCGGCGTAGGCGTTGTCGCGCAGGGATGGCGGGCGGTCCAGCTTCATCGGGATCGACGTCGAAGCCGGGTCCCAGGGCTGCATCTCCTCATAACTCTTGCCGAGGACGTCGGCGTCGGGCGGCATCGCGAAGTTGATGCTCATGCCGTGGGCTGGGCACAGCGCATTGGCCCGGATGCCGTACCCGCCGAGGGACAGCGACATCCCCTTCACCAGCCCGTTCACGCCGTGCTTGGCCGCCGTGTAGCCCGGGAAGCCCGGGTAGGCCACGAACCCGGCCATCGACGAGACGGCCAGGATCGTGCCGCGGCGCTGCTTCTTCATCACCGGGACCGCGGCCTGGGCGGCGAGGAACACGCCGGTCAGGTTGGTGGCGAGCATCGAGGTGAAGCCTTCCACCGAGATGTCCTCGAACGCCAGCGTGCCGAAGCCTTCCTCCGGTACCCCCGCCGAGCACATGAGCACGTCAAGCCGCCCGTACGCGTTGACCGCCAGCGCCACCGCGTCGACGGTGTCCTGTGCCACGCGGACGTCGGCCGTGGCACCGACGGCCTGGCCGCCCGCGGCCCGTACCTCGCCGACGACGCGGTCGACCCGGGCCGGGACGAGGTCGGTGACCACGACGTTCGCGCCTTCCGCCGCGAACAGCAGCGCGCTCTCCCGCCCGAGGCCGGAGCCGGCGCCGGTGATCAGGACGCTCTGGCCGGCCAGGCGCCCGCCACCGGCGGCGCTGCGGGGCGTGCGGTTCCCGTTGCCGCTCATGCCGGCACCGCGGGTGTGGCGATGGTCTTGGCCTGGAGGTACTCGCGGAATCCGTCTTCGCCGTGTTCACGCCCGACACCGCTGATGCCGTACCCGCCGAACGGGGTGTCCGGCGACAGGTAGAACGAGGGCCCGATGTTGACCGTCCCGGCCTTCATCCGGTGCGCTAGGCGCCAGGCCCGTTCGGGATCCTGGGTCTGGATGTAGGACGAGAGCCCGTAGCGGGAGTTGTTCGCGACGCGGGCCGCCTCGTCGTCGCCGCCGTCGTAGCGGACCACGGTCAGCACGGGCCCGAAGACCTCGGTCTGCGCGATCTCCGCGTTCTCGTCGACGTCGGCGACGACGGTCGGCTCGTACCAGAAGCCCCTGCCGCCGGTCGGCGAGTCACCGCGGCGGCCGCCGACCAGAACCCGGGCTCCCGCATCGCGGGCCCGGTCCACCAGCCCTTCCATCCGGGCTAGCTGAGCGGCGTTGATGACCGGCCCGACGACGTTGACCGGGTCGGCCGGGTCGCCCCAGGGCAGCGCCCCTACCGCGGCGGCCAGCGCGTCGAGCACCTCCTCGTACCGGGAAGCGTGCACCACGAGACGGGTCGCGAGCGCGCAGCCCTGGCCGCTGTTGGCCATGCACATCCCGATGCTCACCGGCAGGGCGACGGCCAGGTCGGCGTCGTCGAGGATGATGTTGGCCGACTTGCCGCCCAGTTCCAGGCAGACCTTGCGGATGCCGACGGCGGCACGTTCGTAGATCCGCTGGCCGACCCCGGGTGATCCCGTGAAGTGGTACATGTCGACCCGCGGGTCCCCGGTGAGCGCCTCGCCCGCCGCCGCCTTGTCCAGCGAGCTGATCACATTCAGCACGCCGGGCGGCAGGTCGGTCTGCTCGTGCCCGACCTTGGCGATGAAGGCGCCGGTCAGCGGCGTGTCCGGGGCGGTCTTGAGGACCAGGGTGTTGCCGGTGGCCAGCGCGTGCTGGATCTTCCAGATGTCGGTCATGAACGGCGCGTTCCACGGCGTGATCGCCCCGACCACGCCGTACGGCTCGTAGCGGACTCGGCGGTTGCTCGGCAGGCCGACGCCCTGATGCACGCCGACGTCGGTCTCCCATCCGAAGCGGCCGATCAGGTCGTTGAAGTACGTCATGTCCTCGGTCATCACGTCGATGTGCGCGCCGATGTTGGACACCGGCGTGCCCGCCTCGGCGATCTGGAGCTGCCTGGCCGGCCCCGCGTGCTTGCGCAGCGCGTCCTGCAACTGGCGCAGGACCCGCTGGCGGAAGGCGTGGTCGGTGCCCCAGGAGGTCTCATCCGCCGCCCGCCGCGCGGCGCTCACCGCGGCGGCCACGTCCTCGGCCTGGGCGTCCGCCGCCGTGCCCACCACCGACTCATCGCTCGGGCTGCGCACCTCGAAGCGGCCGCCGGCGGCCGCCTCCCGGAACTCCCCGCCAATGTACAGACGGCCCTCGGGCTCGAAATCAATCATCGCGTGCCTCCCTGCGATCTCAGCCGAAAGTGATGGGCAGGTGGATGGCGGCGCGCACACCGTAATTCGTGTAGCGCACCTCCTGCCCGGGGGTGATCTGGTACTCGGGAATGCGCTGGTGGAATTCCTCCAGTGCCACCCGGAGTTCAAGGCGTGCCAGGTTGGAGCCCAGGCACCGGTGCGGCCCGGCCGCGAAAACGGCGTGCGCGTTGTGCGGGCGCTCGAAGTCGACGGTCAGCGGGTCGGCGAACGCGTCCGGGTCGACGTTCGCCGCCGCCCAGACCACCTCGACGATGGATCCCGCCGGGAACTGGCGCCCCTGTACCTCGATGTCCTCGGTTACCCAGCGGTGGCCGAGCGGCACCGGTGATTCGAAGCGCATCAGCTCCTCGATCACCTTGCCGAGAAGCGCCGGGTCCGCCATCACCCGGCGACGTTCGGCGGGGTGCCCGGCGAACCACGCGAGCAGGCAGGACAGCGAACAGGTGACCGTGTCCAGGCCGGCGATCGCCAGCAGGTAGCAGATGTCGACGATCTCGGCATCGGTGAGCCGCTCGCCGTCCACCTCGGCGGTCAGGAAGCCGCCGAGAAGGTCATCGCGCGCCGGTGCGGCCCGGCGCCCGGCGAGAATCCGGACGAGGTAGTCGTACATGCGCTCGCCTGCCGCGCGCATGTTCTCCTGCTGCTCGGCCACGGTCGCGCCCTGCGGGCGGACCACCGCTTCCTTGAATTCCAAGAACAGCGGCAGGTCGCCGAGGGGCAGGCCGAGAAGGTCGATGAAGATATGCGTCGGCAGCGGCGCGCACAGGCCGGACATCAACTCGGCCTCGCCCTGATCCGCGAACTCGTCGATCAGCGCATTGGTCCGCGCGCGGATCGACGGCGCCAGCCCCGCGACCCGTTTGGGGGTGAACAGCGGGTCCAGCAGCTTGCGGTACTTGCGGTGCACCTCGCCGTCGAGGTCCAGCGGGATAAGCGGCCGCTGAGCGCCCATGTTGTAGTGCACGCCGTCGGTCGCGCGGACCGCCGGGTGGCGGAGGAATTCCGCCAGCTCTTCCCGGCGGGCGACGACGAGCGTGCCGTCCGGGCGGCTCGGCGCGTCCTGTCCGGCCAGCTCGGTGAACGCGCGCTGGGGATGACGTTCGTCCCAGGAAGCGAGCAGGTGCGCCGCGCAGAAGACGGGTGCGGTGGAGGTTTCGGTGGTCATGTGCACCCCTGTGTGCTTAACGCTCGCGAGTCGGATTGAGCTGGGAAATGGCCCGCTCGGGGCTGGTCGGCACGCCATGCCGAGAGCGGCTAATAGCACAAATAGTTAAATGAGTGTGACTTCTCTTACGGGCATAAGTCTGCGCGCGGGAACAGCCCGCGTCAAGATATCGGTGCTATCTACTTTTGGTCGTCCGGGCGGGGGCGGCGGTCAGCGCCCGGTATGATCGACCCGCGCAGGACGAAGCCGGACATCTGGTCCGTGATCGACGCGTGATCGGGTCGCGGCTGGCCGGGCGGGAAGAGGGCCTCGTCCAGCACGGCCACGCCGTAGACCAGGGCGAAGGCAAAACGGACCGCGTACGCCGGGTCCATCGTCTCGTTTCCCTGCGCCCGGATCTCCAGGTTGACCTCGTCCTCCAGGCGGTCAAAGACCTCCCGCAGGAACGCGGCGGCGTGCACCGGCAGTTCCGGTGCTGCGCCACTGGCCTGACCGGTCAACGCCACCAGCAGCTTGCGGTTGTCGAGCAGCAGCCGGTACAGCCCGCTGACGAAGACCTCGGTGTCGCGGGCGGAACTGCTACTGCCGTGCCCCTGGTCCGCCCAGCGCCGGAGGTAGCCGGCCACGAAGTCGTAAAACGGCTGGAAGACGGCCTCGGTAAACAGGTTGGCCTTCGTGCCGAAATGCCGGAAAACCAGAGCCTGGGTCACGCCGGCCCGCACCGCGATCTCGCGCGTGCCTACCTGCTCGTATCCCCGCTCGCCGAACAGTTCCCTGGCCGCTCGCAGGACAAGCGAACGGACCGTCGCCGAGCTGCGCCGGGCAGGGGAGCCAGAGGCATCCGTCATCCCTTCATCATGGCGCGCATGGCCGGCGGCCGTGTGAAACGTACCCGGACGGTGCACACGGACAGCGGCGCAGCACGCCTGCCGGTGTTGCCGCAAGACGGCCAGAGGACCCTGCCCGCTGTTGACTAATAAAATGAACAGTTCTTTAATTCTGGTCATGGGCCGCATCGCAGGGGTCACCGCCGCCGAGACCCGCGAGCGGTTGCTGCGCGCGGCCGCTGACGTCTTCGCCCGGCGCGGATACGACGGCACGCGGGTAGCCGACATCGCCGTGGCCGCCGACGTGAGCAGCGGCGCGCTGTACGCGCACTTCGGCTCGAAAGCGGAACTGCTCGTGGCCGCGCTCCGAGCGCACGGGCCGCGACTGCTCGCCGAGGTGCTCGCCGCCGATCCTGGCCGATCGATCACGGATCTGCTCCTGGTCGTCGGCCGGCGGCTTCCCCGCCGTCGCGACGCCCGCGGCTACCTCATCGTCGAGGCGCTGGTCGCCGCCCGGCGCGACGAGGACGTCGCCCAACCGATGCGCGACTACGTCGGTGAACGCGGTGACTGGCTCGCGGAGCTCGTGCGCCTCGCCCACGCCGACGGCGAGCTCGACCCGTCGCTGTCGCCGAACGCACTGGCCCACTTCTGCCTCCTGCTGGCGATGGGCAGCGCGCTCATTACACCGGACCTCCATGCGGTCGGCGACGAGGAGTGGGCCGCGTTGCTCACCCGGGTGGCCGCCGCCCTCGCCCCGGCCACCGTCACCGCCCAGACGGGAACAGCCCAGACGGGAACAGCCCAGACAGGAGCAGCACAGTGAAAGTGGAGATCAATCCCGACCTCTGCCAGGGACACGGACGCTGCTACGACCTCGCCCCCGGCCTGTTCGGAGATGACGACGAGGGCTACGGGCAGGTCCTCGGCGACGGTGCCGTGCCGCCGGGTAAGGAGCAGGACGCACGCCTGGCGGTCTTGAACTGTCCAGAACACGCGGTCGAACTCGTCGAGAAGGGGTGACATGGCCGTCGACGACCGCTTCACGCAGGACTCCCGGGAGACGGGCGAAGACGAGGTACTCGGCACCCGCAGCGAGATCATCACCGGACCGGTCTCCGACTGGGCGACCGACTTCTCCCACCTCGAGCCGGAGTGGTCCGCCGATCCCTACCCGATCCAGGACGACCTGCGGCAGCGCTGCCCGATCGCCCACACCGGGCGGTTCGGCGGCGCATGGCTGCCGACACGCTACGAAGACGTCGCGGCGATCGCCTACGACACCGAACGCTTCTCGTCGCGGTCGATCATCCTGAGCAACTTCCGGCCGCCCCGCGAGCTGGCGCCGATCGGCGGCTCGCCGCCGATCTCATCCGACCCGCCGTTCCACCACGACGCGCGCAAGCTGCTGCTGCCCGCGTTCACCAAGAACGCCGTCGCCCGGCAGGAACCGGCGACGCGGGCGTTCTGCCACTCGCTCGTCGACTCGTTCGCGGGGCGGGACGTGGTCGACGCCGCCTACGACTACGCGCAGCACATCCCGATGCGGGTCATCGCCAACATGCTCGGCTTCCCCCCGGAAGACGGGCCGCAGTTCCGTGAGTTCGTCGAGGACTTGCTCGAAGGCATCAACCTGCCGCCTGATGAGCGCATCGAGCGGGTCTCACGGCTGTTCGACTACCTTCTCGCGCAGGTCAACGACCACCTGGACCAGCCGCGTGACGACCTCACCACCTACCTGATCAACGCGGAACTCTACGGCAACAAGCTCGACCCGTCCCATGTCATCGGCACGATGGCCCTGCTGCTCATCGCCGGCATCGACACGACGTGGAGCGCGATCGGCGCGTCATTGTGGCACCTGGCGAAGACCCCCGGCGACCGCGAGCGCCTCGTCGCCGAACCGGGGCTGCTGCCGACCGCGACGGAGGAGTTCCTCCGTGCCTACGCGCCGGTCACGATGGCGCGGCTGGTCAAGGAGGACATGCACTGGCACGGCGTGGACATGAAGGCCGACGACTGGATCCTGCTGTCGTTCCCGGCGGCCAACCGTGACCCGGCGCAGTTCGACCAGGCGGCTGAGGTCGTCATCGACCGCCAGGTCAACCGGCACGCCGCCTTCGGCCTAGGCATCCACCGCTGCGTCGGCTCGCACCTAGCGCGGATGGAGCTCCGGGTCGCCCTCGAGGTCTGGCTCGACCGGATCCCGGCGTTCACCCTGGCGGACCGCGGCGCGGTGACCTGGTCCGCGGGTCAGATCCGCGGGCCGCGCACGCTGCCGCTCCGGATCGGCTGACCGTGGCGGCTGGGGCCGTTGGCCTTTCCGTGTCGGCTGACGATCCGTGCGCCCACGCCGGCCAAGGGCCGGGTTGCTGCCTGATCCGGCAGCTGCGGCTGACCCGGGTCGACGAGGGGCGGTTTACCGGCGGCCTGCGCGGCGGGCGGTCAGATCCGGAACGTGCCTTCGGCGGTGGCCTGATCGCGCAGGCTGTCCTGGCGGCCGGAGCCACGGCGCCGGCCGGGCAGGCTCCCTCCTCGCTGCACGCGTACTTCGTGTCCGCAGGGGACACCGGAAGACCGATGCGCTACACCGTCGGCCAGCTCGGCGCGGGGCGGTCGTCGGCGCTCCGCCAGGTGACGGCCGACCAGGACGGCGTGACCCGGCTGGTGATGCTGGTGTCGTTCCGCAGGTTCGGCGACAACGGCGCGCATCACCAGCGCCAGGCGCCGGCGCTGGGATCGCCGCCGAGCCTGGCGGCGCGCCCGGAGCTTGACCCGGGGATCGGCAGCGCCTGCAGGTGTGACACCGGCGACCTGACCTGCGGCGTGGCCCTGCAGGCCGCCGCGTCGGAGGCCGAACCCGGTGCCGCACCGGGCGCGCACCGGGCCTCGTGGCTGCGGCTGCGGCACGAGCTGGGGGCCCGGCCGCTGTGGCAGGCCGCGGGACTGGCGTACGTGTCCGACCTCGCCACGATCCGCACGGTCGATCAGCCGCACCGCGGCGAACCCGGCCGGCGCCTGGCCGCGTCAGTCGATCATGCGGTGTGGTTCCACCGGCCGTTCCGCGTCGATGAGTGGCTGTGGTACGGGCAGCGCAGCCCCGTGTACACCGGAGGCCGGGGGACCTGCCACGGCGAGTTCTACGACGGCGCGGGGCGGCTGGTCGCGACCTGCGCCCAGGAGGTCTCACTGCGGTATGTGACCACCCCGCCGCCGGGATCCGCCTAGGCGCGGCGGTGCAGGCCGCTAGATGAGTGCCTGATAGCCAGCGCGGCATAAAACAGGAACTATGGAGCTATGTCGATCGCCATCACCGAAGAGCACCGTGCCCTCGCGCAGACCGTCGTCGGCCTGCTGACCAAGCATCAGTCCCGCGCCGCGGCCCGCGGCCTGCTCACCGAGGAGGCGGACGCGCGGCCGGCCTTCTGGGCCGAGCTGGGCGGCCTCGGCCTGCTCGGGCTGCACATTTCAGAAGAATATGGCGGCTCGGGCTTCGGGCTGGCCGAAACGCTGGTCGTGGCCGAGCAGATGGGCCGGTACCTCGCACCGGGGCCGTTCGTCCCGACCGTGATGGCTAGCGCGGTGCTGGCTGTTGCCGGGCCCGATGACCTGCGCAAGCGGCTGCTGCCAGCACTGGCTGACGGCAGCGTGATCGGCGCGGTCGCACTGGGCGGCGAGGTGAGGCACGCCAACGGTGCCGCGACCGGGCAGGCCGGCGTCGTGATCAGCGGCCACCTGGCGGACGTGCTGCTGGTCCCGGCGGGTGATGACGTACTGGTGATCGAGAAGGCGGGCGGCGGCGTTCAGGCCGAGGTGCCCGCCAATCTGGACCAGAGCCGGCGCGCGGCCAGGGTCAGGCTCGACGCGGCGCCAGCGACGGTGCTGCCCGGCGCGCGCGGGCTGCTGACCGACGTGGCCCGGGCGGTACTCGCGGCGGAGGCGGCCGGCATCGCCGGCGAGACCACGGAGCAGGCGGCCGAGTACGCGAAGATCCGCCAGCAGTTCGGCCGCCCGATCGCGACCTTCCAGGCGGTCAAGCACCATTGCGCGAACATGCTGGTGGCGGCCGAGCTGGCGGCGGCCGCCGGGTGGGATGCCGGCCGGGCCGGGATCGACGGCGGTGATCAGCTCCGTTATACTGCCGCCATCGCGGCGGCCCTGGCCGTACCGGCCGCCGTCAGCAACGCCAGCCTTAACATCCAGGTGCATGGCGGGATCGGGTTCACCTGGGAACACGACGCGCACCTGTACCTGCGCCGGGCGGCCGCGATCGCCGCCGTGGTGGACACCGAGCAGGCGGCCATCGAGGTTACCGATCTGGTCCGCCGCGGCGTGCGCCGGGCGGCCGCGATCGACCTGCCCGCCGCGGCGGAGCCGATCCGGGCGGCGATCACGCCCGACGTGGCCCGGCTCCGCGACCTGAGGGGCAAGGCGAGGAAGCAGGCCTTGATCGAGACCGGCTACGTCATGCCGCACTGGCCGAAACCATGGGGCCGGGACGCGTCCGCCATCGAGCAGCTGGTGATCGAGCAGGAGTTCGCCACGGCCGGGATCAAGCGGCCCAGTTACGGCATCACCAGCTGGATCATCCTGACCCTGATCCAGCACGCCAGCCCGGAGCAGGTCGCGCGCTGGGTCCGCCCGGCGCTCAACCAGGACGTGATCTGGTGTCAGCTGTTCAGCGAGCCAGGCGCCGGGTCCGACGCGGCGGGCATCAGGACGCGGGCGACGCGGGTGAAGGGGGATGGGCCAGGGGGAACGGGGGGCGGGAGCCCCCCGTGCACGGAAAAGGTAGGTGGGGGCTGGCGGATCAACGGCCAGAAGGTCTGGACCAGCGGCGCGCACCTGGCCAGCTTCGGCCTGGCCACGGTGCGGACGAACCCGAACGCGCCCAAGCACGAGGGCATCACCACGATGGTGATCGACATGCACGCGCCCGGCGTGACCGTCCGGCCGCTGAAGATGCCGACCGGGAACTCCGATTTCAACGAGGTGTTCTTTGACGACGTGTTCGTGCCCGACGCCGACGTGGTCGGACCGGTCGACGCTGGCTGGACCGTGGCGCGCGCGACGCTCGGCAACGAGAGCGTCAGCATCGGCGGCGGCGACAGCGGCATGGTGATGCCGGGCGAGGCGTTCATCGCCCCGCTCGACGCGCATCCGGAGCGGCTGGCCGGCGGGGCCGGACGGGTCGGCAGGCAGCTCTCCCGCACGCAGGCGCTCGGCCTGCTGAACCAGCGCAGCGCCCACCGGGCGGTGGCGGGCGTCGGTGATGGACATGGCCCGGGGCCGGAGGGCAACATCGCTAAGCTGCTGCTGTCCGAGATCGGCCATGAGACAGCCGCGATCATGGCGGAGCTCGCGGGGCCGGACGCGGCGTTCCTGGACGGTGACGGCGCGATGGCGGCCACGCTCGTGCTGATGAGCCGGGCCATGTCGATCGCCGGCGGCACGTCGGAGATCAAGCGGAACCAGATAGCCGAGCGGATACTCGGCCTCCCCCGTGACCCGCTCATCAAATAGGCATCACGCTGAGCTAGCTACGGACGCGCCTCGGGAGCATCCTGACGACCGTGGACACCACCGCCGGTACCGCATCACCGAGGGCGCTGAGGAAATCCAGCTGCGGCGGGTGGCGGGCTACATGTTCGGCTACATGAAGCAACAGGCTCCCAAGGGCGTGCCCGAGACGCCGGCCGACCGAAGCGGAGCTTAACCAGCGCCGCTAGCGCGTCCGCAGCCGTGACCAGGCGTCGGTGCCGACCGCGATGAGCAGGATGGGCGGCGGTCCCGGGGTGGCCGGGGCAGGTACCGGCGTCCGTTCGGTAAAAGGATTATGAATTTATCCGAACGATCGGTGGTACTTGCCGTGTAACAGCAGGATCGTGGGCGCGTCCTGCAGGCTAGCCTCGCCATAGAAGACGGGCGGACCGTCGACGTCGACGGTGCGGAACGCCGTGCGATACATGGTTATCTCTGAACCGGAGCGGGCTGCGGTGCGTACTGGGTGACAGGAGACACGCACAGCCGGAATGCGATGGAGCGCCGGAGAGGGACGTGATGGTCGTGGGCAAGCATCGGCTGGGCAAGACGAGCAGCTGGCTGCAGCTAAGACTGCGGATCGCGGGAGCGGTGCTGCTTGCCGTGTCCGCCAGTATCCACCTGGACCTGTACCTGACCGGATACCGGTCGATCCCCACGATCGGCTGGCTGTTCCTGCTGCAGGTCGTCGTGGGATTCGGCCTGGCGGCCGCGGCGCTGGTGACACGCAGCTGGCTGGCCGCTGCCGCGAGTGCGGTGTTCGCGTTGTCCACGCTCAGCGCCTACCTGCTGGCGGTGTGGATCGGGCTGTTCGGGTTCAAGGAAGTCCGTACGAGGGCGGGGATCGCCGCCGGGCTGATCGAGGTGGCTGCCTTCGCGGTGCTGGCCCTGGCCGCGATCGCCGCGGGTCCCGTGCGTCAGGCCGATGGGCCGGTCAGCCCGGACGCCCGGCTGCTGGCGCGGGTGCAGGCAGCGGTGTCGGTGGTGTTTCCCGCGGTCGGCGCCGTCTCGGTGGCCGCCTTGACCTTGCTCGGCGTCGCGGTAGCCAACGCGAGCGGCCCGCCTGCGGCCGCGGCCGGCGCCGGGGTTACCTTGAAGACCGGGAAGATCAGCGGTATCACCGTGCTCACCAACACCAGCGGCCTGACACTGTACTGGTTCGCCCCTGACACCTCGGCGACCTCCAAATGCACCGGCTCATGTACCGCCTACTGGCCGCCGGTTAGCGGTAATCCCAAAGCCGGGCCGGGCGTCACGGGCAAGCTCGGCAGCATCAAAAGGCCCGGCGGCGGTCTGCAGGCGACCTACGACGGCCATCCTCTGTACACCTATATCGGCGACAACGGTCCGGGCCAAGCCCAGGGCAACAACCTCAACCTCAACGGCGGCCTCTGGTATGAGGTCCGCGTGCCTGGGTGAGGCCCGGAATCCCGGGCTCTCAGGGGGACAGTCTCCCGGCCGCCCCCGGCGGCAGGATCGGGCTGCGGCCAAGCTCGGCCTTCGCGATCGAGCGCAGGTGGACCTCGTCGGGGCCATCGAACAGGCGCATCGCGCGGTGCCAAGCGTACATGGCGGCTAGCGGGGTGACGTCGGTGACGCCGGCACCGCCGTGGACCTGGATGGCCCGGTCGATGACCCGGGTGGCCGCGCGGGGGACGGCGACCTTGGCCATGGCGACCAGGTCGCGGGCGGCCTTGTTGCCGGCCACGTCGATGACGTGGCTGGCCCGGTGGCACAGCAGCCGGGCCTGCTCGATCTCGAGCCGGGATTCCGCGATCTGCTCGCGCACCACGCCCTGGTCGGCTAGCGGGCGGCCGAAGGCCACTCGCTCCTTGGCCCGCAGAACCAGCAGCGCCAGGGCGCGCTCGGCCGCGCCGAGGGCTCGCATGCAATGGTGTATCCGGCCGGGGCCGAGCCGGGCCTGGGCGGCTGCGAAGCCGCCGCCCTCCTCGCCGATGACGTTCGTGACCGGCACGCGGACGTGGGAGAACACCACCTCGGCGTGGCCATGCTGGTCGTGGTGGCCGAGTACGGGGTAGTCGCGGACGACGGTGACGCCCGGGGTGTCGCGGGGGACGAGCACCATAGTCTGCTGGCGGTGCCGCGGAGCCGCGGGGTCGGTCTTGCCCATGAGGATGAAGAAGGCGCAGCGGGGATCCATGGCGCCGCTGGTCCACCACTTGCGCCCGTCGATGACGTACTCGCCGCCGTCCCGCTCGATCCGCGTGGCGATGTTGGTGGCATCGCTGCTGGCGACGTCGGGTTCGGTCATGGCGAACGCCGACCGGATCTCCCCGGCGAGCAGCGGCTCGAGCCACTCCCGCTTCTGCTGCTCGCTGCCGAGCAGGTGCAGCAGCTCCATGTTGCCGGTGTCGGGGGCCTGGCCGTTGATCGCCTCGGGCGCGATGTCCAGGCTCCAGCCGGACAGTTCGGCGATCGGCGCGTACTCGAGTTGGGTCAGCCCCGACTCGGCCGGCAGGAAGAGGTTCCACAGGCCCAGGGCCTGTGCCTGCTTCTTCAGCTCCTCGATGACCGGCGGGACGACATGGCCATCGGGGCCGGCGGCCCGTCGGTGGGCCAGGTACTCGGCCTCCGCGGGAAGGACCCGCTCCCGCATGAACGTGACCATGCGGTCCTGCAGTTCGCGAGCCCGGGGACTGGGGGCGGGCAGGTCGTAGTCAAACATCGAATCCTCCTGTCGCGGCGGCCTGGTTATATGCACGATCCGCCGGCTTGGCGGCAGCCGCCTGCCTGGCCGGCCGCGAGCCGGGTCAGCAGGGCGCGCAGCAGCCTCTGCTCGTCCTGGCTGAAGGCGCTGAGCAGCTCAGCTTCGGCGCGGTCGCGCGCGCGGGTCACCTCTGCCTGGATCCGCCGCCCGGCGTCGGTCAGCTCGGGGATGCGCGCCCGCCGGTCGTGCGGATCGAGGCTGCGGATCATGAGCCCGCCGGCTTCGAGCCGGTCCAGGAGGAAGGTCAGGGTCGTCTTGTCGAGCCCGAGGTCGTGGGCCAGCGCCAGCTGGGTCCGGCCTGGTTCCGCGGTCAGGGCGGAGAGCACGATCCAGTCGCGCACGCCGGCCAGCCCGCAGGTCCGGGCCACCTGGTCCAGAGCGGCGCGCATACGCTGAGCGGCACGGTGCAGCAACCAGGTCAGGTCAGCGGGAGGGGCGTCGGTGCCTGAGCCGGTGACCGTCTGTGCACTCATGCGTTCAGGATACCCCGGATCAGAGAACGTTCTCACCTGAGATATTCTTGTCTCGTATTATCTTGGATAAGAAGAAACTCGGCCCAAGCGGCTCTACATCCTCTAAGGACCTGACGTGACTCTCTTCCGGCTTGACGCCAGCATCAACCCCGGTCAATCGGCCAGCCGCGCGATCGCCGACATCGTGGAGGCGGAGTGGCACCAGGCCCACCCCGGCGACACGGTGATCCGCCGTCACGTGGGCACCGACCCGCTGCCCGCCGATGCCTGGGCGCACGCCGTGACGGGCGCGAGGACTCCCGAAGCGGACCGCAGCGAACAGCAGCGAGCCGGGGTCGCGCTGGCCGCCCGGCTGGCCGGCGAGCTTGCCGCCGCGGACGCGGTGCTGCTCGCGGTGCCGCTGTACAACTTCGGCGTCTCCCAGCACATCAAGACCTGGATCGACCTGGTCATCGCTGCCCCGGGCGACGGCCGCGGGGCTGCCGGGCCGCTGCTGGCGGGCAAGCCGGCCGTCCTGGTCGCCGTGCGCGGCGGGGCTTACGGGACCGGGACGCCGCGGGAAGGCTGGGACCACTCCACCGGCTACCTGCGGCGCATCCTCGCCGACGTGTGGGGTGCCGAACTGACCGTCGTCGAGCGCGAGTTCACGCTGGTCGGCGTCAATCCGGCCCTGGATCAGTTCACCGAGTTGGCTGCCCAGATGAAAGACGGGGCGCACGCGGCCGCCCTCGAGGCGGGCCGCGCCCTGACCGCGGCCGTGGCCGCCTGACCAGCGCCGCCGACCCGGCGCAGGCCCGCACTCCCGCACTCGCGCTGCTCAGGGTGGCGGTGCGTGGCGGGCGAGGGATTCGCGTGCGGCGGGCACGACCTGCTCGGCGAACAGGCGGGATTGCCGTTCCCGGTCGCCGGTAGGCCAGAATACGAACGCGTTCATCTGGGACTCGGTGTGCAAAGTGGTGAGGGTTTCGGCCCACCGTTCGACGGGTCCGTTGAATGCGTCTCGGTCTTGCGGGGTGATCAGGCCCATGACGTTGTACAGGCGGGTGATCGCGGCCGGGTCACGGCCGGCGTCGCGGGCGGCGCTGGTGATGATCTGGTTGAGCTCGGGCAGCCGGTCCGGTGGCACGTAGGGTGCGGACACTGACCAGCCGTCGGCTTTGGCGCCGACGAGCTGGACGGCGCGCGGACCGACGACGCCGAGCCACAGGCCGATGTCGTGCGCGGGCCTGGGACCCGGCCGGACGTCGGGTGCCTGGTAATAGGTGCCCTGGTAGCTGTAGGGTTCGCCGGCCCAGCTGGCGCGGATGATGTCGATGGCCTCGCTGAGCGCGGCGCGTGCCTGGCCGGCGCTGCGGCGGGGACCGCCCATCCCGGCGATCCCGTCGGCGAACGCTCCCGCGCCGAGGCCGAGTTCGAAGCGGCCTGCGCTGAGCACGTCGATGGTGGCGGCCTGCTTGGCGAGCATGGCGGGCGGGCGCAGCGGCAGGTTGGCGACGTTGGGGAACAGGTGCACGTGCCTGGTCCTGGCGGCCAGCCAGGTGATCAGGGTGAGCGTATCGGTGAAGCCGTCGTTGTAGGGATGGTCCTGGACGCCGACCAGATCCAGGGCGCTGGCGTCTGCGATTGCGGTGATCCGCTCGGCGATGGGCAGGCCGCCGGTGTTGGGATCCACGTTGAGTCCGAACTGCACGGGCTGCGTCATGGTCTTGCTCCTCGTCTGGAATTCAGGTCCGGGTCAGCGTCCGGCGACCCGGCTGAGGGCGCGGGCGAGCAGGTCCTGCTCGCCGGGGGTGAGCGGGTCCAGCAGGAACTCGCGGATGGTCTGCGCGTGCACCGGCACGGCGCTGCGCAGCACGTCCCTTCCGGCCGGGGTGATGGTGAGCAGCAGGCCGCGCCGGTCGTCGGCGGCGCCAGCGCGTGACAGCCAGCCGCGTTGCCCGAGGCGGGCGACGGCCCGGCTGAGTGAGGGCTGGGTCAGCGGGATCGCCGCGTTCAGCTCGGTCAGGCGCAGCCCCGGGGCAGCCGCATGATCCAGCCGGAGCAGGATCTCGAAGTCGTTGATGCTCAGATCGCAGGCCCGGGCCAGGGCGGTACTCAGCTGCCCGGCTATCCGGGTATGAGCCGCGGTCAGCGCCGCCCAGGCCCGCGCGCAGGCGTATTCTTCGGCGTCCGCTGCGGCCGGCGGAACTGCGGCTGCGTGCGTGTCAGTCATCCGAATGGCCAGTCCGACCACGTCCGGAGCGTTGCCACGACGGGCACCTGTCCCGTCGCGTAACAACTAGATACATACGCATGCATCTATATTAGGTGATGAGCCATCCTCGGCGAAATGCCTTGCCCGCCCGGCCGCGCCGGCGGACTGAGAGTCAGCGCCGCCGGCGTCCCTACGGCCGGACGGCGCCGTCGAAGGTCGCTGCGTACCAGCTCGTGTTCATGGGGATTTGCTCGACGTTCAAGCCGGTCTGCGGCGCGTCGATGATGTAGCCGCCGCCCACGTACATGGCGACGTGACCTTCGCCGTCGTAGTACAGCAGGTCCCCGGGCTGGATGGCGGAGGTGGCGATATGCGGCAGGGTCCCCCACTGCTCGTAGGTGTCACGCGGGATCGCCACCCCGGCCGCGGCCCAGGCGGCCTGGACCAGCCCGGAGCAGTCGTAAGACCCAGGACCGGTCGCGCCCCACTGGTACGGCTTGCCGAGCTGCGCGTAGGTGAAGGCGAGGGCCTTTCCGGCCTGGGTGGAGGTCGGTCCGGTGTATGGCTGCGGCGCTGAGCTGCCGTCGGCGCCGATCGAGTTGCCCTGCACCGTTTGCTGCTGCGGCACGGTCAGGCCGGCCAGCGTGGCCTTCTCGGTCGAGATGAGCTTGCCCAGGGAGTTCTTGTGGTCGGCCAGCTGGCTCTTGAGGGTCGCGATCCCGGCCTCGGTCCGCTGCGCCTCCTGCTCGACGGCGGCCTGCTGGCTAGCGTCGGTGAGCAGCTGCTGGGTCTCGGCGTTCCGGCTGCCGGACAGCTCCATCAGCAGCGACCCTTGCTGCAGCACGACCGAGGGGTCGCCCGAGGTCAGCACGCCCGCGACGGACGTCGCCCCGGTGTCCTCGAACGCGGCGGCAGCGTTTTGCGCCACGTTGGCCTGCGCCGCCTGGAACTGGACGTTGGCGTGGCTGAGGCGCACGCGCACCTGGGACAGCCTCGACTGCGCGGCGGAGAGCTGCTGGCTGGCCTGGTCGAGCTGCTCACTGACGTCGTCGAACTGCGACGTGAGCTGGTTGATCCGCGCCTGGACCTGGTCAACGGTCGGCTGGGGAGCAGCGCCTGCGCCAGCGGCGAAGACCGAAAGCCCGCCCACGGCAATGAGCCCTGTCGCGATCGCGACGCTGCGGCGAAACCGGAACCCGCCAGCACCAAATCGCATACGCACCGGGTCGCCCACGCTCCTTTCCTGCGCTCCGCCGGACGCCGAGCCGGCGAGTGCTGGTCACCGCCACCGAGATGGTGACGGTGTTCCGGGCCGGCCGGAAACCTGACGTCACGGTAGTGAAACGGAATGCAGCGATTCAACCGGTTCGCACGGATATCACGGAATTATTACGGCCACTTCAGCTCGCCGGCAGGGCACACGGATTCCGCGCGTTTCCGCCGCTTTTCTTGTCGCGGGAAGGGATTGCCGCATGGGCTGGAAGCGGCGAGGCACAGGTCATCCCGCCGATCGCCAGCTCCGCGCTGCGCACCGCGCGGGTGACCCCGCTCACCCCGCATCACTGCCTTTCCTGTGCTAGTGCGTGCACCCGGATCGTTCGGCAGGAAAAGATCTTCAGGCCGAATGGCGGTCCTGGTCAGGACCGCCGTTCGGCCGCCTCGCGTACCTTCGCGGTCGCGGTGTCGCCGCCTTCGGCGGCTGCCTGGGTGACGGTCCGTCCGGTGAACACTTGCCAGGTACTGCCCGGCCAGGACGCGAGCCTGGTCAATATGGTTGCGGGATCGGATTGCCCTTTCCGCCCTGCGCCGAGGACTGACCAGGACTGCCAGATGGGACCCACCGCAACGATGTCCGAATCACCGGTATCCACGCTCGAGCGCGAGCCGACGGCGGTGCGGGCGCGCCGTCTGGCCGCTGCACGCCGACGGGCCACCGCTCTCCTCGCCGGGGTGACGGTTCTGTTCGTGGCCGTCACCGTGGCCGGCGTTCACGGGACCGCCCTAGGCTACGTGCAGGCCGGCGCGGAGGCGGCCATGGTCGGAGGCGTTGCCGACTGGTTCGCGGTGACGGCCCTGTTCCGCCGTCCCCTGGGCCTGCCGATACCGCACACCGCACTGCTCGTCGAGCGCAAAGACCAGTTCGCGGCCACTCTTGGCCAGTTCGTGCAGGAGAACTTCCTCAACGCCGACGTTCTTGCCGAACGGATCCGCTCGGCTCGCCTGGTGCCCCGCCTGGCCTCCTGGCTGGCCGACGAGGCCAGTGCCGCCCGTCTGGCCGGTCACGCCGCGGATCTGGCGGTCAAGGTGGCCGAGGCTCTGCGCGATGAGGATGTCCAGCGCGTACTCACCGCCGAACTGACCCGGGCGGTGGACGCCGTCGAGCTGGCGCCGCTGGCTGGGCGGGCCCTGCGGGTCATCATTGCCGGAGGCCACCACGCCGAGCTGTTCAACGCCATCGTGTCCGCCGCCGATCGCTATCTCGGCGACCATCACGCGGAGCTTCGTGAGCTATTCGAGGCCGAGTCACCCCGCTGGGTGCCCGACGCGGTTTACCGGCGGGTCTTCGACCGCCTGTACACCCGCCTGCGCCAGCGGCTGGTGGCGATGGCCGCCGATCCCGACGACGAGACCCGGCACCAGTTCGAGGAGTGGATCGCCGGGCTCCCCGACCGCCTCGAGACATCCCCGGAGCTGCGCGAGCGCGGGGAGCGCCTCAAGCGCGATGTCCTGGGTAGCGCCGGGCTGCGGGACTGGTCCTCCTCGCTGTGGCAGAAGGCCAAGGAGGCCCTGCGGACCCAGGCGGCCGACCCGGAATCTGAGCTTCGCCGCCGGCTGGCCGATGCGCTGGTAGCGGCCGGTCGGCGGCTCGCGTCAGACCGCCGCCTCGCCGACGGCCTCGAGCGTGTGGTCGAGTCGGGAGCCAGGGCGCTCGCCGATCAGTTCCACGACGAGCTCGCCGGGCTTGTCACCGGGACCATCGAGCGGTGGGACGCCGCCGAGACGTCCAGCCAGCTGGAACTGCTCCTCGGGCGCGATCTGCAGTTCATCCGCATCAACGGCACGGTGGTAGGGGCGGGCGTGGGGCTGGCCTTGCACGCCGTGGCCCTCGCCCTGGCCTGATGGCGGCGGCTCACAGCCCTGCAGGCAGGCCGACATGAGCGAAGGCCACCGGGCGCGGATCCGCCCGGGCTGTCGTTCCGCTTAATGGCGCGGGCCGGTCTGGGGCGGGAAGAGGGGTGGGGGCCGCCGCGGTGGGGGAGCGGATCCCGGGACGCTGGTATCAGGGGCTTCCGGCTCGCTGGCGCCCGGCTTAGTGGCGGCAACGTCGGCCCATGCGCGGCTGTCCGGTCCTGCGGTGCCTACCGCGGTGGCGGCGGCGACCGCAAGGGTGGCGTGGATCTGCGCGGCGGCCAGGGTCAGCGTCCATTCCTGGCCGTAAGTGGCGCCCTTGCTGTGCCGCCCGGCGAGGGCCAGCAGGCGCTCGGCCTCGGCGTAGTGATCGGGTCCGGTCATCAGTCCTCCAGTTCTGTGCTGTCCTCCAGTTCTGTACTGTCCGGCACTGGAGTGATAGCCGCTCGCGGCACTGGCAATGCATCCGTGGTTCGCCAGGCTAGCGATATTCGCGGGGCAGCCCGCTGTGCGGCATCTTGCGGGCGCTCTCGGCCCGGCGCCGCCCCTCTTCCACCCACTCCGGGATGAGGTCCTCGTCGGCTCCCGCCCGGCGGCACAGCCCCGCGGCCTGCCTGGCTAGCGGCTCGTCGAGCTCTCCCTCGGACGTACCCACGAAGATCCCGGCGACCTCGGCCAGCAGGTCGGCCCGGCCGGCCGCGAGCTCGCGGAGCTTGGCCACCGCGGCGGCCTCCTCGTCCCCGGTCAGCTCACGCCACCTGGCATGATGCCGTGCCGTGCCGGTGATCTGAGCGATGAGGATCCGGTCCGGGTCAGGCCCCAGGCGATCTTGATTCACCTGGACAGGATCGAACACGGATACGGTAAAAGCAAGCTAGCTAGGCCGAGTCCTTCCTGTCTTCCGCAGGACGCATCAGGTCATGCCCATGAGCGGACCCGGGAATTGCCTTCGGGTACGGTCAGGCAGTGGGAGCCGAGGCAAACAGGTTGAGCCCCAGCGCTTCTGAGAGGTACCTGGTGATGCGTTGCCCCCGCACGCTGTTGCCTGCCGCATCGAGCGGCGGGGAGAACGTGCCGAGGCCCCCCTTGCCCGGCGACACAGTCACGATGCCTCCGGCGACCCCGCTTTTACCGGGGAGACCCACGTCGTAGAGCCACTGGCCAGAATGCTCGTAAAGCCCGGCCGTGGCCAGCACGGCCAGCACTCGCTTGCAGTAGCTGGTGTCGATGGCTTGCTCACCGGTTACCGGATTCACTCCGCCATTCGCCAGCGTGGCTCCCATCACGGCAAGGTCCCGCGCGCTGACCCGCACAGAACACTGGCGGGTGTAGACGTCGGTGGCGAGATCGGGGTCGCAGTACATGCGGCCGTAGCCGTCCAGGAGGTGGGCGATACCCCGGTTGCGGTCGTTGGTCGCCGCCTCGGACTCGTACACGTCATCGTCCAGCACCAGTCGCCGCCCGGCGAATCGCGACATCGCGGCGACGATGTTCTCGAATTTCTCGTCGGCGGTCGTGCCCGGCACCAGGCTTGTGGTGGCCATGGCGCCGGCGTTGACCAGCGGGTTCATCGTGCGATCGGCGTTGAGCTCGATGGCCATCACCGAGTTGAAGGGCAGGCCGGTGCTGTTGACGCCGAGTTTCCGGCGTGCCTCCTCATGCCCAAGGGTGTGACAAACCAGGGCGAAGACGAAAAGTTTGGAGACGCTCTCGATGGCGAACTCCTGGTCAGCGTCGCCGACCGGGAAGAGCCGCCCGTGAACCCCGGCAACACACACGCCGAAAGCGCTGGGCGACGCTGCTGCCAGGGCAGGAATGTAGTCGGCGACGGCCCCCTCGTCGAGATGGAGATAGCGCTCGTAGCCGGCCGAGATGAGGGCCTGCACGTCAGTATCGGGCGGGAGCGCCCCGGTCGATACTCGTTCGGTCTCAGGTCGGTCGCCGGAGAGGGGATCGTGGTCCATGTTCATCCTCTGGCTGACGGGTGCTGGCGACCTCCACCCTATGGCCGGGATCGGCTGGCCAGACGGTATCACCTTGACGGCAAGCCGGCGCCGTGCCGGTGTCGTGGCCGGGCGATGTCACCTCGGGCAGCGGCATAGCCAGGTGGCCAGGAGCCAGCGGCCCGGTTCCGTGCGAAAGTGGCTGGTATGCGGAAATACGTCATCATGGGCATCCAGGGCAGCGGCAAGGGAACTCACGCGAAAATGCTCGCCGCGGACTTCGACCTCGAGCACATCGCCGTCGGGGACATCTTCCGGTGGAACGTCCAGCATCATACGAAGCTCGGCGCGCAGGTCAGGCGGACGATGGCGGCGGGCTTGCTGGTCGGCGACGACCTCGTCGAGGCCGTCGTGGGGGTACGGCTCGGCGAGCACGACTGGAACTACGGCTTCATCATCGACGGCTTCCCGCGCAACGAGCGGCAGGCGGAGTTCTTCCTGGAGAGCTACGACCTGGACGGGGTGATCCACCTGGACCTGCCCGACAGCGAGGTGGCGCGCCGGGTGCTCGCCCGGCGGCTGTGCGCGGGCTGCGGGATGGACTACAGCCTGATCGACAACAGCCCGTCCAGCGAGGGCAGGTGCGACGCCTGCGGCGGTGAGCTGCTCCGGCGCGAGGACGACACCGAGGAGGCGCTCGCCGTCCGGCTCCGCGAGTACCACGCCAAGACCAATCCCGTGCTGGACATCTTCCGCCGCAAGGAGTACGTGATCACGGTGGACACCCGGCCACCCCGGGAGCAGGTCCAGCAGGCCATCAGGGACGGACTCGGGCTGCCGTCCTCCCGCCTGGCCGCGACGAGCAGCCAGGCTGGTGCGCGGTAACGAGCACCGGCCCCGATACGGATCCTGATCGCGGCGGATTCCTGCCAGCCCGGTGGCTGGCTTCGGCGCGCCCGAATGGCCGTTCTGGGCGGCTGACAAGCACGACCACGGCTCGCAGGGCGATGACTCCGCCGGATGCGAGGTACAAACCCGCGCTGGGAGCGACAGAGGGAAAGATGCCCACGGCAAGGTATGCAAGACTAACGGCCAGCGAACCCGGCGATACGGCCGGTCAGCCGGTAGCGTTCTTAGGAACAGCCTACGTACAGGAACACTCTCTGATGCTCGTCCTTCAGCAGTCCGCCCGTAAGACAGGCGCCGTGGCCCCAGCTGTCACGTCGTCCTGCTGGCCCGGGCCGAAGGACCCACCGCCGCAGAGACGGCACCAGGCAACGGCGTCCCCGCGCCGACACCGACGCCACGCCGTCGATGCCCTGGTGGTCACTCCCGCCGGACCCGCTAGTGGCCGCAAGGCGAAAGTGAGGCACCGGGCCGGACACCGGGGCATCCCATGAGCCTGCTGATCACCATAGCGCTGCTTGGTCTCCTGGCCAGCGTGTCCCCGAGCACGATCGTCGTGTTCATCCTGTTGCTCAACACGGCCAGAGCACGCGTCAACGCGGCCGCCTTCTTGATCGGGTGGAGCGTCTCGCTGATCATCGTGTTCGCCGTGAGCTATGCGGTCGGGGGAGCCCGCGCCACCCAGCACGGCAGCGGCAGCACCGCGGTGGAGGTCATCGAGATCCTGCTCGGTGTCGCCCTCGCCGTTCTTGCCGCGCGGCAATGGAGACGCCGGGACCAGCCCAGAGCTAACTCAGGGGGCACCAACAAGTTCACGGCTCGCCTGAAGCAGCTCAATCCGTGGGAAGCAGCCACCGTCGGGATCCTCAAGCAGCCGTGGACCCTCACTGCCGCTGCCGCCGTGGTTCTGGTGCGTCACCATTCGGCGTTCCCCATCGTCGTCTTCGCCTTCTTGGCCTTCGCCCTCCTCTCGACGGCCACCGTCGGCCTGATCTTCTTGTACTTCGCCCGGCGTCCCGGGGAAGCCGAAGCACACTTGTCCGACTTGAGGGATCGGCTGGTACGGGCCGGTCCGGCGGTCTTTGCGATCGTGTCCGCCGCGGTCGGCGTCTTCCTCGTCATCGACGGCGTTACCGGCATCGCGGGCAGCTGAGACGTCGGTCACCCGGGCCTGATGAAGAAAGGCACGGGGACGTTTGTCGGCTCAACTGGCAAAGTCGTCGGCCCCAAAGGATCGTTGGACGGCAGGCGCCCGGCCGCCTAATCTCAGGCTGATGATGGCAACGATGTCCGCCACCTCGGCCGGCCAGGACGTGGCCCGGCGACTGATGGACGACGGCTACGTGGTCGTGACCGGCATGCTGACGCCACCCGGAGCGCAGGCCGCCCGCGCTGATCTGGACCGGGTGCTGCGAACCACCCGGACCGGGCGGAACTCCTTCGAGGGCTTCGACACGCAGCGGATCTACGCCCTGTTCGCCAAGACCCGCACGTTCGACGCGCTCGCCACCGACCCGCTGCTGCTCGACGTCCTCGACCAGGTACTCGGCCATTACCAGCTCAGCGCCCCGGTCGGCATTTGCATCGGGCCTGGCGAGAAGGCGCAGATCCTGCACCGGGACGACGCCATCTACCCGGTACCCGAGCCGCATCCGCCGCTGGTGGTCAACACCATGTGGCCGCTCGATGAGTTCACCGCGGAGAATGGCGCCACCAGGTTCGTCCCCGGCAGTCACCGGTGGGAGCCGGGCCGGCAGCCAGGCCCGGACGATCCGGTGGAGACGGCCGTGATGTCACCGGGATCGGCCCTGTTTTACCTGGGCAGCCTCTGGCACGGAGGCGGCGCGAACCAGACCACCCGGCCCCGACTCGGCGTGATCCTGGAGTACGCGGCTGGCTGGCTGCGGCAGCAGGAGAACCACTGCCTGGCAGTGCCCCGTGACATCGCCCGTGAGCTACCGGAACGACTGCAGGAACTGCTCGGCTACAACATCTACCCGCCGTTCGTGGGGTACGTTGACGGCAGCCATCCGCGCGGGGTGCTGTCGGCAGGATCAGGGACGCACCGCCAGAGCGGTAATCCGAAGCTGGTCGCGCCGCCGTCAAGTACCAGCGGATGCGCGTTGACGTAGCTGGATTCCTCGGACAGCAGCCACACCGTGGCGTAGGCCACTTCCCAGGCCGTCGCCTGTCTGCCGAATGGCAGGCTCCGCGCGGTGTTCGGAGCGGCCACAAGCCTTGAGGTGCCTGCCCGCGTCGCCACTCTCCGGCCCGCCGCGGTGGGGCATTCGTCAGGCAACGCGCTCGGAGTACGCCCCCTTGGCGCGCTCGCTAGGAACTTCGGCCGTGGCACGCAGTGCGGCATCGAGCATCCGTTCGCGCCGGTCGATTTCCTCGCCCATGTACAGGACCAATGACGCGAGCTCGGCTGTGTTACCCGGCCGGATCCGGGCGCAGAATGCGACCAGCTTGCGCGCGAACCCGCGGCGCCTGCTCACCGGCGCCCGCGTGATCACCTGAGGGATACCCAGGCACCTGAGCGCGAGGACGCGGCCATCCGGGCAGCCAGGCCCGAGGGGATTTTCGGTGACGCTGGCTGGTAGTCCCGGTTCGGTAGCTGTCATCTGAATCGGTTCGTCCTTTGCGGGATGGGTTGCGACGGGCACTGGGTGAGGAATAGGACGCGCCGCGCAGGCGCCCGGTTGACACGAAACGGAACAGTCAGCGATCAGGCCGTAACGCCAGGGGCCTGGGGTGCCAGGACACGGTAACGGTGATGGTGGTGATGAGGGGCCATCCTGCACGCCTGTCCCTCGCCATGGGGCGACCCGGTCCTCATCGAGCAGGTCTGGCCGGCGCAGATACCCGATCATCAGCCGAACCGATTCAGCTGCGTCCCAGGTCAGCTCATAGCACCGGGCTGCGGACCCGCAGCGGTCGGGTCCGAGCTGCCGGGCAAGCGACACGATCTCGGCCGCGAGTCGGCTGAGCTCAGGGCCATCCGCCGGGTCAACCGGCCACGGCTCCATTCCGCCCGCCGCGCCCAGCTGAGCGAACTGGTCCCCGAGCCAGCTCCACGGATCAGCTGTCAGCTTCGCATCCCAGACCCGCGGGCAGGGCTCATGACCCAGGAACCGCGGATGGTAGTGCGCGACCCCGAACGTCCCCGGCGCGTCGGTAAGACGATCAAACAGGTCGGCGCGCCACAACGGCCGGTCCACGGCCACGAGCTGCGCGGCTGACTCGCTACCCCGGCGTGGATGCGCCGCCAGCTCCCTCAGCTCGATCCGGACGCCGTGCTCCATGGAGGCATCAGCCTGGTCAATCTCGAACCAGTGCCGGACGATGACCCCAGTGCGCGACAGGGTGAGAATGTGCTGCACGGGCGCCTCCAGCAGGACTCGGCGCCGCCATCGTGGCCGGCGCTCACATCGCGGACCGGCGCTGATCCGGCGCCGGTCACTGCAATTGTCGCGCACCCGCCAGCTGTCATGCCAAGCCCGGCCTTTTTATACGCCGCTGAGGGCCACCAGATGGTTGATCGCGGATCCCGACGTGAACTACTGGGTCAGACCGGCGGCGTCCAGGCGTTTGGTTATCCGCCCGCCACCGCGTCGGTGCGGCGTGACCGGCGCAGGCCGAACCCTCCGGCGACGGCCAGCAGCAACCCGGCGGCCAGCGTGGCTAGCCACGGCCCCAGGCTGGGGCCGGGGGTGCCGGGCGCGGTCCCGCCCAGGCCGGTGGCGGCACCGCCCTTTGCGGCGGCCTGGCTGGCCGCCGCGTCGGTCAGGTTGTCGATCTTCAGTCCGGAGGTGCCGTCGAGGACGACGATGGTGTGCACCGAGCCCGCGGCCAGGGTGACAGACATGGCGGCGTGCCCGTCCGGCGTGCTGAATACGACGGTGGGCGTGCCCGGCCGGACGGCCTGGTAGGTCGTGACTGAGCCGAAGGCCAGCTGCCGTGCCAGGGCGTCAGCTCCGATGCTGACCGTAACCCGGGGCTGCTTTGACGACGCCTGGATAACCCGGACGAGCGCTTCGCCGCTCGGCCCGGCCATCCGGTCCTGCAGCACCTCCAGCCGTCGTCCGGTGGCGAATCCGATGCTGGCCACGGTGTAGTTCGTCCCGGCGCTCACCATGAAGCTGGTGGTGATCGACGCGGGACTCGAGGCTGCGGCGCCGACCGGGCGCACCGCCACCGTGTACTCCCCGGCGCTGACTGCCATGTAACTGGATACGCCGCCGTAGCCCTCGTGCATCAGTACAGTCGGATTCTCCGGATCGCCGAACGAATATAGGTACACGTCCTCCGGTGTTCCCTGGGACAGATTGGCGCAGCGTACCCATCCCACGTTCGCCTGCTCCGCGGCCGCGGATATGGCTCCGGCCTTGGCGGCGGACGGCGCTCCGGTCGTGGCGGCGGAAGCCGCGGGCGATGCGGCCGCGACAGCGGCGAAGGGACTGCCAAGCAGCGTGGTGATCGCGGCGAGCAGGGCGAGACGCCTACCTAGTCTCATCGTTGGTTCCTTTCACCCGGGAACACTGCCCGTCAGCAGCCCTAGCGGACTCGGCGCGGCGAAGCCGATGCGCAGTCCCGTCGGGCCGTCGGCCAGACGGACGGTGGTGACCTGAGCGGGCTGGTAGGGGACCTGCTGCGCGCGCACCACGGCAAGCGCCGCGGCTAGGCCGGCCGCCCCGCTCCGGCCATCCGCGTCGGCGATGATGACCTGCCGGTACGGCGCCTCGGCAGACGGCACCCCCGGGGAAGCGTCACCGAAGGTAATGACCCGCCACGAGTGCTCCGACGCCAGCACCGCGAGCATCACCAGCAGACGGGAATCCACCTCGCCCGCCTCGAGTTGCCCGGCGCCCTGGGCGCTGACCTCAATACGCCGACTATGCATCAGTTGCGCGCCGGCGGACCGGCGGTCGGCGAGGTCGGAACGGAGCGTCGCCTGGTACGCGGCGGCCTCGCCTGGGGAGATAGCACGGACCTCGATCAGGCTGGCGCCGGACCCGAAGCTGGCGAGCAACGTCGGCGCGTCCTCACTGAGCCAGGCGTGGGCCTGCGGAGACGCGACGATCACGTCGGCGCCTGGCGCGCCGGACGCCGAGGACTGCAGCGATAGCAGGCGGCTCGATGCGACACCGTGCGCGCCGAGCGCGGTGCACATGAACGGATCGCACGCGATGGTCTCGTCGCTGCCCACCTGGCCGGCAATCCAGGCCGCGGCCTGCGACCGGACTGTCCCGACGCCTCCGGAGGACCTGGCGGATCCGCTACGAGGCAACTGGCGCTGGTGCGCACTGCCCGACGCAGGGACCCGGGCGGCCCGCGAGGACGTACCGGTGAACCGGACGACGACCATCACGGCCGCGCCCATGGCGAGCACGCAGATCGCGATGAGCAACGCCTGCCGCGAGCGGCGGAGGCTATGCAGCCGCCGCGCCGCCCACAACCTGATGGTCGTCGCCAGGACCGGACCCCAGGACGGAACCCCAGGTGGCGTCTCTGCGGCGGCTGACCTCGCCGTCTCCTCGGCCTGCTGCCTCGGCGAACCGGTCCGCACCGCTATCACCCGCTGAGCCGGGCGAAGACCACGACGTTGCTGAGATAGCTCCCGAGCGACCGGTCGAAGACGCCGCCGCAGGTGATCAGGCGCAGTTCCGCGTCCGGGACGGGACCGTATACCGCTGCGGTGGGAAACTGGTCCTTTGCGAACTTCCGTACGGCGGTGACCGTGAAGACCGCCATCGTCCCGTTGGCGCGTCCCACGTACACGCGGTCGCCGGGGCGCAGTGTCCGCAGCCAGAAGAAGATCCCCGGCCCGGAGCGGGAGTCTAGGTGGCCCGCGATGACGGCGGCGCCGACTGCGCCGGGCCGCGGGCTGCCGGTGTACCAGCCCGCCACCGCCGTGCTGGATGGCACCTGGAGCGTGCCGTTCTCGCGGAGGCCGAGATCAACCAGCGAGGTCCGCACCCCGATCGCCGGAACGCTCAGCCAGACCGGCCGGGCAGCCTGCTGGGCCATCGCCAGCGACGCCGGCAACACGGTCCGGCCGGACGGAGCCGGGATCGGCGACGGTCTCGCGGGCAGGTGCGCGGCGTGTTCGGGCGAGAATGCGGCCGCAGCCAAGCCCGTGGTCCCGACGGCTACAGCGACTAGCCCGGCGCCGAGCGCCACCGCCGCGAGCCGGCGTCGGGAGAACCGGCGGAGCCAGGGCAGGTGCCGCGACGTCCACAAGCTGAGGGTGGCCGCGAGGACCTGCGCCCACGACGGCGGGGACTTCGGCGGATAGGTCACGGGCTGAGTGGTCCCCGTGGCGGGTGCAGGGGCTTCGGCGGGGTTCCAGAGGGCTGGCACGGGCTCGCTGGCACCCGGCGATTTCATCGACTGCCAGGCCGGATCCCACCAATCGTCCGGCAGGCAGGTGAACTCGGGCGTTGGCGCTGCCATCCCGCTGAAGCCCATCGCGCTCTCCGCTCCCACTGCCGTCTGGCACAGCAGAGTACACCTGTGAAACCTGTATAGACCGGATTGCCAGAGTTCATCTCGTGCGCCGCGGGTCCGCAGTGGTTCTAGCCGACGAAGGGTCCTTGGCCGAACGGACCTGATACCCGGCCGCTGTAGCCGTTTCTGGCCGGTCGTTCCCGGGTTTAGCTGAGCAGTTCGCGGACGCGCGGGATGACCTGGCGGCCGTACAGCTCGAATGCCTCGGCCGAGGCTGGGAGGACCTGATCCAGCGCGTCTGCCGGTCACGATGAAACAGGTACCAGGTCTCCCGGGTTTTGGGCTGACCGCTTTCAGGTCGGGAAGGGCCGGGCGAGTCCGGGGAACATGGGATAGTGGCGGACATTCAGTGTGGCGAGCTCCAGTCCCTCGGTAAGCGCGGTCGCGGCAATCAGGTAGTCACCGAGGCCGATCCCGGTATGGGACCGGCGATACTCGCGCATGAGCGTCGCTGCCCGCCAAGCTACCTGTTCGCTGACTTCGAACCGTTGCATGCTGCCGAGCAGGCGCACGACTTCGCGGCGCTCCGGCGCGCGCATCCCCCCGGCGATCTCGGTCAGGCTTACGACGCTGATGGCCAGGGGCCCGGAGGACTGCCGGGCGTGCACGAGCCAGTCCCGTGCGGCCGTGCTGCCGCGCAGGTGCTCGATCAGCACGTCGCTGTCGACCAGGATCACGCGTCGGCCAGCCGTTCCAGGTAATTCATGCGCTCGTCCCGCAGGCGGGCAAACGTGTCCTCTCCGGCCAGGATCCCGAAGGACGCGTCGATGGCAGCGAGGTCGGCGACGAGATCCGCGCCGGGGTGCCCGCCGATCGCCCGGTCGATCAGTTCGCGGATCAGTTCAGCCCGGGAAACCCCCGCTGCCTGCGCAGCCCGGTCCAGCGCGGCAGCCTGGCCTTCGGCGAGGTAGATGTTGGTCCGCTTCATACACCACATCATACACCGCTAATGGGCGCAGGTCGCCGCCACAACAGGCCCCTGCCGCCGAGGAAGGAGGACAAATGCGGGGGGGACGCCAGGAGTTATCCGCTACTAACCGGCAGGCGGCCGTGATACCAATTCCGTTCGGCCAAAAGATCTTTGGACCGAACGGACCGGGCGCCCGCCCCCCCGTACGGCGACCCCGGCGTCGTGGCGCCGAGCCGTCAACTCGTGGTCATCGTGGCTTCGCCGCACCCGACCAGGGATCCTCCGGGATAGCGTTGGAGACATGGCGATCATGACACGGACCCTCGGGGGCACTGGCGCGGATGTGACCATTCTCGGCTACGGCGCCATGGAGCTGAGAGGCGGGCCGCGCGGTCCCGAGATTGCGGATGAGGATGCGGGCCGCCTGCTGAACGCGGTCCTCGACGGCGGCATCAACCTGATCGACACCTCGCCCGACTACGGCCGCAGCGAGGAGCTGATCGGCACCTTCATAGGCCACCGCAGGGACGAGTTCTTCCTTGCCTCCAAATGCGGGTGCCCGATCGAGTTCCCGGCCGACGCGCCTCCGCCCTACCCGCATGACTACAGCCCCGTGAATGTCCGCGCCGACGTCGAGCAGTCGCTGCGGCGCCTGCGCACCGACTACCTCGACTTGGTCCAGGTGCACATGTCACCGAGCAAGGCGACGCTCGAGCAGAACCACACGGTCGAGACGCTCAAGGAGCTCCAGGCCGAAGGCAAGCTCCGCTTCATCGGCATGTCGGGCATACTGCCGAATCTGCCCGATCACGTCGCGATGGGCGTCTTCGACGTCTTCCAGATCCCGTACTCGGCGGTCCAGCGCGATCACGAGAAACTCATCACCGAGGCCGCCGACGCGGGCGCGGGTACGTTCATCCGGGGCGGCGCGGCGCGCGGTGCCGCGTCGGAGGACAAGAACTGGCACACCGGGCCGCTTAGCCAGGACCCCGGCGTCGGCCAGCGGAACTGGCAGACCTCCGGCATCGCCGGCCTCCTGAGCGAGGCGGGCATGAGCAACATGGATTTCGTCCTGCGCTTCACGCTCAGCCACCCGGGCCTTTCGACCACGATCGTCGGCACGTCGAACCCGGTCCACCTAGCCAGCAACCTCGCTATTGCGGAGAGGGGGCCGCTTCCTGCCGACCTCTACGAAGAGGCCAAGAAGCACCTCCCGCTCCCGGCAGCCCGCTAACCAGAAACTCGCGCCAGCGAACCCCCGGGCCGGGCGCTGGCCGGCCCGGTGATTCATGGCCAGTCTTACGGGCAGGGTTGCTGCTTCGACCCGCACCTAGGGGGACACCGCGGGTTCTTGGGGAAAGCTGCCGGTCATGCGCGTTCGGCTCGGTCGGCTCGGTCGGGTTTGCGGGCCAGGTAGCCCACGACGTTGATGTCGGCCCGCAGCGGCAAGCCGTCCCGTAGCTGCCCCTGAGCCTGCTCGACGGCGGCCCGGTGGAACTCGGCCTCGCCGACGTTCTGGATGGCCTCATAAGCCGGGCCGGTCGAGGCCAGCGCGCGCGCGTACAGCTGCGGGTCCGCGAACTCCCACGCGAACCGAACGTCCAGGCGCTCAACATCGAGGAATCCAGATGACTGCAGGAGTTGCTCACCCGCACCAGGCCGGCCGAGCGACACCATCGCAGCCTGGTTGCCGACCTTGTCCGCCGCAGCAAGGCGGAACGGCGCCAGCGCCCAGGCTCCAGGAGAAATCTTCAGGTGACCCCACACCGTTATCCCGACGCGTCCGCCAGGGCGAAGGACCCGGTGTATCTCGGCCACCGCGTCCGGCGTGGTGCCCCAGATTCCCCGGAAACTGGTGACGACGTCGAACGACGCCGGGTCCCACGGCAGGGCGTGCATATCGCCGATCCTGATGTCGCATTCCGGGTTCCGGTCCCGGGCCACCGCGACCAGCCTGGCCGAGGCGTCGATACCAGAGCAGGAAGCGCCGCGCAGGCGAGCCAGCTCGATCGCGAGCCCGGACCCGCACGCCACGTCGAGCAGCCGGTCTCCGGCATCGACGCCGAGCCGATGGTGCACAGCGACGTACTCCCGGCAGTTGCCCGGCTCGCTGAGGGTCGCGAAGTCCACCGCCTTACGGCCCCAGCCCTCGTCCACCATCGCCCACTGGGGAAAGCCCGTGCCCGGCCTCGTCATTGCTGCTCCTTTTCGTCGCCCGGTCCCCCGCTTCGCTGGTCTCACCGGTCTACGGGGCGGCCGGTTGTCCGGTGCTGGACATCCACGGCACTGCCGAGCGGTGCCAGCCGCTTACGCGTAACGCGCAGGTCGCCGCGCTCACCGGTGGCGGCCTGTATGTTGGCCTCCTCTGTGGTAAGTGCCGGTCACTGGCCAGCCAGCAGTGTGGCGATGCGCGCGGCGGCGCGGCCCGCACCGCCGCGCGGCACCTTCCGGTAACCCGGCGGGGTGCCGGCTTGCGCCAGTGCTGCCCGCATCGTGGTGGCCAGGTCCTCTGCTGTGGTCGTCGTATAGTCCATCCGCAGGCCGGCCCGGTAGTGGTCGAGCCGGTGGGTGACGAAGTGCTGCTGTTCCCAGTGGCGGCGCAGGGGGAAGTAGATGAATGGCCGCCCGGTGGCGACCAGTTCCATCGTCGTGGACAGCCCGCCTTGCACGATGGCCGCGTCGGCGCACGCCAGGTGCTCGAAGAGATCGGGCACGTAGCCGCGCTTGTCCATGCCCTCGGTGTCCGGCAGCAACCGGGGATCGATGCGAGGGCCGGTGACCAGAAGCATCCGCGCGTCGGGCACCTGCTTACGTAGCCGCGCGAACGCGTCGCAGGTCAGTTCCAGCAGGCTGACGCCAGCCGCGGTGCCCCCTACCGCGGCCACGAGCAACGGCTGGTGCTGGGGGTAGCCGAGCCGGCCGCGCAACCGGGCGCGGTCACGATAGGCGGCGGGGTTGAACGGGAGCACATAGGGGACCGAGGTGAACCACCGGCTGGACCATGACCGTATTCCCGGCAGGCCGGGCCCGAACGAGAGGTCGGGCAGCTCATCGAAAGAGCCGATGAACATGGACAGGTCCCGCAGCCGGGGGAACCGCTCACGCTTTCCGATGGAGTCGGCGTTGTAGTCCGCGCACAATTCGGCTTCCCGTGCATCGCCGGGGTCGGTCGGCAGGAAGCCGATCACGTCAGTCATGAATACGTACGGCGCGATCTTCCGCTCGGGGTTCTCGTGCAGGAAGTAGTCGATCTCCCAGCACTCGTCACCTACCCATAGGTCGTAGCTGGTGTCCCTGACCACGTCGTCGAACAGCAGGTAGTTGGCACACAGGATCTCGTCCATCCGGCGGAACGCGTAGAACGCGGGCAGGTCGTGGTTCTCGGATTCCGACTCCCAGTGCGCCGACTCGCAGACCAGATCGGAGCTCGCCGGGTGGATGATCTCCCCGGCGTCGGCGAGTACCTCGGTCACCGGCGGCTGCGCCCACCAGTGGATCTCCAGGTCTGGCACCCGCTGCCGGAGGGCCCGGGCGATGGCCAGGTCCCGCTGGACGTGGCCGAGGCCGATGGGGGAGGAGATCCACAGCGCCCGCCGATGGCGGCCGTGGGTGGCCTGCCAAGCGGCCTGCTTGCGCTGCCGGTGGACCATCCTGTCCACAAAGTCACGGATGACGTGGTTCACCGCGACCGGGTACCGGACATGCGGTGCGTGCCCGCCGCCTTCGATCACGAGCAGCTCAGCGTTCGTCAGCTCGGCAATCCGCCGCGCCCGCCCTGGCGGGACGATCTTGTCCTGGTCACCGCCGATCACGAGTACCGGGCAGGCCAGCGACCGGCAAAGGCGGATCGCCTCCTGCTCATCAGCGACCTGCTGAGGGGCATCGGCATCGCACAGCAGGGTCTCGGCGTCGGTTTGCATGCCCCACTCGACGAGATCGTCGTAGGGCTTCGTGGAGTGCGGCTCGGTGGTGATCTGGGACATGAAGAACTCGACGTATCCTCGCCAGTCCCGCCGCCAGTAGTGCCGGTTCTCCTTCGCCCACCCATCGGTGGTGTCGAGCACGTCGTCGAAAGAATGTCCGTCTCGTTCCCAGGGGTCGGCTGGCGGGATCGGCAGCGTCGGCGCGATGGTCACGATCCCGGTCACCCGCTGCGGATGAGCCGCCGCGAACAACAGCGCCCACGGGAAGCCGCTGCAGAACGCCGCGAGCACCGCCCGCTCGGTACCGGTCGCGTCGAGCACGGCCGCAGCGTCACTCGCGAAGACCGCGTCGGCGTAGGCCGCCGGGGTCCTGGGCCGGTCGGACCGGCCGTTGCCGCGCGGGTCGAAGGTGATCACACGGTAGTCCCGGGCCAGGAACGGCACCTGCATCTTCCAGTGCCTGGAGTCCACGATCGCCCACGTGGGCAGTAGCAGCATCGTCGGCTCGCCCGTGCCGTGCACCTCGTAATGGATCCGCACGCCTGAATTGACAACGTAACCGGACTCATCGGGTACTCGTGCGCGCATCAGTTGCACCTCCAACGGGCCGCTAGCCAGCAGCGTAAAGGCCGAGAGGATCAGCCAGGAACGCAGCCGACGGCATGGACCGCCGCCATGGTGACCGGTCGACCCTCACGTTCCTCTCTTGATACATCCGGCTGGATGGGAGCGGCTATCGGGGAAAACCATTAGGTATCGATGCGGCCCGCTTGTGCCGGACCAGGGCCTATCCGGACTGGGCGCGTACCTGGGCCCGGACGCTTATCACGGCGGAGCGGACAGGTGATGCGTGACGGCCCAGGCGGCCACTTCGGCCCGGCTGCGGGCATCTAGCTTGGACATCACATGGTGCAGGTGGACCTCGGCGGTCTTCTCGGAAATCCCGAGAACCCTGCCGATCTGCCGGTTGGTCCGGCCGGAGGCAACCAGCACGGCGACTTGCCGCTCCCGCGGGGTGAGCGGCACCTGATGGGAGCGGTCCGGGTCACTGGGTGCAGCGCCCGAAGCGACCGCTATGGCAAGATCGGCGGCCTGCTGCGCGGGCATTGTCCGGCCAGCGTGTATGAGCGTGTCAGCGTCCTGAGGCCCCAGCGCGCGGGCAAGTACCCGCTCCACCGCCGAACTCCTCGCCTGCTCGGCATCGGGCGGGCGGGCGGCCACCCGCTCGCGCAGCGCCGCGGCCGCACCGATCAGCCGCGCGGCGCTCTCATAGTGCGCCCGTTCACTGGCGACATGGGCGAGCGCCTCCAGGCACTGGGCGACGCCCCGGGGGTCGTTGACGTCGGTGTAGATCCGCAGAGCCTCCGCCAGCAGCGGGCCCGCTTCCTCCAGCCGGCCCTGCGCGCTCAGCGTCGTGCCAAGCCCCCACGCCGACCATGCCACCGCCCACGGATAGTCCAGCTGACGGAAGTCTCGCAGGCTCGCCCGCAGCAGTTCCGCGGCGCTTCCCAGGTCGCCGTGGTCCCGGGCGAGCAGCCCAAGGTCGTGCCGCGCCCACGCCACGCCCTGCGTGTTGCCCCCCTCGCGGAATCCCGCCTCTGCCCGCCGATGCCAGTCAGCGGACGCATCCCACTCGCCGCCAGCACGGGCCACGTGCCCCAGAAAGGCGCAGGCGATCGTCGCGCGGCGCGCGTCATCACGCCCCTCGCTGCGCTCAAGCGCGCTGAGCAGGAGGTCTTGGGCACGACGCGTCTCCCCCGTCGCCCAGGCCAGAATCCCGGCCACGATGAGCACGCCAGCCTGGCCGCCCGCCGTGGCGTCATCGCTCATGGCTGCCGGGTCATGCCGGGCCGCAGTCAGGGGAAGAACCGCGTCCACGAGCGTCTGGCCAGCACCGAGGTCGCCATGGGTGTAGTGGTACCAGCCGAGCGCAGTGGCCAGCGAAAGCGCCCAGGCATCCCGCCCCGCACCCAGGCAGTAGTCCAGCGCGGCGCGCAGATCCGCGTGGTAGCGGCCGGCCCGCAGTACCCAGGTTCGCTCCTCCGGCAGGCCGAGGGAAGCCTCGAACTGCGCCGCAAGACTCGCGTAGTGGCCAGCATGCCTAGCCCGCGTCTCCTCGGCTTCGGCGCTGGCCGACAGCTGCTCCGCCGCATACTCACGCAGGCTCTCCAGCATCGCGAACTCAGCGGTCTGTTCGTCACCGGGCAGCCGCCGGATCAGGCTCTTGTCGAGCAGCGACTCCACCATCGCGAGCGCGTCGCCCCCATTCACGGCGTAAACGCTGCCCGCGTCGGCAAGCGTCCAGCCGCCAGCGAACACCGACAGCCTGCGGAACAGCTCGCGCTCGCCGGAGTCGAGCAGGTCATAGCTCCAGGCGATGGCACTGCGTAGCGCACGCTGCCGGGCTGGCACGTCCCGCGTACTCCCGGCCAGCACCTCCATCCTGCTGCTGAGCCGGAACACCAGCTCGCCGGGCGTCAGGACCTTCAGCCGGGCTGCGGCCAGCTCGATCGCCAGCGGCAGGCCCTCCAGCCGGACGCACGCGCGGGCCAGCAACAGCGCATTAGCCGGAGTGAGATCAAAGTTCGGGTTGGTCCGGCGCGCGCGATCCAGCAGCAGCGCCACTGACGGATTCGCCGCCAGAGAACTGAGGTCTGCGACGTCGGCCGGAGCGGGCATGGCCAGCGGCGGAACCGGAAACTCCTGCTCGGCGGACAGCCGCAGCCTTTCCCGGCTGGTAGCGAGCACCCGCAGCCGCGGGCAGGCAGCGAGCACCCGGCCAACGTCCGGGGCGGCGGCCAGGAGATGCTCGCAGTTGTCCAGGACCACGAGCCGCTCCTCGTGGTTCAGCACAGCAGCCAGCTGGCCGGTCAGATCCGTCCCGCGCCGCGGCTCGACGCCGACCGCTTGAGCCAGTTCGACCATCACCAGCGCCGGTTCCCGGACCGGAGCCAGGTCAACGAACACCGGTGCGCATCCGCTGCGCTCGGCGTGAGCCGACGCGCATGCGACGGCGAGACGGGTCTTGCCAATGCCCGGCGGCCCGGTGAGCGTGACTAGCCGGGTCTGCGCGTGCGCGAGCATTCGGGACACAGCCGCCAGCTCGCCGTCCCGGCCTACGAACAGGTCGGCGGGCGCCGGCATGCCACTGTGCGATGCCCATCTCGCGTCTTGCATCCGACTGCCCCGCCCATGTCCTCTATCCGTGCAGCCAGGAGGCCATACCGAGCATACGACGGCGCACCGCGCCGCCGCCATTGCTCGCCCAGCGAGGGCTGGGGCTGCCCTGCCCGTATAGTCCATGTAGGGGGATTCCCCGATACCGCGATGACAGCCTGCGCCCGTACAACGGTTTCATGGTGACACCCCGCAACCACCGGGCGGCCAGCGTAGTGCCGGAGTCGGCCTGGGCGCATGGCGACAGTCTCGTCCTGCGTGGCCTGGTCTCGCTCCCCGTCGTTCTTGGGCCAGACCGGCACCAGGGATGAACGACCATCCGATCCCATCGCAATCAAGGAGACACCGATGACCATCACCGACAGTCCCGTCAACAACGGCGTGAACGTCCAGGCCCTGCTCGGGGCGCGCGAGGCGCTGTCCGCCGCACCGGAGGCGGCCCAGTTCACCTGGCGGGCCAGCTGCACCTGGCGCAACGGTACCCACAGCCGCTCCACTGTCGCCGGCTTCACCGGCCTGGGCGCCGAGCAGCAGCACCGCACCGAGTACGAGTTCGACGTCGACCACCCCGAGTGCTTCGCCTCCGAGGACAACGGCGCCACCCCGACGGAGATCGTGCTGGTGGGCCTGGTCGGGTGCCTGACCGCCGGTGTCGCCGCGGTCGCCCAGCACCGGGGCATCCAGCTCCGGTCGGTCACCGCCACCATCGAAGGCGAGATGAACGTCCTGGGCATCTTGGGCGCCGACCCTGACGTCCGCAACGGCTTCGAGGCCGTCACGGTCCGGTTCGCCATCGACGCCGACGCCTCCCGCGACGACCTCCAGGCGCTGATCGCCCAGTCGCAGAAGCGCTCGGCGGTCTTCGATATCGTGACCAACCCGACGAAGGTGCTCGTCGAGCTGGCCTGACAGCCGCAATCCGGACGCCCGCGTGATGCAGACCACGGCCGTGGTCGTCGGCGCCGGGCACGCCGGCCTGGCCATGAGCCGCCGCCTCACCGAACGCTCGATCGACCACGTTGTCCTCGAGCGCGGTGAGGTGGCGAACTCGTGGCGGACCCAGCGCTGGCCCACCCTGCGGCTGCTCACCCCGAACTGGCAGACCCGGCTCCCCGGGCACGACTACGCCGGCGATGACCCCGACGGATTCATGCCCGTCGCCGACGTGGTGGCCACCCTGACACGCTACGCCCGTCTCGTCGGCGCACCGGTGCGCACCGCCACGACCGTACATACCGTGCGCGCGGCACCGGAGGGATTCGAGGTCCTGGCCAACGGCGATGTCCTTTGCACCCGGGCCGTGGTGCTGGCGACCGGGGCATGCATCCGGCCAGCGATCCCGGGCGTCGCCGACGCCATCCCCCGGTCGATCACGATGCTCACCCCGCTCACCTACCGCGATCCAGGTCAGCTCCCCGACGGCGGGGTTCTCGTCGTCGGCGCGTCAGCCACCGGCGTCCAGCTCGCCGCCGAGATCCACCGGTCAGGGCGCCCGGTGACCCTTGCGGTCGGCGAACACGTCCGGCTGCCCCGCACCTACCGCGGCCGCGACATCTTCTGGTGGCTAGAGGCGACCGGCCTGCTGGCCGAACGCTACGACCAGATCGACGACCTCACCCGGGCCCGTCACCTGCCCTCCCCGCAGCTCACCGGGACCCCCGAAGCCGTCACGACCGACCTCAACACGCTGACGGCGCTAGGAATCCGCATCGTCGGCCGGCTCGGCCGCATCGCCGACGGCGTGGCCCAGTTCTCCGGGTCGCTGGCCAACACCTGCGCCCTCGCCGACCTGAAGATGAACCGGTTCCTGACCCGGGCCGACCAGTGGGCTACAGCGTCAGGCCTCGACGATGAGCTGCCGCCACCGCACCGCTTCGCACCCACCAGCGTCGATCCCCGCTCCCCCCTGGAGCTGGACCTGACCAGCGGGGAGGTCACCACGGTGCTGTGGGCGACGGGCTTCCGGCCCGACCACTCATGGCTCGACGTTCCCGTGCGTGACCGCACCGGCCGCATCCGCCACGACGGCGGCGTGGTCACCGGCGCCCCCGGACTCTACCTGCTCGGCATGCCGGTGCTCCGCACCCGCGCCTCCACCTACATCCACGGCGCGGCCGCCGACTCTGACGCCTTGGCCGGCCACCTGCACTCCTTCCTCGGCAGCCGGCACCGATGACAACCCGCCCTGGCGGCATCCACGGTCCTGATCCCGGCCGCGCGGGCCGTGAATATGAACCCGATGACGGCGGGACCCTCGCCGCGCCGGCGTCCGGGGGGCCGCCACGTCATGACCCGCCTCCCATCGGGCCATCAAGCCGAGCCGCGCGATAGCCGCCGTGGCACGACAGCCCACGGTCTGCCAGCGCCTGGGAGGCGCACTGGAAACCCGTATGGATCACCGCCGGACCAGGACCAGGAGAAGGCCATGGCCACAAACCCGACCCTTTCCCAGCAGGCCAGCCGGAGGCGCGATGACCCGGTGGTCACCGGCCTGGTGACCCGGGCCAGGAACGGCGAGCGCCAGGCCTGGGACGCGCCTTCATGCGGGACATCGGTGCCGCGCTTACGCCCGACACCCTGGGAGATCTCGGCGGCCGCCGCCGGGCGCTGCTGGCCTGCGTGCTGTTGACGGCCGCCGCTTACGAGACAGACCCGCGGCGGAGCAGCGCGGCTGCTGGCTCGCCGGCCAGCGGGCCGGTGCGTTCCGGCAGCTGCACGATAATCGCGTCCTGGTGGATTGCGGCCCAGACCAGACCGTCCTCCAGCGGCACCTCGGTGCCTGTGTCCGACTCGCCCACGAGGAACTCGGTCGGACGGCTCCCAATCCGGTAGCTCAAGCCGGCGTCGGCATCCCGGGCCACGTCTGCCGCCACCAGCAGGACAGCGACCTGCTGCCCGGCCAGCTGATCCGCGACGGCATCGATGCCGCGAACCGCGGCAGAGCCCGGCCCCCCAGCGCGCGAGGCAACCAGATCCCCGACAGCGCTGATGGCCGCGGCGGTGATCTCGTCGAGGGCGGCGCCGATCGCGGCGCTGAGGTGATCGTCGAGGCCATCGGGCTCGCGGCCTCCTGCGATGGTGGTGACCGGCCCGACCGAGTCCGGCAGATGACCCGCGACAGCGTCGAGAATATGCTGATCACCCGCGCCGAGGACAATGTGCGCGCCTACGCTGTCCGCGGCCTGGGACACGCGCCCGGCGATGAACTCGGCGTTCGGCTGGCCGCCGCTTTCCGGCTCGCTGCCGGTCACGTGCCGCGGGCCGTGGTGCTGCCCGGGGCGGCCTGCCCGGATGAGGATCGCTCTGCGCGCCGGGACGGCCGCCGGCGGAGAACGGCTCGGCAGGCAGCTGGTCACCACTAGCGTGCGCGATGATGTCGGTGCCGTCACGGTCTGCCAGCACGACCACGTAGGCAGGCCGCCGCGCCGCGGCCGCTGCCACCTCCCGCAAGTGCGGCAGCGGGCCTACCCGCACCGAACTCGCGCCGGACCCGGGCGGGAGCCACCGGGCGAGCAAAACCTCCCCGTGCGCCGCGACCACGACTCGGGTGCCGCCCGCCAGAGCCTTGCCGCCGCCGCCGGCCAGCGCCTGGACGGTGCCCTGATCGGCACCCAGCTGCCCGGCCTAGCGGGCAGCATCAGCCCAGGCCACATCCCACGCATACGACGGGTCGGCCGGCGTATCCGGCACCGCCACCGTGGCGGTCACCACCAGGCCGGATGCGGCCGAACCCGGCTGCAGGACGCGCAGCGCGGGGTCCAGCTGCAGCCGGCCGAGCCGCAGGAGCGGAAGCGCGATCATCGGCTTGCCTGCCATGGTCCCATCACAGCCGGCGGGCAGTGGGCGAGGCAACACCAGTTCCCGGTCAACCTGGAACACGCCGACCAGCTCACCGGGATCAGCGCCGCTATCGCCGACCTCCGCGAGGACGCGACCACGCCCTATGACATCGCTATCGCCCTCCCACCCGGCACGGACCCAGCCCCCTATGCCAACGCGGGCGCCACCTGGTGGCTGACCGAATTCGAGCCCGAAGCCAGCCGGGAGCAGCCGTGACACCCACGACCGTTCGGCATAGAGATTTTCACCGAACGGACCGTGGTGCATGCCCCCGATTCAGCTTCAGCCGCCTGGCCGGCTCAGTGTCCGTGACCGCTTCCCGGCGCGGCGAACTGCTCCACGATCCGGGCGCAGAACGCCGGCAGGTCGTCCGGCCAGCGGCTGGAGGTGATGTTCTGGTCGGTGACCACTTCCTGGTCGACTACAGTGCCGCCGGCGTCGCGGATTTCGGTCCTGACGCTCGGATAGGAGGTCAGGGTGCGGCCCTGGACGACGCCGGCCTCGACGAGCGTCCACGGGCCGTGGCAGATCACACCGACCGGCTTGCCGCTGTTGACAAACTCGCGGACAAAGCCGACGGCCGCCTCGTCCTGACGCAGATTATCGGGATTGACCGCTCCGCCCGGCAGGATGAGGGCATCGTAGCCGCCGGCAGAGGCCTCGCCGACCAGCCGGTCCACGGTGAAGGTGACCGACGGGTGAATGTCGTGATTCACGGCCTGGATCTCGCCCGGCTTGATCGACAGCAGCTCGGTCACGGCGCCCGCCGCCTGAACTGCCCGCCGGGGCTGCTCGAGTTCCACCTGCTCCACGCCATCTGCGGCGAGGATCGCGATGGTCTTGCCCTGCAGCTCGCTTGCCATATCGCTCGTCCTCCTGTAACTCGGCCGCAACCCTGCCCTGCTCTGCCCGCGCCGGCCGGCGTGAAACGTCAGTCGCTCGCGCCGCGGGCCAGTTCCCCGCTGGCCCCCACCGATACTCGACCCGCGCCCCCGCTGGCTGGTTCCTGCGGCGAGCACCAGGCGTCACTGGGTGCGCACGCCGGTTCGGGGGCCGGCGCGGTGCCGAAGGTCCGCAGGACGACGGGGATGGCCACGACCACGATGGCGGCCACGAGCCCGGAGGTGTAGACGCTCGCGTCCACCCTGCTCACCTGCAACGAGATCAGGCCGGTCAGGACGGCGGTCAGGCCCAGGCCGACGTAGGCGGCGGCAAAGAAGGTGGACACGACCCCGGCCCGGTGCCGCGGGTCGGCCAGCCGGTTGAGCTCGCTCAGGCTGCCACGGAAGATAAACCCGACCGCGACGCCGCCGATGACGGTGCCGGCCAGGAACAGCCACAGCGCCTTGGCGAACAACGCCGCTTCCAGCATGGCCAGGCAGATAAGCAGCAACGGCAATCCGGCGGTCACGCTGCGGCGGGCCGGCAGCCGTGCGGACATCGCCTGGCTGATCGCCGCGATGATGAAGATCAGGAAGGACGCCGCCCCGATCAGGGCCAGGTTCCGCACGCCGAGGATTCCGTGCAGGAAGGTGGGCACCAGGCTGCTGAAGTCCCGAGGATGCTGAACGCCGCGAACACCCCGGGGCACGCCCCGGTCATCACGGCCCGCATATCGGACGGGACACCCAGGCGGGGACGGACCCTGATCACCCGTTCGGGGTCGCGGACCGTCTCATCGATGACCGCGATGGCGGCCAGCGCCAGCGCGCAGACGCCCAGGTAGGCCCAGAACACGCTGCGGGTCGGCATCGCCACGTACGCGGCGAAGATCCCGGCCGCCAGCGGCCCGAGCCCAAGCCCGGCCAGGTTGCTGCCCGAGGCGGTCACGGCGGCGGCCCGGCGGTCCCCGTGCGGCTGCAGCTCGGCCAGTGCGGCCGTAGCGGTCCCGGTGGCAAACCCCGCCGCCAGCCCGCTGACGATCCGCGCCACGATGAGCAGCCCGATGCCGGAGGCCACCAGGAGCAGCGCGGTGCTGACCGCCGCGCAGCCCACCGCGATCGCCAGCAGCTTCCGGCGGCCGATATGGTCGCTCAGGTCGCCGAAAGCCACCAGCGCGGCCAGCGTACCGACGACATAGGCGGCGAAGACCACGGTGACCCCGAGCGGGCCGAAGCCCATCTGCTGCTCGTACAGCACGTACAGCGGAATGGGCAGGGTCCCGCCCGCCATCACGGCCAGCAGCACCGCGGCCGTGAGGATGTAGCCGCGGCGACTGGCCGAGACCACGCCGCGGGAGGCTGGCACGACCTTTGTGGCGTTCATCTCATCCATTCCGCGCCTCGATTTCGCCGATGTCGTCCCGGCTGAGCTCGATCGTTGCGGCGGTGAGGATGGGGTCGACCTGGTCGGCGCGGCGGAAGCCGGCGATGGCCCCGTCCACGGCCCGGTTCCGCAGCGTCCATGCGATCGCGACCGCTCCCGGCGTGGTGTCGTGGCGGCCGGCCACCGTCGTAAGCCGTTCGACGAGGTCGAGGTTGCGTGACAGCTGCGGCTCGCGGAATCGCGGGTCGCGCTTGCGCCAGTCGTCGTCCGGCAGGCGCGCGATCCGGTCGCGCGTCATCCTCCCGGTCAGCAGGCCGGAGGCCATCGGCGAGTAGACGATGACGCCGATCCCCTCACCCTCCGCGAACGGCAGGAGCTCGTTCTCCGCGTCGCGGTCGATGAGCGAGTACTGCGGCTGCAGCGTCTCGACCGGCGCGATCGACTGGATGCGGCGCAGCTGCCCGGTGCTGAAGTTCGAGACGCCGATGTGCCGTACGAGGCCTTGCTCCTTGAGCTCGGCGAAGGTCGCCCAGCCCTCCTCGATGTCCTCTTCCGGGATCGGCCAGTGGATCTGGTACAGGTCAATGGCCTCGACGCCGAGCCGGCCGATGCTCGCCTCGGCCTCGCGCAGGATCGAATCGCGCTTTAGGTTGTGCACGACCCGGCGGCCCGGCCCTTCGACCAGTGATGCCTTCGTGAACACGTACGGCCGCTGGTCCAATCCTTTCAGCGCCCGGCCCACCACCTGCTCCGAGCGCCCAGGTCTAGCAGTGCTTCCGCCGCGGCGATCAAGTCACGGTCACGGTCTGCCCCGTTCTCGGCCAGCTCCGCCATAAGTGGTGCCTGCCAGGTTTCGGGGGCCTGCTCATGCTTGGCAAGCACCAACTCTGCGCCCGGCCCGCCGCCAAGCTTTTTTTTCACCAGAGCCTTAAGACCGGCGTAGGCATCTTTGACTATCGCCGACGCGGTGTCCGTAACCCCTAGTGCCGCGCCTGCCGCTAGAGCAGTCACGATTAGCGTGATCGGATCCATCCCGCTACTCCCATTCAGGCGTAGTAGTGCCATCACACTACGTCAACCCACCGCAGATTGACAGTGAGCGAGCACATACCTACTAGCAGTCGCATATTTACATGACGGAATCGGCGGACGGGCGTGCTCGTGATCACGGTCGGCGAACCGGGGGCAGAGCGGGTCGACCACGTCGTCGACGTCAGCGAGGAACTGGACCTGCCCGCGGCGCTGCTGCGGCCGGACGGCCGCGTGGCGTAGGCCGGTGAAGACCAGCAGGAGCTGCTCAGCCAGCTGCCCAGGTGGTTCGGCGCTGCCGTCAGCTGAGCGCGCAGTTGCGGCCCGGACCGGCAGGACCTATCTGCGGCCGAGTTCGGCGCGGTCCGGTGCCGTACCCCGCCAGCTCCAAGCCCTGACTTTGACTACGCACAGATCCGTTCGTTCTGTCCTGATCGCGAGCGCGGGCTCGTGAAGGGTCGGCGCGGTGCGGAGCAGCTCGTTCTGTCGCCAGGCGGGCGGCGGGTCAGAGTGGTTCGGGTATCGGGTGGCGGGCGAAGAAGCCGGTTAGTCCTTCGGCGACGGCGGCGGGGTCCTGCACGTGCAGGAGGTGGGTGAGGCCGGGCAGGTCGAGTGGCTCGGCATTGGGCAGCCAGTGCAGCAGCAGCTTCTGCCGTTCCGCGAACATCGCGGTGCTGGCTGTCCCTAGGACGGCGAGCGCTGGCTGCTGGATGCGGTGCGCGTCGTCTTCGGTGAACGGCCACTGCTGGATGGCGGGTATTTCCTGGGTGAAGAACGCGTCGGCGTCGGCGACTGCCTGCTCGAAGGCGCCGGGCAGCCCGTGGTCGAGCGGGGGACGGTAGCCGGGTCCCAAGACACCGGAGAAGAAGATGTCGACCGCTCCGGCCTTGGCGCCGGCGCGGTAGCGCTGGAGGGCGGCCAAGATGACGTCCGTGCCGAACTGCCGCTCGGTGTCGGTGGGCGCGGCGGGCCGGGCGGCCTCCATGAGGGTGAGGGTGTGCACGGCCTCGGGGGCGTCCAGCGCGAGCTGGAGTGCTATCGGGACGCTGGAGGAGTGGCCGACGATGTGGGCTGTGGTGATGCCGAGCTCGCGCATCAGCTGATGGCAGTGGTCGGCGTGCGTGGCCATGATGGGCGGGCCTTGTAGCCGGCCGCTGCCGCCGAAGCCTGCCCGGTGATAGCTGAGCAGCTGGTAGCGGCTGGCCAGGGCGGGCTGGTCCAAGAGCGGCTCGGCCCATGTCGCGGCCACGCCCCAGTGGATGAGGACGACGGGTTCCCCCGTGCCGGTTCCGCGCAGCTGGTATTCCAGTTCGGTGCCGTTGACGCTGATCCTGTTCGCCATGCTGGTCACACCTCTTCCTCGGCCTGGAACAGGCCGAAGGCGTCGTGGATGGGGCGGTCGGTGAGCCGGAGCAGGACAAGCTCGCGGTCGCTCGCGGTCAGCTGATGCCAGGTCCAGGCTGGGATGGCCGCCACGTCGCTAGGCAAGAGCGCGAAGGTCTGGCCGCCGCAGATGAGCGTCCCGGTGCCGCGGGCCACCACGATGACCGAGCTTGCGGTTTCCCGGCGCGGCCGGGTCCGGGCGCCGGCGGGCAGGCCCTCGAGCAGGCAGCCCAGAGTAGCCAGGGCCGGGCCGCCGGTGAGCGGGCTGCGGTACTCCAGGCTGATGAGGGTGCTGCGCCCGGAGGACCGGGCCATCAGCCGCCGGAGGGCCGGGTAGGCCTCGTCCCACGGGTAGCGGCGGACCGGGCTGTGCTGTCCGTGGCGCGTGCCGACCGGGAGCAGCGCGGAGGTTCCGGCGGTTTCGGCGGCGGTTCCCGTGGTATCCCGGACGGGCGGCGGGTCGCCGGAGTACGGGTCGTCGCGCATGAAGCCCGCCCGCAGGCCCAGCACGAACGGGACGTCGAGGCCGTCCATCCACACCGCGGGCTCGTCGCCGCCGGGATGGACGTGGCCGTGCCAGCTCCAGCCGGGCGTGAGGATGAGGTCGCCCGGTTCCATCGGCACGCGGTCCCCGTCGATGATCATGCGGGCGCCGCTTCCCGCGAGCCCGAACCGTATGGCGGAGATGGAATGGGCGTGCACGGGGGCCCTCTCGCCGGGGAAGAGCATCTGGTAGGCCGCCGCGATCGTCGGGGTGGCACCGGCCGCCGGCGCAGTGAGCCCAGGATTGCACAAGATCAGCGCGCGGCGCTGCAGACCGGCCGCGTCGGCCGCGAATTGACGGGACCGGGCGAGCTCAGGATAGATGTCCTGCCAGTGCCAGACGTGCCCGCGTTCGGGGCCAGTCGGCTCGGTGAACTCCTCACGCTGCCAGAACGGCAGCGTGGACAGCTCTGCCAGGCGCTGGTAATAGTGAGAGACATCGGCCGGGGCAAGGGTCTGGCTCATTGTTCCTCCTCATATCAGAGTTATGTGCCATTGAGAAGGAGCATGCATTTCCCGGCCGCCGTCAGCATCTGCCGGACGGGGTATATCCCGGCCGAGCGGGTCATACCTGAGCCCGGTCCGGGGGTGATCGTGACCGAACGCGCGGCCGAGTGGCACTCCGGGCTGCCCGCGGAGGTGAGCTCGCTGGTGGGGCGAGGGCCGCAGATCGCTGCGGTCCTGGATGGCCTGCGGGCGTCCCGCGTGGTGACATTGACCGGCCCGGGAGGGTGCGGTAAGACCCGGCTGGCGCTGCAGGCGGCGACGCTGGCCGCCGGCGGCCTCGAGGACGGCGCCCGGCTGGTCGAGCTGGCCTCCCTCACCGATGCCGTGCTCGTTCCGGCGGCCGTCGCCGAGGCGCTGGGAGTCCCGGAACGAGATGCCGCCGACCCGGTGGCGGGCGTGGTGCGGGCGCTGGCGGGCCGCGAGCTGCTGATCGTGCTGGACAACTGCGAGCACGTCCTGGGAGCGGCTGCCCGGGTGGTGGTCATGCTGGCCGGGCAGTGCCCTCGGGTCCGCGTGATGACCACCAGCCGGGAACGCCTGGACGTGCCCGGCGAATTCGTCTTCCCGGTGCCGCCGCTGGAACTGCCGGAGGACGGGTCGGTCCGCGCGGTGGCCGCGTCGGAGGCCGGGAGCCTGTTCATGGCCCGGGCCCGCGCGGCGAGCCCCGCGTTCGCGCTGACCGCGGGTAACTCGGCTGCGATCGCGGACGTGTGCTCCCGGTTGGACGGCATGCCGCTGGCTATCGAACTGGCCGCGGCCCGGTGCCCGGCGCTCGGACCCGCGCAGCTCGCCGCCCGCCTGGAGGGCCACCCGGGCCTGCTGGCCGGCGGCGCCGCCCGGCCGGGACGGCACCGCTCCCTCGAGGCACTGGTGTCCTGGAGCTATGAGCTGCTCGATGACGCCGAACGGCGCCTGCTGGACCGGCTGGCGGTGCTGCGCGGAGGATTCGGCCTCGAGGTGGCCGAACGGGTCTGCGGTGACGAGCCGCTGGCGCCGGAGGCGGTCGCCGGCCTGCTAGCGAGCCTGGCCGGCAAGTCGCTGGTGCAGGTCCAGGCCGGCGTGGTGATCCGCTATGCGCTGCTGGAGACCGTCCGCCAGTTCGCCGCCGGGCAGCTGGCCGTCTCCGGCGAGGAAACCGCGGTGCACGCCCGCCTGCTGCGGTGGGCGCTGGAGGTGGCCCGGTCGGCGGAGGCGGCCCTGCCGGGCGCCGAATGGCCGCGCTGGTCCGACCAGCTGTCCGCCGACCAGGCGAACATCCGTGCTGCGTTGTCCTGGGCGCTGGGCGGCGCCGAGCCGGAGGCAGGGCGGGAACTGGCCGCCCGGCTGGCCCGGTGGTGGATCGCCACCGGCCGCTACAGCGACGTAGGCCAGTTCCTGGCCACGGCGGCCGACGTCCAGGAGGCGGCGGCTCCCGGCATCCGGGCCCGGGTGCTGCTCGGCACCGCCTGGTCGACGTACCAGCTTGGCGACAGTCCGCGCGCCGCGCCGCTAGCTGCCGACGGCATCGCCTGTGCCCGGCAAGCCGGCGAACCGCAGCTGGAACTCTGGGGCCGCAACCTGCTGGCCGGCCTGGCCTGGCAAGCCGGCGACGCCGAGCAGATCGTGGCTGAAATCGAAGCAAGCAGAGCCATATCCGGCCAGGCCGATCCGGCGCTCGCGGCGCGGGCCGAGGTCCTGCTGGCCAACGCGGCCTGGCTGGCTGGCGACCTGGCCGAGCAGGAGCGGCATGGCCTGCTCGCGGCCGAGCTTGCCCGGACGGCGGCTGGCGGGGAAGGGCTCGCCCTCGCGCTAATGGTCTCCGCGATCGCCGCGATCGCCGGGGCAGGCATCCAGGCCGCCACCCTGGCCGCCCTCGACGAGGCCGCGGACCTGACCGCGGCGCATCCGGACCGCTTCACCGAAACGGTCATGCGCCACTGGCGGGCACGGCTGTTCGCCACCCTAGGACAACTCGAAGCGGCAGAAACAGAGCTCGGGTTGTGCTGGGCCGCGGGACGAAGCGGCGCCGTCCGGCTCGTGGAATTCCTCGGCCCGATGTGTGAGGCCCGTATCGCCGCCGCCAGGGGCGACGCCACGGCCGCCGTCGGCGCGCTGCGCCGGGCCGCTGACGGCGGGCGCCGGGTCGGGAGCGTCATGTTCGTTCCTGCCAACCTAGCTCACCTGGCATGCGTGGCCGCCATCGCTGGTGACGAAGCTACGGCGGCGGACGCCGTAGCCGAGGCGCGTGCCGCGCTGGCCGGCCGCCGCCAGGCGATCACCGCAGCCGCGCTGCGCTACGCCGAGGGCGTCATGGCCTGGCACCGGGGCGAGCTCGCCGACGCCGAGCACCTGGTCCGCGAAGCCACCGTGCAGTGGCACCGCGGGCGCGACCGGATGGCCGTCTGCGACGGCATCGAGCTACTCGGCGTACTCGCCGCCGTCCGTGAGCGGTTCCCTGACGCCGCACGCCTGCTAGCCGCCGCCGAAGCGGCCCGGCGGCCGCTGCAGTACCTGGCGCCCGGATTCACCGCCAACCGCCAGGCCGCCGCCCGCGCCGCCAGCCAGGCCCGGCAGGCCCTCGGCGACGACCGCTTCACCCAGGCATGGAAAGAAGGCCAGGGACTCACCCTCGACAGCGCGGTGGCCTACGCGGCCCGCAAGGGCGGCGGCCGCAAACGCCCCGCCACGGGCTGGGGCAGCCTGACCCCGGCCGAACTGGAGGTCGTCCGCCTCGTGGGCGAAGGCCTGCGGAACGACGCCATCGCCCGGCGGCTGTTCATCGCCCCCGGCACCGTCAAGGTGCACCTGTCCCACATCTTCGCCAAGCTCGGCATCACCACCCGCGCCGAACTAGCCGCGCAGGCAGCCGCCCAGGACCTGACCGCCAGATGACCTGACGGGCAAGACACCGCCCACTGTCGCGCCGTCACACCCGGCCGCGGCGAAGATGATCCACCGCCAGAAGAGGGAATTCTCCGCGTGCGGACGGTGATGGTATGGCCACTGCCTGGATCGCGGGGTCTGCCAGGAATGCATAGCAGAGCACAGATGACCTTTCCGTTCACCGCGGCCATGCATGTGACGTGGCGGTCTAGGTGCCGGCGTTGATCAGCGCGGTGATGGCCGGGTGGCGGCGCAGCTTGTCCAGGCAGCGGCGGCGGCTCGGCCCGGTGCTGCCGGCCGGGATGCCCAGCCTGGCGCTGATCTCGGCATACGGCAGCGCAGGATCCTCGATGAGCAGGGCGAGCAGCTGCTGGCCGCCCGGGGGCAGCTGCCCGAATGCCTCCCGCAGGGCGGCGTGCCGCTCGGCCGCGAGCAGGTCCTGCCCGGCTGCCTGGGCGTGATCGTCGGGGATGGTCCCGGCGGCCAGCGCATCCCCGGCGTCGCAAGGGCGCCGGGCCGCGCGCGAGGGCCGGGTTCGAGGCCATGGCTTCTCCTAGTCGTGGTCTGGCGGTGATCTGCTGGCCCGTACCGGTGACTGGGGAGTCAACTGTGCTGGAACACGCCGGAGTCCCGGGTTGGGTTACCGCCGCTGACGGCGGCTTCCATCGGCTGACGGGAGGCGGTGCGCCGGCGGCGCGGGCGCATGACGGTGATCCACAGGGCGGCCGGGTGGCCCAGGTAGTACGCGGGAGCAGTGTTCGGGCGACGATCTCTCCGCTCCGCCTCGGCGGGGAAATGGCGGACGGCGGACCCGTCCGTGCCGTCACGGCCATCATGGCTGCCCTGGACGCTGTCGCGCCCGGCGCGGGATGTCACTGCGGCAGTGCCCGGGTCGTGCTTGTCCTTGCCGCGCCAGGTGAGGGATTCGATGGCCCCGCTGAAGTAATGGCCGGCCGGGCACCTGATCATGGCGCTTTCGACGGGCCCGTCGGTGGAGCGCATGGTGAACCGGCACCTGACCTCGGCAGGCAGCCCGCATCGTACGGCGCCGTCCTGGTCCAGGTAGGCCGGGCAGTCAAGAAACATCATCGTGGCCTCCGTTGATCGCGTGGCCCGGGCGCATGGACGGATGCTGCAGCCGTGCGATGCCGGCGGCGTGGACAGCTCCGCCAGCCGCAGGTCATAGTGAGCACTGTCGGCTCGCGTGAGATGCAGTTCATCGGGTCCTCCCGGATCGGTGATGTACCGATGAGGAAAAGACTCGCGGTTCCCGTTCGTGCCAGCATCTGCCGAAGGAGGTATATCTCGCCCGGCCAGGTCATATGAGGCGGTTAGCCAGGTCATATGAAACGCGGTACCTACCAGGACGGTTAAGGGGGTGCGCAGACGTCACGTCTTCTGCAGCAGCAGTCGGGGTTGCCGGCCGAGGTGAGCTCGCTGGTGGGCCGCGGCCCCGAGATAGCTGCCGTGCGTGAGCGGCTCCGCGGCGGCCGGGTGGTGACGCTGACCGGTCCCGGCGGGTGCGGTAAGACCCGGCTGGCGCTGCGGGTGGCGGCGCTGGCCGCCGGCGGCTTCGAGGACGGCGCCTGGCTGGTCGAGCTGGCCTTCCTCACCGATCCCGCGCTCGTTCCCGCGTCTATCGCCGAGGCGCTGGGCGTCCCGGAACGAGATGCCGCCGGCCCGGTGGCGGGCGTGGTGCGGGCGCTGGCCGGCCGGGAGCTGCTGATCGTGCTGGACAACTGCGAGCACGTCCTGGGATCGGCCGGCCGGGTGGTGGTGATGCTGGCCGGGCAGTGCCCCCGGGTCCGCGTCCTGGCTACCAGCAGGGAACGCCTGGACGTGCCCGGCGAATTCGTCTTCCCGGTGCCGTCGCTGGGGCTGCCGGAAGAGGGTTCGGTCCGCGCGGTGGCCGCGTCCGAGGCCGGCAGCCTGTTCGTGGCCCGGGCCCGCGCGGCCAGCCCGGGGTTCGCGCTGACCGCGGGCAACGCGGCCGCGATCGCCGAGGTGTGCTCCGGGCTGGACGGCATGCCGCTGGCCATCGAGCTGGCCGCGGCCCGGTGCCCGGCGCTCGGGCCCGCGCAGCTTGCCGCCCGGCTGGAGGGCCACCCGGGGCTGCTGTCCGGCGGCGCGGCCCGCCCGGGACGGCACCGTTCCCTGGAGGCGCTGGTGGCGTGGAGCTATGAGCTTCTCGGTGAGGCCGAGCGGCGGCTGCTGGGCCGGCTGTCGGTGCTGCGCGGGGGATTCGGCCTTGAGGTGGCCGAACGGGTCGCCGGTGGTGAGCCGCTGGCGCCGCAGGCGGTCGCCGGCCTGCTGGCCAGCCTGGCCGGCAAGTCGCTGGTGCAGGTCCAGGCCGGCGTGGTGATCCGCTATGCGCTGCTGGAGACCGTCCGCCAGTTCGCCGCCGGGCGGCTGGCCGCCTCCGGCGAGGACACCGCGGTGCACGCCCGGCTGCTGCGGTGGGCGCTGGAGGTGGCCCGGTCGGCGGAGGCGGCCCTGTCGAGCGCCGAGCGGACGGGCTGGTCCGATCGGCTTTCCGCCGACCAGGCCAGCATCCGCGCCGCGCTGTCGTGGGCGCTCGGCGGCGCCGAGCCGGACGCGGGACGGGAACTGGCCGCCCGGCTGGCCCGCTGGTGGATCGCCACCGGCCGGTACAGCGAAGCAGGCCAGTTCCTGACCGCGGCGGCCGGCGTCCCGGACGCCGCGGCTCCCGGCATCCAGGCCCGGGTGCTGCTCGGCGCGGCCTGGTCGGCGTTCCACCTGGGTGACTTCCGGCGGGCGGCCCCGCTCGCCGCGGACGGCATCGCCTGTGCCCGGCAGGCCGGCGAACCTCAGCTGGAGGTCTGGGGGCGCAACCTGCTGGCCGTCCTGGCCTGGCACGCGGGCGATGCGGACCGGGTCGTCGCCGAGATCGAAGCCAGCCGGGTTCTCTCCGGCCAGGCCGATCCGGCGCTGGCGGCGCGGGCCCAGAGCCTGCTGGCCATGGCGGCCTTCCTGTCCGGCGACCTGGCCGGGCAGGAGCGGCACGGCCTGCGCGCGGTCGAGCTCGCCCGGACGGCGGCGGGCCGTGAAGGGCTCGCCCTCGCGCTGACCGGCCCGGCGGCGGCCGCGATCGCCGGAGCGGGCATCCAGCCCGCTATCGTGGCCGACCTCGAGGAGGCCGTGACCGTGCTGGCGGCGCATCCGGACCGCTTCGCGGAGACGATCGTGCGCCGGTTGCGGGCGGACCTGTTCGCCATCCTGGGTCAGCTCGACGCGGCCGAAACGGAGGTCGGGTTGTGCTGGTCCGCAGGACGAGACGGCGCCGTCCAGGTGGTGGAAGCCGCCGGCCCGCTGGCTGAGGCTCGCCTCGCCGCCGCCCGGGGCGACACTGCGACCGCCGTTGGCGCGCTCCGCCGGGCCGCCGACGGCGGGCGCCGGGTCGAGAGCGTCATGTTCGTTCCAGCCGCCCTGGCCGGCCTGGCGTGCGTGGCCGCCATCGCCGGTGACGAAGCCACGGCGGCCGTCGCTGTCGGCCAGGCGCGCGCCGAGCTCGGCGGCCGCCGCCAGGCGCTCACCGCCGCCGCGCTGCGCTACGCCGAGGGCGTCATGGCCTGGCATCGGGGCGAGCTCGCCGCCGCCGAGCACCTGGTCCGCGAGGCCACCGTGCAATGGCACCAGGGCAGCGACCGGATGGACGCCTGCGACGGCATCGAGCTACTCGGCGTGCTCGCCGCCGCCCGCGACCGCTACCCTGACGCGGCACGCCTGCTCGCCGCCGCCGACGCGGCCCGGCAGCCGCTGCGGTACCTGGCCCCTGGATTCACCGCCAACCGCGGCGCGGCCGCCCGCGCCGCCAGCCAGGCCCGGGGTGCGCTCGGCGACGACCGCTTCACGCAGGCGTGGGAAGAAGGCCAGGGACTCACCCTCGACGCCGCGGTGGCCTACGCTGCCCGCAAGGGCGGCGGCCGCAAACGACCCGCTACGGGTTGGGCCAGCCTGACCCCAGCCGAGCTGGAGGTCGTCCGCCTGGTCAGCGAAGGCCTGCGGAACGACGCCATCGCCCGGCGGCTGTTCATCGCCCCCGGCACCGTCAAGGTGCACCTGTCCCACATCTTCGCCAAGCTCAGCATCACCACCCGCGCCGAACTAGCCGCGCAGGCAGCCGCACAGGACCTGACCGCCAGATGAGCTGACGCGTTAACTCGCGCTCCCTGTCGCGCCGCGATACCCAGGTCGCAACCAGGTTAGTCCAGGTAGTCGCGGAGGACCTGGGATCGGGACGGGTGACGGAGTTTGGACATGGTCTTGGACTCGATCTGGCGGATGCGCTCGCGGGTGACGCCGTAGACCTTGCCGATCTCGTCCAGCGTCTT